>Ga0315289_10003795_pt1 | contig 22741 bp, 15 predicted proteins | sample YL17G11_40_MG_FD_203452 | JGI IMG/M metagenome (GOLD analysis project Ga0315289, IMG submission 203452) | Sediment microbial communities from Yellowstone Lake, YNP, Wyoming, USA - YL17G11_40 | ecosystem: Environmental > Aquatic > Freshwater > Lake > Sediment | place: USA: Wyoming | collected... | reverse complement strand
GCTCTCTCACCCGCCCGCCGTGCGCCCGCGCGATCCTTCAGGGGCGGCGCCAGCACCCACCTTGCCCACTTCTCCCCCTGCCGCGCGCGCCGCCGCGGTCAGCGACGTCAGGTCCTCGTAGAGGCGGCTCTTGCGCGCCGACCGCGTGCTCGCCGGCACCGCCCGCGGGTCCACATTCAGTGTGAGCGGCCACCGGGGCCGCACGTCGACCCACCCCTCGGGCGCGGGTTCGGGCGAGCCTTCGGGGCGCGGGAGGACCGCGACGCCGGCCGCGAGGCGCTCCGCGCCCGCCCACGCGACCATGACCCCGTTGTCGGTGCACAGGGCGGGCGGCGGGACGACGAGCGGGAGGTGGAGGGCGGCTGCCGCGTCGGCAAAGGCGGACCGGACAAGCGTGTTTGCCGCGACGCCACCCGACAGGACGAGCGCGGTGCACGCCGGCTCCGCCTCGAGCGCCCACCCCGCGCCCACGGACGCGCGTTGGGCCAGGTGGCGGACGGCGACCGCTTGAAACGAGGCCGCGATGTCTCGGCGGGTGCTTTCGTTGGCGGGCGTGGGGTCGCCCGGCGCGGCCGCTTCCGCCGCCAGCCGCACCGCAGTTTTGAGCCCCGCGTAGGAAACATTGGCGCCAGGGCGGCCCGTGAGCGGAGGCGTGAATTTAAAGGCCGCAGGGTCGCCCCCGCGCGCAAACACCTCGAGCGCCGCGCCGCCGGACGGGAGCGGCGGCACGCCCAGCATGCGCGCGACTTTATCGTACGCCTCCCCGAGCGCGTCGTCCAACGTGCCTCCCAGCGACACGTAGTCGCCGGGGGCGCGAACGAGCAGGGTGAGGTTGTGCCCGCCGGACGCGAGCACCGCGACGAACGGGAACGCGGGGCCCCGCCCCCCCAGCCGCGCCACGAGCGCGTGCGCCTCCAGGTGGTGCACGGGGACGAGCGGGACGTTGATGGAGGTCGCGAGGCGCGCGGCCGCCGCGGCGCCGACGCGGAGGCAGAGCGAGAGGCCGGGGCCGACCGTCACCGCGACCGCCCCGACGTCGCCCAACCCCGCCCCCGCGTCCCGCAGGGCCGCCGCAATCGTCGCCTCCATCGCCGTCTCGTGCGCGGCCTGGGCGAGCTTGGGGACGACGCCGCCCCACGGCGCGTGGAGGTCGGCCTAGAGAGGGAGGGCGGGCGGTCGGCGCGGTGTGTGCCCAATTCCGCCCTCGCGCCCCGCATTCCCCCCTCCCCACCTGCGTCGCCAGCGCCTGCCCCAGCACGCGCCCCCCGCCCGTGACGAGGGCGACCCCAGTGTCGTCGCACGACGACTCGATGCCGAGCACGACGCCGTCGCCGCGCCACGTGAGCGCGCGGGCCGCGGCCGCGCGGGCTCGGCCGGCCATCGCTGGCGGCCGCATGGGGGGTGGCGGCCGCCGGGGCGGGGGCCGCTGCATGCCGCGGCGGTGTGCGAGAGGGGGCCGCCGCTCTCGCCCTCGTTCACAGAGCCGCCGCCGCCCTCAGACGCCCCCACGCCGCCCCAGCAGCATCTCGCCCGCGCCCTCGCCCTGTGACCCGAGCCGAAAGCGGGCGGTCGCGGCGGGCAGGGCCTGCACGGTGTGCGGCGCGTCGCGCGCGGCGTCGAGGCCGGCGAGCCACCCGGTCGCCGTCGGCAGGCCCGCGTTGACGACAAAGGCGAGCCGGGTCGTGGCGCGCGCGGAGCCGACGGCATCCCGGGCGCCGGGCCCCATCAACGCGCCCAGCGCTGCCGCCGCCGACCCGGGCGCGCCCGCCGCGACCAGCACCGGCCGCGGCCGCGCCGCCCCCCGCGCCCGCGGCGGCGGGAACACGTGCACGATGACGCGGTCGCCGGGCGCGGCGGCGAGCAGGAAGCGGGTGCCGCCGGGGATGGCGCCCGCCGGGGTGACCCACCCCTCGCCGCCGGCCGCGGCGGCGGCCGCCGCCGCGCCGCCCACCTGCGCCGCCAGCGCGCGCCCGGCGGCGGCCACCGCGCGCGCGGTCGCCAGGGGCGGCCACTCGAGGCGCGCCACGTCGCCCGGCGTGGGCAGCGGCGGGAGCGCGCCCGCGCGCAGCGCGCGCGCGCGCAGCGCGGCGTCGGCGCGGAACGCGGCCGCCGCGTTGCCCGCGGCCGCGTCCGCGATGGCGTCGCCGAGGGCGGCGGCCAGGCGGGCGGCGGGCACGGGGCGGGGGACGACGGCGAGCGCGGCGAGGGACAGCGCGGCGCCGCGCGCGCACGCGTCGGCGGCAAACCGGGCGTCGGCCGCCGTCTCGCCCGCGGCCCGGCCCGCCCAGCGCGGGCCCAGCACGGCCGCCGCGGCGGGCGTGGACGCGTACAGGGCCCACGCGGCGTCGGGCCAGATGAAGGGGAGGAGCGCCGCGGCGCGCGCGGGGAGGGCGCGGCGCAGCTTGGCCAGAGGGGAGGACGCCGCGCCGGCCCCCGCCCCCGCCCAAAACAGCCCGCGCGCCACCAGGTCGACGTGCGGGCCGCCGGCCGCCTTTGCCTTGGGCCGGTCGGCCGGCTTGGGCGCGCCCCGGCGCGCGGCCCCCACGTCGGCGTAGGGAAGCTTGGCGGCGGTCGGCAGCCGCACATCCGTCTGCGGCGTGGGCGCGGCCGCGGTGCGCTCCGAGGGCAGGGTGTCGTCCTCATCTTCCGACAGCCCGCCCGGCGGCGGCAACCCGAGGAACGCCTCCTCGTTGGCCTTGCGCGCTTCGTCCTGGGAGCGGGCGGTGTAGGAGCGGGTGCGGAGGGCGGTCTCGCGGCGCGCGACCGCGCGCTCGCGCGCGGCAGCCGCGGCGGCGGCCGCGGCGTTGGCCGCGGCGGCCTTGGTCGCGGCGGCGTAGGACGAGCGCACGAGGGAGGTGTCGGGGCGGCCGTCGCGCTTGGACGCGCGGGCGGACGCGGCAGTCGCCGCGGCCTCGAGCACCGCCTCGACCGCGTCGGCCTCGCCGCCGCCCTCGTCGTCCGCTGCCGCGGCAGCGGCGCGCCTCCTCAGCAGTCTCCTCAAGATGCCACGCCCGCCCCCGCCCCCGGCGCCGGCGGCGAGGGGCGCGAGGGCGGCCGCCGCGGCGTCGCGCGCGGCGGCGCGCGGCAGAGAAGATGGATCGCCCCCGTCGGCCCCCAAATCCGCGGCTTCCGCCGCCGCTCCATCCAGCAGCCAGTTGAGCGCGTCGGCCGCGGTCGCGGGCGCGCCCGCGCCGCGCACAAGCGCGAGGTCGCCGCGCGGCCGCCCCGGCGGCGCGGCCGCCAAATCAGCGCCAGTGCGGGGCAGCAAGGCGTCCAGCGACTCCAGGCCGGCGGCCAGGCGGTCGAAGAGGTCGCCGCTGCCGGCCTGCGCGGGGGCGGGCGCGTCGAATTGGAGCTTGAGCCGGCCGCCGGCGGTCACCGAGCTCGACGTCAGGCCCGTCGCCGGACCCGGGCGGCCGCGGCCGCGGCGGTCGGCGGGCATTGCGGCCGGGAGCTCGCCGCGAGCAGTGAGCGACTGCGGCGGCCGCCGCCGGCGCTCTCTCTCCCTCACTCTCAGCCCGCGCCGAGAGACCAGCAACCATGCGGGCCAAGGTGCGCCCTCGAGACCGGGAAGCCCCGGGGGCGGCGCGGCGGCACGCGCCGGCGCGCGGGCGGAACGCGCGGCCCGCGGCGACGGCCGCCTCCGCCCCCGCCCGCTGCCATCCGCCGCCGCCCACCCTCCCGGGCGCCGCGCTTTGAATGCGCGAGCGTCCCGGGAGGGGTGGGGGAGGCGCGCACGCCGGGGCGCGGCCGCCGCGCGCCCCTCGCCTGGGAGCCGCCGCGATCGCCGCCGCGCGCCATTGCCCGATCGCCCCCCGAGCCCGCCCCGACGCCTCCTCCCGCCTCCCTCAATCCGCAGTGGCGCAAGAAGCGCATGCGCCGCCTCAAGCGCAAGCGCAGGCGCCAACGCTCGAAGTGAGCGCTGCCGCCGGGGGGAAAAAGGGGGGCCCGGCGCCGCACCGGCCGCGCGTTAGCGCGCGCCGGGTGCGCGCCTGCCCGCCAGCGGGGATGTGGGAGGGCGTGTGGCGGGGTTAGCGCGTGGTGCCGTTCGCGGCGCCGTGTGTAACCCTTCCGGGCGCCCGCCCGCCCCCCGTCAACCGTTGGGAGATAGCGTGTGCGTGTGTGTGTGTGTGTGTGGTGGGACACGCGACACGCGCCCAGGGGTGACAGACCGCCGCCCTCGACTCAAACCAACCCCTTCTCTCCCTCTCACCCCTTGGCCCCCGCCCGCCGTCTCGCCGGCGCCTGCGTCGCCGGCAGCGCCTCCTGCGTGGTCGCGAGCGGCTCGTCCGCGCCGGCGTTGGCCTGCGTCGCGGGCAGCGGCTCCTGCGTCGCGGCGACGTTGCCCTCGCCGTCGCCCAGGCCGAGCCAGCCCGCGATGCGGGCCACGGTCGACCGCGCGGCGGCGGCGCCGCCGCCGCCGCCGCCGCTGCCGGGGGTGCGCGTGGCGGAGCCAAACAGGGCGCCGACGACCGCGCTGCCGCTCGCGGGCCGCTTGCGCGGCAACCGCACGCCCAGCTCGGACCAGGGGCCGACCTCGGCAGCGGGGTCGACCGCCTGCAGGGAGGCCAGGCGGGCGGCGAGGCGGGCGGGGTCGGCCGCAGCAGTGGCAGGGGGGAGGCCCGCGAAAAAGGTGGCCGCCTCGGCGCCCGAGACAGAGACATCGAGCGTGCCGGTGGCGTCGGCCAGGGTGAGGGTGAGTGCGTACGCGGGCGGGTCGCCGGCCACGCAGGCGCGCGCGTCGGTCGGCGCGACGGCGAGCACGCGCGCCGTCACGCGCACGCCCGCCTCGCCCGCCGCCGTCCCCGCCAGGGAAGCAGCGCGGCGCAGGGTGGCCGCGGGCACAGATGCAGCCCCGGGCGCGGCCGCCGCGAGTGCGGCGGCGTCGGCCGGCGGCCAGACGGCGGCGTCGGCGACCGGCCCCGGGTCGGCCGCGGCCGCCACGAGCGTCGACTCCAGCCACACCAGCCGCAGCTCGCCCCCGACCGCGGCGGCCGCGACGCGGCGCAGGGTGACCCAGGAGCCCGGGGCGGGGAGGGCGGGGAGCGGCGGCGCGCCAGGGCGGAAGACGACGACGGGGACGGCGGAGCCGGCGTCCGGCGCGCCCGCCGTCGCCGGCAGGGGCGCCGGCCGCAGCGCAGCCGCGACAGGGCCCGCGGCAGCGTCGCCGTCGAGCGGGGCCAGCGGCGCGGGCCCCCACCCGCGCGTCGACGGCGCGGCGCCGAGCAGGGGCACACCCGACGGGAGCGGCTCCGCGTCCGACCCGTCCCAGATCCACAGCGTGGGCAGGGCGCCGGCGCGGCCGCCAGGCGTCGACGCCAGGACCTTGACGGGGCCCGCGTCAAACGCGTCGCCGCGGCGCGCGAGCGCGGCCGCCGCGCACACCGGCACCCGGGGCGTCGCGTCCACGCCCCCTCCAGCCGCCAGCGCTCGCAAGGCGTCGATGATGGCGGTCTCCGACTCGTCCCAGGTGAAGGAGGCGGACGAGGAGAGGTAGGGCGCGTGGAGCGACCGCGGGTCGGCCCCGGGCTCGGCCGCCCCCCGGAACAGGAGCAGGGACGCCGTGTGGCCCCGGGTCGACCCCAGGGACGCGACCAGATTGCGGTGGGTGGCACCGTCGCGCGCGTAGGCCTCCACCTTGACGCGGTGCAGGCGGACCACGTCCCCCGCGCGCACGTCGCCCGGCGCGGGCAGGTCGGCTTCCGGCCCGAAAAAGGAGACGCCGATGGGGTGGCGGTTGGGCGCGCCGGCGGGCCAGGTGGCGTCGACGACGAGGGCGCGCGCGAACCAGTCTGGGGGAGAGAGACAGGGAGGGGTTGGCCTCGATTCTGCCGCCCTCGACGGGCGCTGTGGCGCGTGCAGGGCGCGTGCGGCGGGCGAGCGAGACCAGGTGGCGGCTGCGGGACCGGCGCCGCAGCCGATGGCGTGCGCGCGTGCCGCGCCGCCTCCCTCTCCTCTCTCCACCCCCCTCCCGCACCCGACCCCCGGGACGGCCTCGGCGCCGCATACTCGACCAGGACGCAGTACGCGTCCACGCGGGCGACGCCCTCGCCGCGCGGCGGGAGCGGCATCGTCATCGCTTGCTCGAGGGTGGCGTACGCGCGGGGGGGGGGCGGGCCCGGAGGGGCCGCCATGAGGCCCCTGAGGGGGGGGGGGGGGCGGCAGAGGTGTGCCGGCGAGCGCGCGCCGGGCGCAGTCTCCCGCGGCGCCTCCGCCCTTTGCGCCCGCACCAGCCCCTCGAGCGGGCGCGAGCGCCACCCCGGGCACCTCCTCAGAGGGCTGGATCGCCCCCTGGGCGCCGGATGCCGGCCGCCCATCCACCACCCGCGGTCTCTGCTGATGATTACGCGCGCGCCGCCCTGCGCGTCGCCGCCTGCCAACTCGCGGAAGCCGCCGGCTACGGCGCGGCGAGGGCGTCGGCGGCGGACGCGCTCGCCGACGTCGCGGCGCGCTACGCGTCGGCGCTAGGGCGCGCAGCCAAGGGTTATGCGGAAGCGGCGGGTCGAGGCACGGCCAACGTGTCTGACGTGGTGCGTGGAGACAGCAAGGGAGGGCGGCTGAGCGCGCGCGCGCGAGCTCCGGCCGACACGCCTCCCACTTCCCCCACCAGCTCATGGCGCTCGACGACGCGGGCGTGGGCGTCGACGACCTGGCGGCGCACATGCGGGGCGAGGTGGGTGGCGGGGGGCGGGGGGAGGGGGGGGAGGACGGGAGGAGGTGCACGGGTCGCCGCCAACGCCCGTCCCCCCGCAGGAGGAGATCCCGTTCGCTCACCCCCTCCCCCCCTTCCCCGTCACCCGCGCCCCCGTCCGCCTGCCCTCGTTCGCGGACGCGGGAGAGGAGGCGCCCCCGCACGTGCCCGCGTTCCTGCCCGCGTTTCCGGACCGCCACACGTACGCGGCCACGCCCCTCCACCCCCCCGGCGGCGCCGCAGACCCCTCCAAAGTGGCGGCCGACGCCGCCGCGGCGGTGGTCGCGGGCGAGGGCGCGCTGGTGGCGCTCGCCGAGCGCGCGGGCGGCGCCCCCGCGCGCGCTGGCGCCGTGCTCGCGGCCGCGCTCGGGGCGGGCGCCCCGTTTGCCGACCCCGGCCCCGCGACCGCGGACGCGCCGCCGTTCACGGGCGACCGGGGCGCGGCCGCCGCGGCTCGCGCGGCGGCGGCCGCCCCGCCGCCCGGCGCCGAGCCGGCCCCCGCGCCGGCCGCCGGCCCGCGCGCGCGCGACCGCCGCGTCGCGGCCGCCGCCGACGCGGCGGCGGCGCGCGCGGAGACGCTGCTGGACGCGGGGGCGGGGGCGATGGGCATGGACGACGATTGAAGAGGGAAGAGAGGGCAGAGGAGAGGGGCGGCGTCGGGCCGCGCGTTGCAACTCGCCCTCCCCCCTCCCTTTCATCACCCTTCGCGCGCGTGCGCCGCCACGTTGACGCCGCGCCGGAGCTCGGGGGAGATCTGGAGGCCGGGCGCGCCGGGCGCGGACCCGCCGTCGGCGGCCGCGGCAAACGGCGCGAGCGCGGCCGCAGCGACGCCGGCCGCGCCCGACCCCGGCAGCGGCACCGCGGCCAGGGCCAATACGCCGTCCGCGGTCGCGCCGGCCGCCCAGAGGCGGCCAGCCGGGTCGACCGCGAGCGCGGCGGGCGCCGCGACGCCGGGCAGCGCCGCGGCGCCTGCGTCGGCCAGCGCGCCGGTCGCCGCGTCGACGCTCAACAGCCGCGCCGTTTCGGATTCGCCCTCAACCACGCACGCCAGCAGGCGGGCGGGCGGGTGGGCTGCGAGCGCGACGACCGCGGGCGGGAGCGGCACGCGCGTCGGCAGGTCGAGGCCGGCCGCGTCGCCGTCGCCGCCGCCGTCGCAATCGGAGTCGACACCGTCGGGAGACGTCTCAGGCTTGCCCATTTTCGCCCCGGGCGTCACGGCCGCTGCCTCAGCCGCCTTGGCCGCGCGCCGCGCGGCGACCGCGGCCGCCACCCGCTCCTTGGACGCGCGCCGCGCGGCCTCGTGCACGGTCGCCGCCGCCGACGTCGCGTGGCGCGCCAGCTGGACGGGGCCGGCCGGGCCGTCGACCGCCCAGAGGCGCACCGACCCGTCGCCGCCCGCGGACGCGAGCGCGCGGGAACCCCCCGCATCGCCGCACCACGCGGCCCCGGTCGCGTACGCCGTGTGCCCGATGCACAGCGCGCGAATGGTGGGCGCGCCACCCGGGGACGAGAGGTCGGCAGGGAGGTCGGTGACGCGCACCTTGCCGTCACGGTCGCTCGACGCGACAGCCGCCCCGCCCTCGCTCGGCGCCAGGCACGTCACGATCGCGCAAAAATGGGCAAACAGGGCGTGGGTGCCGGGCGGGGGTGGAGGCGGGCGGGTCGCGCACGGCGGCGCGCGCGCGGGCGCGGCGGCCGCGGCGGCCGCCGCCGCCGCCGCGGCCGCCGCCGTCGCGGGGCCCGCCAGCACGTCCCCAAACTTGTCCACCGCCATGACTCGGTCGGCGTCGGCCCCAAAGCACACGGCGGTCACCTTTTTGGGGGCGGCCCTGGGTGGGGGGCAAGGAAGAATTCAATTGTTGGGAGTCGAATTTGCGCGCAACGCACACATGCATGTTCCCTTGCTTTCCTCTCCCACACGCGCCCCGCCTCTCTCCACGCATCCGGGGCGCCCCCACGCCCACGCCCACGCACCAGGTGGCCAGGAGGGACCAGTCGGCGGTGCTGTAGACGCGCACGCACTTGTCGTCGCCGCCGGCCGCGAGCCGCGCCCCCGCCGCGTCGAACGCCAGGCCGCGCACGGCGCCGCCGTGGCGCAGGGTGTCGGGCGTCGGCGTGGCGAGCTTGGTGGTGCTGGGGAGGGGGGGGAGGAGGGACACGGGGTCGGCCGCCGGCCGCGCGCCTAGCCGCGCCTGCAACGCCCTTCCTCCCTCCTCCCTCCCTCACTCACTTGACATCCAGCACCAGCACTCGCTCCCCCAGCGCCACCGCGAGCCAGCGCCCGCAGCACGACGCGGCGAGCACCGCGCGCGGCGGGTCGCCGGGGCCGTAGTTGTCGCCGCCGGGGGTGGGGGCAGCGCCCTCGGCGGGGCGCTTGCGGGATCGGCCCATGGGGAGGCGGGGATGCGGGGCGAGTGTGCGAGCGCGGGCGCGCTCGGCCGGCGCTCACTCCCCGCGGCCGCCCAGAGCCGCGCGAGCGCCCCCACCCACCGCCCTTACACACACACCTCCCCCATCATGGCCGAAGCCGGTGCCGTCGCCGAGTTCCGGGGCGTGACCGCGGCGAGCGCGGCCGACGCGGAAGCGTTTCTGGTCGCCGCGGGCGGCGACGTCGAGGCAGCGGTCGAGGCCTACTTTGAGGCTCGCGCGAGACAAGGTGCGCGAGGGGCGGGAGGGCGCGGGTCGGCGCCGCGATGGGCCGCGCACCCATCGCGCCCGCGCCGCGCCCCGCCCACTTGCCCGCCGCCCTCCTCCCGATCCCCAGACGACGACGACGAGCCCGAACTCGCCCCAGCGCCGGCCGCCGCCCCGCGCGCCCGCCGCGCCGGCGGTGGCGCGGCCGGCAACGTGCGCTCCCTCGCCGACCTCGCCGGCTCCTCCTCCGGCGACGACGACCACAACGAGCTCTACACCGGGGGCGCCAAATCGGGACAGGTCGTGCGCGGGCCGCCGAGCGGCCCGCCCGGCGACGCCGACGCGCTCTTCGACGCCGCGCGCGCCGCCGGCGCGCGCTCGGGGCGCGCCGAGGACCTCGACCCCGGGGCGGGTGGGTCTGGGGGTGGTGGCGGCGTTTTCACGGGCGCGGCGCGCACGCTCGCCGGCCCCGACCCGCCGCCCCCCGGCCCGGCCGCCCCTCCCCCCCCTCCCCCCCCCGCCCCCATCATCATCACCTTTTATGACGACGGCATCTTCACCGTCAACGGGGGCCCACCCCGCCGCGTGGACGACCCGGGGGAGGCCGCGTTCGTCGGCGCGGTCGCGCGCGGCGAGCTGCCCGCCGAGCTCTCCGACGCCGTCGCAGCCGCGGGCACGCCCGGCGCCCCGGTGCCCGTCAACCTGGTGCGCGCGCACGGCGACTACGTGGCGCCGGCGGCGCCTGCGCACGTGCCGTTCTCGGGTGCGGGGCAAAAGTTGGGCGACGCGGCCGGCGCGTCGGGCTCTGGCGCTGCCGCCCCTCCCCCGGCCCCTGTTCCCCCTCTCACCGCCGGCGCCTGGGACGGCCCCGACGAGTCGCTCCCGATGACCTCCCTCCAGCTGCGCCTGGCCGACGGCTCCCGCCTCGTCGCGAGGTTCAACGCGGCCCACACCCTGGCCCACGTCCGCGCCTTCCTCGCCGCCGCCCGCCCCGCCGGCCCGACGTCCTACGCCTTCCTGGCGGGCGTGCCGCCGGCGGTGGTGGCGGAGGACGGGGCGAGCCTCGAGGCGGCAGGGCTGCTGAACGCCGTGCTGACTCAGCGCCCCGCCTGATGGTGGAGGAGAGAGATGGGCTGGCGTGCGTGCGTCCGGCGTCGGCCTGCGCCTCGTGTGACGGCGGCAGGGGCTGTGTGCGAGCGCGCGTCGGTGGCCGACGCACACACCAGCGCCTCGCCTCCCTCCCTCCCTCCTCCCTCCACATGCCGGGCGCCGGCGCCCGCCTGCTGGCCGCGCTGGCGTGCGGCGGCCGGGGCGGGGCGGCGGACGAGGTGGGGGCACGGCCAGATGGGGCGGCGGGCCCGCGAGCCGGGCCCCGCCTCACCCTTCCCTCTCTCCATCTCAGGTCCTGCTCTCCCGGCGTGGCTCCGCCGCCCTGGCCGAGCTCAATCGGCCGCGCTCGCTCAATGCGCTCACGACGCGCATGGTCGCGGCCCTCCTGGCAGCGTACACGCGCTGGGATGCGGACCCCAGGGTGTCGTGCATCGTGCTCAGCGGCGCGGGCAAGGTGAGGAGGCGAGGGAGAAAGTTGGTGGCTTTGTCGGGTCGGGCGCGTCCGACCCCCTCCTCTTCCTCTCCCTCCCAGGCCTTTTGCGCGGGCGGCGACGTCAAAGCCGTCGTCGCCGCGGTGCGGGAAGGACGAGCTGCTGACGCGGACGCCTTCTTTCGGGCAGAATACACGCTCGACTGGGCCATCTCCCGCCTCGCCACGCCGCACGTCGCTCTCCTGCACGGCGTCGTTTTTGGCGGCGGCGCCGGCCTGGTGATGCATGGGCGGTACGCTGTGGCGACCGAGGGCGCGGTTTTCGCGATGCCCGAGTGCGGGATCGGCCTGTTCCCGGACGTCGGCGCGTCGCACGCCCTGCCCCGCCTGCCCGGCGCCCTGGGCGCCTGGATCGCCCTCACGGGAGCCCGGATACACGGCCCCGACCTGGTGCGGGCGGGGGTGGCGTCGCACTACGTGCCGGCGGCGGGGTTGCCCGCGCTCGTCGCGGCGCTCTCGTGCGCGCGGCCGCCGCGCAGGCGGGCGCCGGGCTCGCCCTGCCCCATCAAAGCCGCCCTGGATGCGGCCAGCGTGCCACTGCCGCCGGGGGAGCTGGGTAGCGTGCGGGCGGCTGTTGACGCGGTGTTTGGCGACTGGGCGAGCTCGACGCTTGCCGAGATGCGGTCCCGCCTCGCCGCCCGCGCCCCCGGCGAGCCCTGGGCCGCGACCGCTCTCGAGGCATTCGACGCCGAGTGCCCGCAGTCGCGGGCGGTCACCCTGGCCCTGCTGCGCGCGGGCGCGCGCGCGCCGCTCGGCGCGGCGCTGCGCCTCGAGTTTCGCGCTATCACGACCGCCCTCGCGCCCGGCTCTGATTTTTGCGAGGGCGTGACCGCCAAGCTCGTTGAAAAGCGGGCGCCGGCGTGGCGCGGCGGCGGCGGCGCGGCGGCGGTGGCGGTGCGGCTCGCGCCGCCCGCGGCTGACCGCGAGCTCGAGCTCGGCGACGCGGCGCGCGGGGCGAGGCCCCGCCTCTGACAGAATTGATTTCGCTGACAGCGCGGCAGGTTGCAAGGGGGCGCACAACAGAAAGCAGGCGCCGGTTGTGGGAGCGCGACCCTTCCCCCCTCTCCTCCTTCCTCACACCACGCCCGCCTCGTACTTTTTGAGGAGCACGCTCTTGTACGCCGCCGCGTCCGGCCACAGGCGCGCGGCCGCGACGTTGAGCGGCGACTCGTTGTTCGGCTCTCCGAGCAGCGCCTGCACGGACAGCAGCACGGTGCGCACCGAGTAGGCGGCCGACCACGCTTCCTTCAGGATGTCGAGGCAGATGTTGCCGCGCGCGTCGACGTTGGGGTGGAAGCAGGGGGTCTCAAAAAGGACGAGGGGGGCCTTGAAAGGGTAGTCGGCCGGGAACCCGAGCGACAGCTTGTACGTGAGGCCTTCATAGGCCGACCCTGGCGGGCCTTCAATGGTCCCCCGCCACGCGAGGAGCGAGTCGCCGTCGGGAAACGCCGACACGCCGGGCGCGGGCGCGCCCATGAGCGACATCAGCTCCGACTGCAGCCGTTTGGCGACCGCGTTCGGGTCGGCGGGCGCGCCTTTGGAGGAGCCAGAGGGGCCGGCGACGGCGACCGAGGCGGAGACGCCGGACGACATTTGGGAGCAGGGGCTGCAGAGGAAGGCGGGGGCCGCGTGGGACCGCGCGTCCCTCTTCGAGCAGCATTCTCGACACACGCGCGCGTGGAAATGCGCACGGGCGGCGGGCGCGAGGCGGGCGGCCGGCGCGGCGCGCGGCATGTCGCCTTGGCAACCGTCGCGGTCGCCCGCGCTTCCTGGGCGCGCCGGGGCGCCGCCCCGCGCCCGCCGGCGTCGCGGCTGACGCGGGCGGCGCGTCCGAGGGGGGAGGCGCACCTGGGCGGCGGCGCACGGGAGAGTGCGGCGCCGGTGCGCGCGCGCACGCCCCGCTGCGGCGCAACGGCTAGGCTTTTGAAGGGCGGGCGGCCGCTCCAGCGCGCCCATCAAACTCAGTGTGCGCATGCAGTCTCACATGGGCGCCGGCAGGGGAAGGAGGCGGCGGTCTGGCCCCCTTCCCCCCCGCCACCCGCGTCCCCCCTCCCTCGCCCCGTCACGCGTCCAGGTAGTTGGCCGCTTTCAGCAGTTCCAACGCCAGCTCGGGCGGCAGCCCAAAGTCGGGCACGGATTTGGACGCGCTGGGAGGGGAGGGAGGGAGGCGGAGGTGGGCAAGCGCGCGGCGTCGGCGTCGGTGCGCGCCCTCGAGCCCGCCCCGCCCCGCCACACCGCCCTCCCTCGCACACACCAGTCGTCATATTGCAGCTTGTAGTAAAAGTATTGGCACACGCGCTCCAGGACGGCGCCGGGGATCTCGGGAAAGGTGACCCGGCGGGCTTCGGCCTCGGTGAAGCCGCCTGTACGAGACAACGTGGGTGGCGTGTCCGTGGGTGGGAGAGGGAGGGCGCGCGCCCACAAAACGGCGCCCCGACCCGGGTGCGCGCGCCCATCCCGCCCTCCCTCCTCCACCCTCCCCCACCTTCCGACGCCAGCATGTGCTTGATCGTCGTGCTCACGCACGCGGCGTCGGCGTCGATGACAAACTCGAAGCCGTCGGCCGAGACGAGGGTGACGGGCGGGTCGGTGGGAGGGGGGGGCGCCATGGTTGGGTGGGGGTGTGGGCGGCCTGCGGGGGGCGCGGGTGGCGCCCGCGGCGGTCGGGGAGGGCGCGCGGGCGGCCGCGGTGTGCGGCGCGGTCTCTCTTCACGCCGGCCGCGAAACGACCGCCGGCCCGCCCCCAACCCCCGCCACGTCCTCCACTTCAAATCCCAGCACAGGCCCTCCCTGCGGCGCCTTGGCTTTACCCGGGTCGCGGCCCACGGCGACCGCGCCGCCGGGCGGGACGACGGTCCCCGGCGGCAGCGCCGCGGTCGCCGGGCCGGCCACGCGCCACCCGCTCACGTCGACCGCGTCGCCCGAGGGCGAGGACAGGATGACACAGTTGGAGGCAGGGTCCCACACCGCGCCAACCGCGCCGTCGGCGGCTTGCGGCGGCGGGACCATGCGCGCGAGCGACCCGCCTTCAAGACCGTACCTCTCCCGCAGCGCCCGCGCCCGGCGCGGCATTTGCTCGTCCAGTAGCTGGGCAGCGCCGCGCGCGGGGTCGCCCCCGCGCCACGCGTCGTTGTCGACAGCGGCGGCCGCCGCGACGCGCGCGGTCGCCGCCTCGACGATCTCCCGCAGCACGCCCGTCGAGTTGCCGCCGCCGCCGTCGCCGTGCAACAGGGTCACGACGGTCGCCAGACGGCGCAGGTAGGCGGACCGGAGCGGGGGGCAGCGCAGGATCGCGTCGACGCCCCAGTTGAAGGTGCCTTGCGCCCCGCCCGGCGCTCCCGTGAACGCCGCGTCGCACCCGGCTGACGCGTTGGTGTAGGTGGAGAACCGTTTGGGGGTCGCTGGCGCCTGGAACAGAGCGCGACGGTGCCCCGCCACGGGCGGCGCCTCGGCCAGCGCGCGTCGGCGCCCCGAAAGTGGCGCCGCCACGAGTTTCGACCAAGGCTCGCGCGCCGAGGCTTCCACATCTTGCGGATGATTCGCGTCGCAGTACAGGGGCGACGCCCACTGGTCTCCGTGCTCGATCGCATAGTCTTTCGCGGGCGCGCCGCCGAGCCCCGAGTCGGCGCCCATCGCGCTCTTTGAATCCCCGGGGAGCAGCCTCCAGGACGCGCCGCCTTTGTCCAGGAGCAGGTAGTAGTTTTTGGTGCACCGGTCTTGAGTGAGGAGGGCGGCCATGACTGCAAGGTAGTTGATCGTCGCGGCGAGCGAGCCGCCATCGCCCGCGAGCGCGGCCGCGCGCGCGCCCCGGCCCGCGCCGCGGCCAGCTAGGTCGGTGGCGAGGCGGGCGACGGAATTGACGTCTGCGGGGCCGGCCACTGCGTCCCAAACGATGGGATACGCGTAGCCCGGCGCGTCGGGGCGCAGGTTGGCCCACGCGCCGTCCTTGGGCTTCCACAGGGTGCCGCGGTCGGCCAAACCGACCCGTTTCAACCACGCTTCGTCCTGGCGTTCGTTGAGGGTGTACAGGCCGTGGAACGCGCCGTTGAGTCGAACGACAACGTGCCGGCACGCGGGCGCCACGACGCCCGCCGCGCGCGCGGCGGCAAACGAGGCGTACTCGCGCACGTAGGAATTCTCGCCGGGCTCCCACCAGAGCGAGTTGAGGTCGAAGGCGCGCACAGCGTGGTCGGAGGGGGTGCCGGTGTCGGCGTCGCCCGCGCCGGCAAACAGGGGGAGTCGGACGCCGTCCTCGAGTTTGACCGCCAGCTTGGCTTTGGGCCACGACAGCGAGGTCGTGCCCTTGCGCTTGATCGAGGCACGGAAAGGAATGCCGTGCCAGAGGAGCCACTCGGTCCCGTTGGCGCCGCCCGCGCTCGCCGCCGCGTCCGGGTTGGGCGACCACCAGTCGAGCACGGGCAGGCCGCCAAACTCGGTGGCATTGGCATCCAAGGCGGCGCCGCGCCAGGCGGTGGTGTTGGAGGTGCCGCCCGCGTCGGCGCGCACACGCCACCGCAGCAGGGACCCGGGATTGGCGGCGTCCAGCACGGCTGCAGGGATGTCAGTGGCGTACGTGCCGTCGTGATAGGGGAACAGGGGGAAGTCGACGGGGGAGGAGGCGCCGACCGCGGCGCTGGCGACGACCTGCACGGGAGCGAGAGAGGGGGGGCGTTGTGGGGGTTGCCGACGCGCTTTCGCCCGCCAGCGGGCCTCGGCACACACCATCATCACTCGCCTGCGTGACCGCCACCCCTGGCGGCGGCGTGACGCGGGCCGAGAGCGTGACCGGCGCTCCTGCGCGCTGGGGGCCCGCGGTCGCGTCCTCGATCGTCAGCGCGCCCGCCAGGGCGGCGCACAGAGTTAGCGAGAGCCATCGGTGTAGGGTGGGCATGGTTGAGAGAGTGGAAGCGGCCGCCTGCGGCGCGCTCAGTGAGCGAGAGAGGACCGCGCCGAGTCGCCGCTCCCCTCTCTCAGAACCTCGCTCGCCCCCTCCCATGCCCCCCACCTCTCGCGGTGGCGGCAAGCGGGCGGCGTCGGCCGCCCCGGCCGCACCGCCCGGCGGCAAGCGGCCCGCGCCGGCGGCCGAGGCGCCGCCGCCGCCGGCCGCGCCGGCGCCGGCCACGCCCGACCGCAAGGTCAACTTGATTCAGGTGTGAGAGGGCAGAGGGCTGTTGGAGGCAGGCGTGGTGGCTAGCCGAGCGCGGCCGCCGCATGCGGCCGCCCCCAGCCCGCCTCCCACCCCCATCCCCGCCTCTTCTCAGATCGACGGCAAAGCCTGCTCGCATCAAGTGGCCTGGCCACCGGGCGACCCCCGCGCGGGCGCGCCCGGCGCGTCCGCGCCACCGCCGACGCACCCCGGCCCCCCTGCCAAGACCTACCCGTTCCCCCTCGACCCCTTCCAATCCACCGCCATCGCCGCCCTGGAGGCGGGCGCATCGGTCATGGTGGCGGCGCACACGTCGGCCGGCAAAACGGTTGTCGCCGAGTACTGCGCCGCGATGGCGCTGCGCGGCGGCGCGCGCTGCGTCTACACGTCGCCCCTCAAGGCGCTGTCCAACCAAAAGTATCGCGAGCTGGCGGCCGAATTCGGGCAAGTCGGGCTGTTGACCGGGGACGCGACCATAAACCCCGACGCGCCCGTCCTCGTGATGACGACCGAAATCCTGAGGTCGATGCTCTACGCCTCCTCCCCCGTCGTGACCGAGGCCTCCCTCCTCATCTTTGACGAGGTGCACTACCTGCGCGACCGGGAGCGGGGCGTGGTGTGGGAAGAGTGCGTCGCGCTCGCGCCGCGCGCGGCACGCTTTGCGTTCCTGTCCGCCACCCTCCCCAACGCCGCCGAATTCGCGGCCTGGGTCGCGAGCGTGCACGGGGCGCCGGTGCACGTGGTGCACACGGACCACAGGCCGACGCCCCTGGTGCAGTACGTGTTTCCGGCGGGGGGTACGGGCCTCCACCTCGTGGTGGACGAGCGCAACGGCTTCCGGGAGGCGGCATTCGCGCGCGCGCTGGCGGACCTGGACGCTGCGGGGGCGGACGGGGACGGGGGCAAGGCGAAAGCGGGCGCCGGCGCCGCGCCTTCTGCCCCCTCCTCTGCCGCCGGCGACGCCGCGGCGGCCGACATCCAGAAGCTCGTCAAAATGGTTGTCGACCGCGGCTACGACCCCGCCATCGTCTTCTCCTTTTCCAAGCGCGAGTGCGAGGCGCACGGCGCGGCGACCGCGGCGGTCGATTTGAACACGCCGGCCGAGGCCGCCCTCGTCGACAAGGTGTACGCCGCGGCGACGGCGTGCCTCACCGCGGAGGACCGGGCGCTGCCCCAGGTGGCGGGGCTGCCGGCCATGCTCCGCCGCGGCGTCGGCGTCCACCACGCGGGGCTGTTGCCGCTGCTCAAGGAAACCGTCGAAGTCCTGTTTCAAGAGGGGTTGCTCAAGGTCTTGTTCGCCACCGAAACCTTCTCCACCGGCCTAAACATGCCCGCCAAGACGGTCGTCTTCACCGGCGCGCGTAAATTCGACGGCGGCGCGTTTCGCGCGCTGACCGCGGGCGAGTATGTGCAAATGGCCGGCCGCGCGGGGCGGCGCGGGCTGGACGCGCGGGGGGTGGTTGTGCTCATGTTGGACGCGCGGCTGGACGCGGGGGTGGCCAGGGGGATGCTCAAGGGGGGGGGCGACCCGCTCACGTCGGCGTTTCGCCTCTCCTACTCTGGCCTCCTCACCATGGCGCGCGCCGCGGACGCGTCCCCGGAGAGCCTGATCAACGCTTCCTTCTGCCAGTATCAGGCGCGCGCCGCGCTGCCGGCGCTGCGCGAGGCGGCGGACGAGGCGGCGGCGACCGCGGCGGCGGCCGCGTCTGCCGTCGACGACGCGGCGACCGTCGCGGCCTACGCCGACGGCCGCGCCGCGCGCGCCGCCGCCGCGCGGGCCGCGCGAGACGCCGCGCTGACGCCGCGCGCGGTGGCGCCGTTTCTGCAGCCGGGGCGCGTCGTGCTGCTCGGGTGTGGGTCGACGGCCGGCGGCGCGCCGCCCGCCGGCCCCGCCCCTCCCGCCGCCGCCTGGGGCGCGATCGTCGGCTTTGAGCGCGTGCGCGGGGGTGGCACCAAGGCCGACCCCGATGACCTGCTGGTAGACGTCGTGGCGCGGTGGGCGGGCACGGGAGGGGAGACCGCGACCGCGCTCGCGCCCGCGGCCGGCGGCGCCGACGCCGACGCCGGCACCCCGTCCGTTCTGACCCTCCCCCTGGCCCGCATCGACGCCCTATCCTCGGTGCGCGTGCGCGTCGCGTCCGACATGCGGCCCGCGTCGGCGCGCGAGGCGGCGGTCGACGCGTTGTGCGAGGTGTCGCGCCGCTTTGGCGGCGAGGCCGGCGGCGTGCCGCTGCTCGACCCGGTCGCCGACCTGGGCACGACCAGCGCGGCGTACGATAAGGCCGTCGCCCGGGTGGCGGCGCTGGACGCGTCGCTGGCGGCCCACCCGCTCGCGCGCGCGGACGACGCGGCCGGCCGCCTCGCGTCGCTCGCCGCCTCCCGCGCCGCCGCCGCCGACGCTGAAGCCGCGGCGACGGCCCTCGCCGTCGCCTCTGCCCCCGTGCTGGCGGGCGAGCTCGAGGCGAGGCGGCGCGTGCTGCGCAAACTGGGCGCGGTCGACGCGGCCGGCCTCGTCACGCTCAAAGGCCGCGTCGCTGCCGAGCTCGCGTCCGCCGGAGGCGACGAACTCGCGCTCGCAGAAGTCGTGTTCTCGGGCGGGCTCGCGGGCGTGCGGGCTGACGCGCTGGCGGCGCTCCTCGCGTGCGTCGCGTGGCGCGAACCCCCCTCTCCCCGCGCCCCCGCCACCGCGCCCGACGGTGTCGACGCCTCCCTCGCCGCCCTGCGCGCCGCCGCGCGCCGCGTCGCTGTCCTGGAGCACGATGTCGGCCTGGCCGGCGGGCGCGAGCCCGACGACGCGGCGACCGCGTTCCCCCCCTCGGCTGCCGCCGCCGTCCTGCTCTGGGCGCGTGGCGCCCGCTTCGTCGACGCCCTGAAAGCGTGCGACGCGTTCGAAGGGTCGCTCGTGCGCGTGTTGAGGCGGGTGGAGGAGTTGCTGCGGCAGCTCGGCGCGGCCGCGGGCGTGTTGGGCGACGCCGCCCTGGCGCGCGCGGCGGCCGACGCGGGGGCCAAGATCAAGCGCGGCGTCCCGTTTGCGCCCAGTCTGTATTTGTGAGAGGCGGGGCGGAGGGACGGTGCGCGCGTGTGACCCTGCATTTGCCCGCGAACGCGCGAGCCGGACGCGCCACACGCCCACCACCCTTCCCCCCACCCCGCCACTCTCGCCGCCCGGCCCGCCCGCGCGCACTGCGCGTGGCGGCCCGGGGAGGGCGCACGCGAGCCCGGCGCGACCAGCCGACCCGCCACCATTCCCCGTCTGTCTCTCTCGTCACCCGTACACGTCGTTGCCGTCGCCTGACGTTATGACGTCCTTGAACGACCCGCCCCCGGGGATCATGGGCAGCACGTGCTCCACGTGGGGCACCATGACGTCGAGCAAAAAGGGTCCCGGCGTGTCGAGCATTTCCCGGATCGCGGCGCGCAGTTCAGAGGGCGCCACCACGCGCCGCGCTTTGACGCCAAACGCGCGCGCGACGCCCACAAAGTCGGGGTAGATGTCGGCCTCGTCCATCGTCTCGTGGTACTCGGCGTCCGGCTTGCCGAGGTAGGTGTGCGCGCGGTTCGCCTTGTAGAAACGGTCCTCCCACTGCACCACCATGCCGAGGTGCTGGTTGTTGAGGATCATCATCTTGACGTCCAATTTCTCCACGGCCGCCGTCGCCAGCTCCTGGATGTTCATGACAAACGAGCCGTCGCCGTCGATGTCGACCACGACCCTTTTGGGCCGCCCGTCGGCCCCTCCGTACGCCGCTGCCGCCCCGAGCGCGGACGGCAGGCCAAAGCCCATGGCGCCCAGGCCGCCCGACGTGAGCCAGCGGCGCGGGGCGTCGAATTTGTACCACTGCGCGGCCCACATTTGGTGCTGGCCGACGCCGGTGGAAACGATGGCCTCCCCGCCCGTCTCTTCGTGCAGCACCTCAATGGCGCGCTGGGGCACGATGACGTCGTCGCGGACGGGGTAGGAAAGGGGAAACTCGACCGCCTTGGCGGCGAGGTCGGCGACCCAGGGGGCAAAGCGCGAAGCGTCGACAAGGGACGGGTTCGCGTCGAGCAGCTCGTTGAGCGCCGCCAGCGAGGGCGCGGAATCCGCGGTGAGCGTGATGTGGGACGGCTTGTTCTTGTTGATCTCCGCGGGGTCGATGTCGATGTGGACGATGCGCGCGCGCGCGGCAAACGCTTCGAGTTTGCCCGTCACCCGGTCGTCGAACCGGACGCCGATGGCCAGCAGCAGGTCGGCGCCATCCACCGCGTAGTTGGCGGCGACGGTGCCGTGCATGCCGAGCATTTGCAGCGCGAGCGGGTGCGACTCGGGAAACGCGCCGAGGCCCATGAGGGTCTGGGCCACGGGGACGCCCGTGCGCACGGCAAACCGGACCAGCTCGTCCGACGCTTCCAGGCAGCCGCCGCCGACGTAGAGGACGGGGCGTTGCGAGGCGGCGAGGGCGGCGAGGACGGGGGCCAGGGCGGACAGCGGCGGCGGCGGCGGCAGGCGCGCGACGTAGCCCCCGATCGCCATGGGCGCGCCCCAGTCGGGCACGGCCATCTGCTGCTGCACATCCTTTGGCACGTCGACGAGGACGGGGCCGGGGCGGCCGGTGCGGGCGAGGAAAAAGGCTTCGCGGACGACGCGCGGGATGTCGGCGACGTCCATGACCAGGTAGTTGTGCTAAAAGAAGAGGAAGGGCGCATGCATGGTGAGCGTCTGGGCCGACTGTGGGGCCGCCGTGCCACCCCAAGAATAAAAGACCTACCTTTGTGATCTGCCGCGTCACCTCCACGATGGGCGTCTCCTGGAACGCGTCCGTGCCGATCATGCGGCGCGGCACTTGGCCCGTGACCGCGACGAGGGGCACGGAATCGAGCAGGGCGTCGGCGAGGCCGGTGACCAGATTCGTCGCGCCAGGCCCCGACGTCGCCACGCACACGCCCACGTCCCCCGTCGCCTTCGCATATCCCTCGGCCGCAAAAATTTCGCCCTGCTCGTGCCGGCACAGCACGTTGCGGATGGTGGGCGACCGGGTGAGCGCCTGGTGGATTTCGAGCGACGCGCCACCCGGGTAGCCAAACGTGACGCTGACCCCCTCGCGCTCGAGGGCTTGGACCAGGATGTCGGCCCCCTTGCGTGGGGCGGACCCGTAGCGGTCGACCCAGTCGGCGGGGGGGGAGCGCTCGAGGGGCGCGGGGCGCGCAGACCGCGCGGCGGGCGCGTCGGCGACGGGGACCGGTGCGGTCGCGGCCGATGCCGCAGGCGGGCGCGGCTTGGTCGCGTCGGCCCGTGTGGGAGGCGCGGGGCGGCGGACGGTGCGCCTGGGGTGGGGAGGGAGGGCGGCAGGTCGGCCGGAGCCCAGCTGGCAGGCGCGGCATGGCGCGCCACCGTTCCTCTTCCTCCTCTCACCTGGGCCCTGCCGCGTGCGTGGCCGACCGCGGGGCGTCCATCGCGCGGCCGGCGGGGGCGTCCTGAGGAGGGGCAGAGGGCGGCCGTCGGCGGCGGCGCGGCGGGCGCGGGCGCAGGCCGCCCGCGGGGGCGCGCCGCCCATCTCAGGCCTGGTGCTCGCATCCAGGCACCGCGCGGCGAGGCGTGCATCCCCCAATTCCACCCCATCCCCTTCTTCGCTCACCCGCGCGTTTGCGCGGACCGCCCTGGCCGCGCCGCGGGCGTGCATCGCGAGGGCGAGGGAGGCTGGAAAGACCGCGCGGGCACGCCGGGCGGGGCGGAAGGGCGCGCTCGGGGGCGCGCTGTGGCGGCCGCCGCGGCGTGGCGGCGGCGCGCACTCCCCACGGTGCCGGCTGACCGCCCGCTGCCGCGGCCGCGCCCGGGGCGAGTCCGGCGGCTCGCGGCCTGCCATTCAGGGCGCGCCCGGCCGCGCCCGCGCCTCCTTTCGCCGGCGGCCGCCGCGCCGGCGGCCGCCGATTGCGGCGCCTGCCCCGCCCCCGCCCCACTCCCTGATGCCGCTCTACGAGCTCTTCTGCCTGGCCCGGCCCGGCCTCGGGCGCGCGGCCCAGGCGGACGTCGTGAAGCGCGCCGCCAAGACCGTCCTCGACGGCGGCGGCTTTCTGACCGGTGTTGCCTCCCACGGCGAGCGCACGCTCGCCTACGAGATTCGGCGCCCGGGGGAGCAGTACATGCAGGTGGGAGGAGGAGGGGTGGCGGGCGAATCGGGGCGGCGGCGGCCGACGGCGGCGGCGGCCGACCCCCCTCTTTCGCTCTCCTCCCCAGGCCTTCACCTGGCACCTCGGCTTTGCCGCCCCCCCCCCAGCCCTATCCGCCCTGCGCCGGTCCCTGGCCCTGGACGACCGGGTGCTGCGGCACGTGGTGCTGAAGCGGGGCCTGCCCGCGCCCAAGCCGCCGACGACCGCCGCGCTCGCGCGCGCGGCGCGCGCCCGCCTCGCGCGCGACGCTGCGCCCGCATGACGGTGAGCGTGCGTTGGAGGCGTGCAGCGGGCTCCCGACCCTCCCTGCCCACCTATCTCCCCTGCTCCCCCTTCCACTTCGCGCGCGCGCCGCGGCGGCGGATGACGAGTCATTCAAAAAGTTATCCCTGTCCTACCCGCGCCAAGGCCGGCGCCCACGTGGGGACACGCTTTATTAGCTCTAGCCGACGCTGGTCGCGGGCGCGCGCGCGAGGAGGAGGGTGGGTGTCTCCTTCCTTGCCCTTGCCTCCCTTTTTCTTTG
>Ga0315289_10003794_pt1 | contig 22742 bp, 17 predicted proteins | sample YL17G11_40_MG_FD_203452 | JGI IMG/M metagenome (GOLD analysis project Ga0315289, IMG submission 203452) | Sediment microbial communities from Yellowstone Lake, YNP, Wyoming, USA - YL17G11_40 | ecosystem: Environmental > Aquatic > Freshwater > Lake > Sediment | place: USA: Wyoming | collected... | reverse complement strand
TGGATGGCGAGGTCGAGGAGGGTGTCCGTTGGTAGGGGCACGCCATGGCGTGCCCCTACGCTAATGCGCTGCCTGAGCGTCTCGCCTTCCAGCAACTCCATCGCAATAAACGGCTGACCTTCGTATTCATCGATGTCGTGAATGGTACAAATGTTGGGGTGATTCAGGGCCGAAGCCGCGCGCGCCTCGCGCTTGAAGCGCTCCAGCGCCACGGGGTCGTGTCGCACGGCCCCCTCACCTGGCCCTTCGGGCCACCCTCTCCCCAAGGGAGAGGGCTGCAAATCCGAAAACCTCTCCCCTCGCCCTGGGGGAGAGGGGCTGGGGGTGAGGGAGGCAGGCAAGAACTTCAGCGCCACCAGCCGGCCGAGCTTGGTGTCCTCGGCCTTATAGACCAGACCCATACCGCCGCCACCCAGCTTTTCGAGAATGCGGTAGTGGGAAATGGTCTTGCCGAGCATGGGTGGAGTCTCAGAGATCCCTCAGAGCAGCGCCGCGTCAGAAACATCTTAGGTTCGGCTCAACGGCAAAGCAAGTGCCGCGGCTGCGGAGTCCTTCCATGCCACCGGCATTCGCTGCCCCACTGTTCCGGGCGCGCGAGTTGTGGTATATGTCAGATGCTAGGCGCAGCGGGACAGGCCAGCCGGGATCGTCGCCGCAGCGCAGGGCGGATTTTCTTCCGGTAACATAGCCTGCCAGCGAGACGCCAAGCGGAGAGAAGGGGAAGGACACGTGGAAGTCCGATGTCACCACTGCGGATATGCATTTCAGGTCACGGGGGACATCTTCGTCGTGAATCGCGAGAGGGCCGATCTGGTGTGTCCCGCCTGCCAGAGATCGCTCCAGGTGGTCAATCCCAAGCTGGCAACGTTTCGCTCCGGAAGCACAGAGAAGAAGCTGAGTTCCATCACTTCGGCAGTCGCGGACGACGGGCGCCTCTTGCGCCTGCCGGAAGATCAGGAAGTCTGCCTGAAGGTTCTGGAGGGTGAAGAGAGGGGCACGGTCTACCCCGTGACCAAACCCCGTATCACCATCGGGCGCAGCAATGTCGACATCACGGTGAACGACCCCATGGTCTCGCGGGTTCATTGCGCCCTGGAAATCAGCGATGAGGGCGTGTTGCTGCGGGATCTCGAAAGCGCGAATGGCACCCGGGTGGACAACCAGCCGATCAGCACGGCCGTGCTCCGTAACGGCGCGGCGTTCCGCATCGGCAATCACGTATTTCAACTGGTGATTAGTCCCAAGAAACCATGAAGAAAATCGGTCGGTACGATGTTGTCGAGGAATTGGGGCGGGGCGCCATGGGCGTCGTGTATAAGGCTTCCGATCCCACCATCGGCCGCCTGGTGGCGATCAAGGTCCTCTCTTTGGAGGCCTCCGCGGGCGCCGGAGTTCCCGGGGCACGGGAGATCTTTATGCGCGAAGCGCGCGCCGCTGGCCGGCTCTCCCATCCCGGCATCGTCACCATCCACGACGCCCTCGAGGATCCGGAATCCCGCTCGAACTACATCGTGATGGAGTTCATCCCCGGCCGGACCTTGGAAAGCATTCTTCTTGCCGGCCCGGCGCTGGAAACTGACCGCGCTCTCGACATCATTCGTCAGATTGCGGAGGCCTTGGATTACGCCCACCACAACCAGATCATTCACCGCGACCTGAAACCCGCCAACATCCTCTTGACCGACGACGGCCGGGTCAAGATTACGGACTTCGGCATCGCCAAGATTGTGGCGCGCGAGGGTGCGGCGCGCACCGTAGCCATCATGGGCACCCCCGCCTACATGTCGCCCGAACAGGTGACCGGCGGGGAGATCGACGCGCGCAGCGATTTGTTCTCCATGGGCATCCTTCTGTACCTGATGCTGGTGGGACAAAGGCCCTTTGCGGGGGATACGGTGGCCGTCATGTTCAAGATCGTTTATGAGGATCCGGTGCTGCCCAGCCGGCTAAACCGGCAACTCCAGGCCGGGCATGACTACCTGGTCATGCGCTGTCTAGCCAAGGATCGCACCAAACGTTACACCAGCGCCCGCGAGTTTCTCGACGACTTTGAGGATGTGCGGCAGGGTCGAGCGCCGCGTTCCGAGGCAAGAATCCCCTTCTCTGAGCTTCGCGTCGGCGAGCGGACAATGGTGGCGCAAAGGCCCTTCGTTACCCCGGAGGAAAGTAAACGTGCGGAGAGCAGGAAGTTGCGGCACGTCTTCACAGGCGCGATTGCCGGAGTGTCGCTGGTGGCTGTGCTGGGCCTGGGGGTCTGGTGGTTCCGCCAACGGGGGAAGGTAGCTGCGCCCCCCGCACCCGCTGAGGCGACCGCGATTGGTCCCTCACCGCCCCCCGCGCCGGCCAAGGGAGAGGCCGCTTTAGACCAGCCTCCACCGCCCGCGGCAACAACAGCGGTGGCTCGGACAACAAAGCCGACAGGCACCCAGCCCTCCGCAAGCAAGCCGGTCGCCAGCCAGACCCGAGTCGCCAGAGTGGTGCAGTTCGTCTGGGAGCACGACCTCAAAGAGGCCAGCCTCACCCTGCGAAGCGGTACCCAGGTTATTTATGAAGGATCTTCGAAGGGCAGGAAGAAAGGCGGCCTCCTGCGCGGCAAAGGCTATGCCACCACGGCTTCGCGGCCCATCACGATACCGGCGGGTGCCCGGCAGCTTTCTGTCCGTGTAAGGGCGCCCGATGGCTCGCTTGACCTCAGCGACCAAGTCTCTGCCCTTGCCCCGGCGCACCCCTCAGCCGCTCTCCACGTGGCTGTCAAGGACGGTCGGCTCGTGGCTGGCTGGCAGACAGCAGCGCAGCCCGCTCCTTAGCTTGGTTCCGGCTGGCCACCCCCGCATTCCCTCAGCGCCTGCCCGGCGAGTTCCGCTCCTCGCGATGAAGGTTCGCCCGCGGGCCCGCTGCGCGCCGCCTGGGCAGAATGATTATCTCGAAGGCTTCTTCTTGACCGTAACGGTGACCGGCGAACTCAGCTTGAAAGTCAGTTTGGTTTCCGGGGCAAGCCGGATCTCTTTCTTGCCGGTTGCTGCGGCCACTCCGGTCCCGCCTCCCGCGCCGACGGCGCCGCCGATTGCCGCGCCCTTTTTGCCCCCGGCGAGCGCTCCAATCAACGCTCCTGCGGCCGCGCCACCCCCGATCATCTCGATGTTGCGCTTCTTGTGCGACGCTCCCTTCATGCTCCAGGCGTCAGTTGAGACTTCGACTCTTTCTCCATCCCTGGTCGTGAAGGAAGTCAGCACTAGCGCCAGCTCAGCAGGACGATTCAGCCGCCCGGAACTCACGACGTTCGTCACCTTGCCGGTAACCTTGCTCCCGACAGGCGCTACGTCCACCCCGCCGGCGACGAGCGCGGCGGCCAGTGTACCCTCAAATTCCGTGCCAGCAGATATCGTGCCCGTGTCGATGGCGTCGAGCAAACGCATCGTCAGTTCCGTGCCTGCCGGCACCGTCACCTTTTCCGTCGCGGCTTCTGCCTTCTTCCCCTTGCCTGCCTCAGCGCCCGTCCCTTCCGGACCCTGGGTTTCCGTCGGTTGCGTGCCCGGCTGGCAGCTCATCAGGAAGGCGGCCAACAAGCAGATCCCGAACGCCATCCATCTCGCTTTCATGTGCGGCCTCCTTAAGCTCAGCGATTCTCCTTCGCTAGCGCCTCGTAAGTCTTACCTTCGCTCTGGCGGCTAGCGCACGCTCGTTCTGCGGAGATCGCGGCTCGAAGTTGGACAAGTACGACAGTAGATGATCGAGCCCAGTACGTCAACCCTTCCCTGCTTTCGCCGGGTGGAAAGAAGTCGACGGGGAACGCGCGCGCGTGCTACCATTTCCTGGGCTTGAGTACTCTTCAATCAGAGGAGCGGTCGGCCACATGTCAGACTTCGGGCTCCGCGCGACGGATGCTCGCGAACCCCGCCAGGTCCGGAAGGAAGCAACGGTAACGAGCCTCTCCGTGTGCTGCGGATAACCCGAAGTCTGGCCCAATTGATTTTGGATTTTGGATTGCCGATTTCCCGGAACTTGATATTGGGACGTGACCAAATCTCGTCGCGCGGAATTGTTTCGAAAGCCTCGGAAGCGGGAATTTGACAGTGAATATCCCTGTTGACAGCACGTGGCGTCCCGGCGGGCAAATCCAAAATCCAAAATCCAAAATCCAAAATCGAAAATCTAAAATCCCATGTCTTATCAGGTCATCGCGCGCAAGTACCGGCCCCAAGTCTTCGACGAAGTGGTGGGCCAGCGGCTGATTACCGAGACCCTGAAAAACGCCATCCTGCAGAACCGGGTCGCGCACGGCTACATCTTCTCGGGCGCTCGCGGCGTGGGCAAGACCTCCACGGCGCGCATCCTGGCCAAGTCTTTGAACTGTCTGCAAGGGCTCACCCTCACCCCCTGCGGGGAATGTCCCTCCTGCCGCGAAATTGCGGCCGGCAATTCTGTGGACGTTTTCGAGATCGACGCCGCTTCCAACCGCGGCATCGACGAAATCCGCGAGCTGCGCGAGACGGTCCGCTATCTGCCGGCGCGCGACCGCTATAAGGTCTTCATCATCGATGAAGTGCACATGCTCACCACGGAGGCCTTCAACGCGCTGCTGAAAACCCTGGAGGAACCTCCCCCGCGCTCGCTCTTCATCCTGGCCACCACCGAGCCGCACAAGCTGCCGGCGACCATTCAGTCTCGCTGCCAGCATTTTGCTTTCCGCTTGCTGGACTACGCGGAAATCTACGCGCGGCTGGAGCAGGTGTGCGCGGCGGAGAAGATTCAAGCCGACGAAGGCGCGCTCGGCGCGCTCGCTCAGGCCGCCGAGGGGAGTCTGCGCGACGCGCTTTCTCTCCTCGACCAGGTGATCGCCGCCTGCGGCGAGCAGTTGGAGGAAAGCCGGGTGCGGCAACTGCTGGGCGTGGTGCCCGTGCGGCTGCTGCGCGAGATGACGGAAGCCATCCATGCTGCCGACGCGCGCCGCGTGCTCGAGCTGGTGAGCCAGCTGGCCGCCGAGGGTTACGAGCTCGCTCACTTCTGCGGCGAGTACACCCGCTACGTGCGCAACCTGATGGTGGCGAAAAGTTGCGGCGGGGAAAGCCCCTTGCTCCAGGTCCCCAACGACGAGCGCCAGGGCCTGCGCGAGCTCGCTGAGCTTTTCAGCCAGGAAGATCTCGCGCGCTTCTTCCAAATCCTTTTGCGCACGGAAGGCGAACTGCGCTATTCGCTGGAGCCGCGCTTTCACCTGGAGATGGGGCTGTTGAAGCTGGTCCACGCCGGGAAGCTGGCTTCGCTCGAATCACTGCTCGGAGAGCTTCACAGCGCGGCGCTGGGGGAGAAGGCGAGCGCGACTCCACGCAGCGCGGGCGCGCCGAGCCCCGCTCCACCTGCGGCGCGCAAAGCGCAGGAATCCGCGTCCTCGCAACCGCCGCCGACATCTACTGCCGCGGCGCCCGCCAGGCCCTACGCGTTGCCGGCGGAGGCCGCGCCCCCGGTCATGGAGGACAGCCGGCTGGCCTCCATCAAGGCGCTGTTGTTCGAATCGAAGAAGCTCCTCAGTTCTTGTCTGGACCACCTGTCGGGCTGGCGCTTCGAAAACGGTGAAGTCCGCTTTCTCTTTGCCAAAAACGCGTCCTTCTATGCGGAACTGGTGCGCAGCCGCGAGCAACTGGAAACCTTGCGCGCCGCGTGCACCCAGGTCTTGGGCCAGCCCGTGAAAATCTATGTTACACTCGAAGAGCAGGAAGGGCGGCCCGTGAGGGCGCGGCCTGATGCTCGCGAGCGCGCGGGGCGCGACCCGGCGGTTGAGGCTTTCCAGAAAAAATTCGACTGCACCTTGGTGGATGTGAAAGACCTGAGCCAGGAGTGAGCGATGAAAAATCTGCAACAGATGCAGCAGATCCTGAGGCAAATCCAGCAGATGCAGGAGCAGTTTCAGAAGCAACTGGATGAGCTGGTGGTGGAAGCTTCGGCGGGCGGGGGCATGGTGACGGTCAGGATGAACGGCCAGAAGCAGCTGGTCGCAGTACAGATCGACCGCGAGGTGTTTGCCTCCGCCGATATGGAAATGTTGCAGAACCTGGTCATGGCCGCGGTTAACGAGGCCAACCGGAAAGTCGATGACCAATTGGCCAGCCGCGTCGGCAACTTGGCCTCGGGGTTGAACCTTCCCGGTCTGCCCTGAAGGACAAAACTCGAAAATAGAAACTCGAAACCAGGAAGGCAGTCCGATTTTCGAATTTCGATTTTCGAATTTTGATTTTCGCTATGAAAGACTTCGCCGAGCCGCTGGCGCGCTTGATTGATGCGCTGAAGCGCTTGCCTGGGATCGGCCAGAAGTCAGCCCAACGCATCGCCTTCCATCTGGAGCGGGCCCCGCGCGAAGACGCCGAGCGCCTGGCGGCCGCCATCCTCGACGCCAAGGACAAGATCAGGCTCTGCAGCCTCTGCAACAACCTCACCGAGCAGGACCCCTGCGAGTATTGTACCGACCCGCGGCGAGACCCCGAGGTCATCTGCGTAGTGGAGACGCCTTATAACGTGCTCGCCATCGAGAAGACGCGGGAATATCACGGGCTTTACCACGTTCTGCACGGCGCGCTTTCCCCCCTCCAAGGCATCGGACCCGACCAGTTGAAGCTGAAGAATCTGGTAGAGCGCCTGAAAGGCGGAAAAGTCAAAGAGCTGATTGTGGCCACGAACCCCAACGTCGAAGGGGAAGCAACCGCCATCTACCTCTCCAAGCTCCTCAAGCCTCTGGGCCTCAAGGTGACGCGCATCGGCATGGGCGTCCCGGTGGGCTCGGAACTGGAATTCGCCGACGAGGTCACGATGCTCAAGGCGCTCGAGGGCCGGCGGGAAATTTGACCCTGGCGCGGCCAAGGGATCCCTCCTCACTTCCCACGGTGGGACAGAAAGCAATTGGCGGGTTGTTTCACTGTCCGATATAATAGATTGTCAAGCTGAGCCCGGTTTCGCGGCCGGCGTCGCAGAATCTGCTTCTTGACTCTGTCGTTCTCTCCTATCCGCCCGCGCCGCGAAAGATAACGGATGCTGCGTCGTCTGCTTCCCCTCAAACCGTATTTGGTCCGTTACCGCAAGCGCTACGTGGTGGGCTTCATTGCGCTGGTGTTGGCTCAGGCCCTGCGAGTCAATCTGCCGCTGATCATCAAGGCGGCGATTGACAGCCTCTCGCGCGGCGTGGCCTGGAACCGGCTGCTTTTCTACGCCGCCCTGCTGCTGGTGATCGCGCTGGCGATGGCGGTCTTTCAGTTCTGGATGCGCTGGATTCTGATCGGCATCTCGCGCGATGTGGAATACGACCTGCGCAACGGCTTGTTTCTCCACCTGATGCGTCTCTCCCCGCGGTATTACACCCAGACCCTCACCGGCGACCTGATGTCGAAGCTCACCAATGACCTGAACGCGGTCCGGAACCTGGTGGGCCCGGGAATCATGTATTCCGCGTCCACGCTGGTGGTGGGCCTGGCCACGGTCGGCGTGATGCTGCATCTCGACTGGCGGCTGACTTTGTTGGTGTTGGCACCCATGCCGTTGGTTTCCGTCGTTGTCAAGGTTTTCGGCCAGAGGATTCACGACCGCTTCGAGAGCATCCAGGAGATGTATTCGGTGATGACCGAAAAGGTCCGCGAAAACCTCTCCGGCGTCCGCGTGATTCGCGCCTTTGGCCAGGAAGAAGCGGAGATGCGCCAATTCGATGGGATGAACCGCGCCTTCGTGGAAAAGAACCGGCAGTTGATCTGGATTACCAGCTTGATGTGGCCGGGCCTGGCGCTGCTGTTTGCAATCGCCTTCATGCTCATCATGGTGGTGGGCGGGAGGCATGTGCTTTCTGGCCTGATTTCGGTCGGCACCTTTGCAGCCTTCAACGTCTACCTGCTCTATTTGATCTGGCCGATCATCGCTCTAGGCTGGGTGGTGAACCTGCTCCAGCGCGGGGTGGCCTCGCTGGGGCGGCTGAACTCCATCTTCCTCGCCCGGCCCGAAATCGATGACCGGGACGTGCCCGCGCAGCCGCTTACCTCTCTCCGGGGCGAAATCGAATTTCGCAACCTCACGTTCAGCTACAACGGCCGGCCGGTCCTCAAGAACATCAACCTGCGGATTCCGGCGGGTAAGACGGTGGCCATCGTGGGAGCCACCGGTTCCGGGAAATCGACGCTGGTGGGCTTGATCCCGCGCCTTTACGACGCGTCGGCAGGGAACTTGTTGGTGGATGGCGTACCTATCCGGCAGATCCCTCTTCAGGTCCTGCGCGCGCACATTGGCTTTGTGCCCCAGGAGACTTTCCTGTTCAGCGAGAGCATCCGGGAGAACATCAAGTTCGGGACCGCGGCCGCCTCGGACGCCGAGGCCGAGCGCGCCGCCGAAATCTCCCACATCCTGCCGGACGTCCGCAGCTTCGCCCGGGGATTTGACACCCTGGTGGGCGAGCGCGGTCTGACGCTATCGGGCGGCCAGAAGCAGCGCGCGGCCATTTCGCGGGCGGTGATCCGCGACCCGCGCATCTTGATCCTTGATGACGCCTTGTCCAGCGTTGACACCTATACGGAAGAGAAGATCCTGCGCCACCTCACCGAGGTGATGGCCGGGCGGACAACTCTGTTGATTTCCCACCGCGTTTCCACCATCCGCAACGCCGATGAGATTCTGGTGCTGCACGCGGGAGAGATCGTGGAACGCGGCACGCACGAAGAGCTCCTGGCTCTGAATGGCTATTACACGGAACTGTACAACAAGCAGTTGATCGAAGAAGAGTTGGAAAAGGAAGCGTGACGGAACGGGTCGAAAGTCGACAGTCAAAGATCGAAGGCCAATCCTTTTGACCTTCGACTTTCGACTTTGAACTGGTCTTCGATGTCTGACGGTTTCCACGAAGAAGAAGTCCTGGGGAAAGCCTACGACGCGCGACTGATGCGGCGCCTGCTCGGCTATCTGCGGCCCTACCGGGCAGTGGTGGTGCTGGCGCTTGTCGCCATCGTTTTCTATGGTGTGCTGCAGGCCGCCCCGCCCTACCTGCTGAAGGTGGAGGTGGATCGCTACCTGGATCCCACTTCTCAGGCCAAGGTTCCACCCGTCCTGGCTCGCTTCTTAAGCCCGCTGCCGCTGGTGGGCATTCTCCAGATTGCCTTCGTCCTGTTTCTGCCGACGGTGCTGCTCAGCTTCCTCTTGGAGTTCGCCCAGTCCTACGCCATGCAACTGGTGGGGCAGAAGGTGATGTACGACCTGCGGAAGCACGTCTTCGCCCATTTGCAGCGCCTGCAGATGAGCTTCTACGACCGCAATCCGGTGGGCCGCCTGGTGACGCGCGTCACCACCGACGTGGATGTGCTCAACGAACTGTTCGCCTCCGGTATGGTGGCGATTTTCGGAGATTTCTTCACCCTGCTCAGCATCGTGGTGGTGATGCTGACCCTCAACTGGAAGCTGGCGCTACTCACCTTTTCCATCCTGCCTTTGATCGTGCTGGTCACCGTGGCCTTTCGCAAGACGGTGCGCGAGTCGTATCGCCGCATCCGGGTGGCCATCGCGCGCATCAACGCCTACTTGCAGGAGCACATCACGGGGATGACCGTCATCCAGCTCTTCAACCGTGAAGCCCGAAGCTTCGAGGAATTCGAGAAGGTCAATCGGGTCCACATGGAGGCCTACAAGGATTCCATCCTGGCCTACGGGCTCTTCTTTCCGGCTGTCGAGTTCCTGGGCGTGCTGGCGGTGGCCATCATCCTTTGCCTGGGCGGCCGGATGGCGCTCGAGGGCCTGGTCACGGTGGGGACGGCCATTGCCTTCATCCAGTATTCGCAGCGCTTCTTCCGGCCTATCCAGGATTTGAGCGACAAATACAACATCCTCCAGGCGGCAATGGCGAGCGCCGAGCGCATCTTCAAGCTGCTGGATACTCCGGTGACCATCGCGGATCCCGAACGCCCGGTGCCACTGGAAAACCCGCAAGGGGGCGTGGAGTTCCGCGGGGTGGGCTTCACTTACCGCGACGACCAGCGCGTGGTGGAAAACGTCTCGTTCACGGTGGAGCCGGGTGAAACCGTCGCCATCGTCGGCCACACGGGCGCCGGCAAAACCACGCTGACCAGCCTGCTCCTGCGGTTCTACGACGTCCAGGAGGGCGCGGTGCTGCTGGATGGGATCGACATCCGCCAGCTTCGCCTGCGCGACCTGCGCCAGAATTTCGGTATGGTCTTGCAGGACCCGTTCTTATTTTTCGGCACCATTGCGAGCAACATCCGGTTGGGTACGGAAGGAATCAGCGACGCCCAGCTACGCCAGGTTACGCGCCAGGTGAACATTCTGGATTTTGTGGAGAGCCTGCCGGGCGGGTTCGATGAGCCTGTTAAGGAACGCGGCGCCACGCTTTCGGTGGGCCAGAAGCAACTGCTTTCCTTTGCCCGCGCCCTGGCCCACAATCCGCGGATCTTAATTCTCGATGAGGCCACTTCCAGCGTGGACCCGGAAACCGAAGCGCTGATTCGCGAGGCCCTGCGCCGGCTGCTGGAAAGCCGCACCTCGCTGGTGATTGCGCATCGGCTTTCCACCATCCAGAATGCTTCGAAGATCGTGGTCATGCACAAAGGTCACGTGCGCGAAGTGGGCACGCACCAAGAATTGCTCGAGCGGCGCGGGATTTACTGTAAGCTGTACGAGCTTCAGTATAAGGACCAGGAAGTGTCCGTTGTCCGCGGTCCGTTGTCCGTCAGCGGGCATCCCAAGGCTTCTCCCTTGGCCGCCGACCATAGACCATCGACCACGGACCCCTGACGTATGTCTAAGACCTGCTTGCTGATGGTTGCGGGAGAGCGCTCCGGCGATGTATACGGCGCGGGATTGGCCGCCGCTTTACGCGCCCGGCTGCCGGGGGCGGAGATTTTCGGTTGCGGCGGCGAGGCCATGCGGCAGGCCGGAGTAGAGACTGCGGTCGATGCCCACGAGATTTCCATGGCGGGCATCTTTGAGGTGCTGTCCGGACTGCCGCGCGTCTACCGGGCGTTTCATTCCCTGCTGGCGGAAGTGGACCGGCGGCGCCCGCAACTTGCCGTCCTCATCGACTTCCCGGACTTCAACCTGCGCCTGGCGAAGCGGCTCAAACGGCGTAACATTCCCGTGGTCTATTTCGTGAGCCCACAGGTCTGGGCGTGGAGGCCAGGGCGGCTGAAGCAGATCAAGGCCAACATCGCGAAAATGCTTTGCATCTTCGATTTCGAAGAAGACCTCTACCGCAAAGCGGGAGTTCCCGTGGAGTACGTCGGCCATCCGCTGGTGGACTTGGTGCGGCCCCACCTGACGCGCGAGGAGTTTTTCGCCCAGGCGCGCCTGGATCCCGAGACACCCACCGTGGCGCTGCTGCCGGGCAGTCGGCAGAAAGAAGTCTGCTACAACCTCCCGCCCATGCTGGACGCAGCCACCCGTCTGACGCTCACGCGGCGCATCCAGTTTGTCATCCCGGTGGCTCCGACCCTGGACCCGCTCTGGCTGGAAAAGACCCTGCTCGAGTGCTACGTGGGGAGGGCGACGGTCCGCACGGTGGTCCACGCCACCTACGACGCTCTGCAACATTCGGAGGTGGCCGTCGTGGCCAGCGGCACCGCCACGCTGGAGGCTGCGCTGCGCGAACGCCCCCTGGTGGTGGTTTACCGTGTTTCTCCCCTTAGCTGGATGCTGGGGAAATTGCTGGTGGACGTTCCCCATTACAGCATGGTCAATCTCCTGGCAGGCAAGCCCCTGGTCACCGAGTTGATGCAGTGCGATTTCAACGCACAGAATGTGGCGGCGCAGGTAGAATACCTGCTGGATCACCCTGAAGCTCGGGAGAAGATGGTGGAAGAATTCCGCGCCCTCAGACCTCGTCTGGGGCCCGGGGGCGCCATCGGGCGGGCGTGCGAAGCCGTGCTCGGCGTGCTGAAAGCCTCCGGGGCATCCCTTCCAGGCGCGTGAAGCATCCGTGCCGCAGCAGGCCAGGGACGGAGCGGATGCAACTGGCAGGCAAGGCGAGCAATCAAACTTAGAGCGCCGGCAGAGAGGAACCGTGGCGAATGCGCGTTTCGGCCTTGGCGCCAAGCGAGCGAGCAGGGCACGGCCCAGACGGAAGGAGCAGTTGGAGCCAAACATGACATGGGGCAAACCTCTGAGCGAAACCTCTTCGATGCGCGGGAGACTGCTGCCCGGAAGCCTCTGGCTGCGGGGTGGACTGTTGGCCCTGCTGCTCCTGCTGACGGGCACGGTCGGTCTGGCCCAGACGCGCTTCGAGGTGACCAAGTACTCGATTGAGGCGGAGCTTTATCCTTCCACCCACATTCTCTCGGCCAAGGCGCGGATCGATTTCCTTCCCAAGGCGGATTTGACCACCCTGAGTTTCGAACTGCACAGCGGTCTGCGCGTTGAGAAAGTGGCGGACGCCGCCGAACAAGCTCTGCGGTTCCGCCAAGAGGGTTTGACGCTCCAGGTGGACTTCCTGAATCCGCTCCTGCAGGGCAAGCCGTCGTCAATCACCGTAAGCTACGGCGGATCGCTCGCTTCCGCGGATGGCAGCCCGGTTGAGAACTTGAAGTTGGCCTATGTCGGCACAGAAGGTTCATATCTGCTTTACGCGGCGCGCTGGTTTCCGGTCAGCGGGTACAGCGTGAATCGCTTTGCCGCCTCGATGCGCATCACGGTCCCTTCGGAAGAGACGGTGATCGCCTCGGGCAAGGCCCTGGCACCCTTGCGCCAGACGGGAAAAGTGACTTACATCTTCGAGTTTGACGAGCCATCCTTTCCCGGAACGGTTCTGGCAGGCAAGTACGTCGTGCAGCCCGCGACGGCCGTGGGGGCCGATGTGGCGCTCTACCTCAAGCCGGGGCACGAGAACCTCGCCGCCAGTTACGGCGAAGCGGCCGCCAAGATTCAAGCGTTCTTCTCCGACAAGTTCGGCGGCTTGCCCAGCGGCCACCTGGCCTTGGTAGAGATCGAGGATGGGACGGTGGGCGGGTATGCCGCGCCCGGCGTCGTGGCGCTGGCCTCGCGCGGCTTCTCGACCCAGGTTAACTATCGTCTGCTGGCGCGCGAGATCTCTCACCAGTGGTGGCGCTGCCTGGTCAGCCCCGCTTCGCCCGATGACGCGTTCCTCGACGAAGGCCTGGCCACCTACTCCGAGGCCCTGTACATTGAGGAGGCCGCCGGCCAAGCCGCCTTCGAAGACCGCATGCGCGATATTCAAATCGGCGCGCTCACCCATGAGGATGCCGCGCCCATCGCCCAGGCCAGCCGATTGCATGAAAACACGCCGGAATACCAGGCCGTGGTTCTCCAAAAGGGCGCCATGGTGTTTCACATGCTGCGCTGGGTGCTGGGCGATGACGCGTTCTTGAAGACCCTGCAAGCCATGGCCCGAGACTACGCCGGGAAATCCATCTCCACCGACGAGTTCGAGAAGCTGGCAGAGAAGGTCAGCAACCAGCAGCTGACTTATTTCTTCGCCCAGTGGGTCAGCTCCACGGGCGTGCCCCAATTCAAGCGGAGCTGGGCCGTCTACCGGACGGAAAAAGGTTACCAGGTGGTGGGGAAGGTGCAGCAAGACCTCGATATCTTCCGCATGCCAGTGGAAATCCGCGTGATTTCGGAAGGGCGAAAGCCGGTCAACGAGCGCGTGGAGATGGTCGGCACCGCCGCGGACTTCACTGTGAACACGCCGACGCGCCCCTTGCGCGTGGTTGTGGACCCGGCCAGCCGCATCTTGAAATACGACGAAAGTATCAAGATCGCCGTCGAACTGGCGCGGGGTGACCAGCTCGTCCAACAGCAGGCTTACCTGGAGGCCATCAAGCAGTACCAGAGCGTCCTGGAGGTGAACAAGAACAGCTCGCTGGCCCACTACCGGATCGGCGAGATCCTCTTCAAACTCCGCAACTACACCGCCGCCATGGAGGAAATGCGCGCGGCGCTGAATGGCGACCTGCAACCCAAGTGGGTCGAGGTGTGGGCGCACCTCACCCTGGGTAAGATCTTCGACGCCACCGGCCAGCGCGACCGCGCCCTCAACGAGTACCAGCGGGCCTTGCAGACCAACGACAATACGCAGGGGGCCCTGGACGAGGCCAACCGCTACACCCAGAAGGCCTACAGCGAGGAACCCCGCCAGGCCAGCTAAGAACAGTGACGAGTGGCGAGTGACCAGTGACAAGAAGGAAGTCAGCAGTCAGAAGTCGGGAGTCACGAGTCGGGACCACAGATACTCGCGGGCACTCTGCAATCCTTCCTCGACCACCCGCCGACTCCCTGAGATCGCCCCTTATCGTCCGCCCCTCTCCGTCCTTCCTTCTGACTTCTGACTCCTGACTTCTGGCTTCTTCCTTGTCACTGTCTTTGGAACTTCAGACCCGTAAGTTGCGGCGCGGTGACCCCACGGTGCTGAATCAGGACCTTGAAAACAGTGCCCATCCCTTCGGGGTGGATGAGCCGCTTGAGTTTCAGTCGCGCTTGGAGCTTCTCCGGCTCCGTCTGTCCCGGATCGTAGAGGTCGCCAAACTGGTTTTCTTCCCCCAGCGCCATGAGGAACCGTTCCTGGGTGGTGAACCCAGTCAACTCCAGCCCCGCTTCCTTTCCAGCGTCAATCAAGGCACTGAAGTTGACGTGCGCGGTCAAATCCTGCTCGCCCGGAGCGCCGTAAAAGTCTTCGGAGGCGACGTGAGCACGATAGGTCAGCAACGTTCCTCGCGGCCGGTCCGGAGTGTAGAGGTACTCCGCAAAATCGCCATAGTCAATGGTGACCACGAATCCCCGCGCCAATTTCTCCGCCACGGAACGCATCCACCGCACCGCGCGCGAGTTCACCTCCATACGGTTACCCTCCTCCAGTTCACTCCCGTAGTGAGCCACGGCCACCGCCACACCCGCGTCGCTGAGAGGCCCGAGCACCTCGCGTAGTCCTCCGCCGTCGGCGGCCACGTAAATCTCCTTCAGCTCTCCCCCGGCGCGCGTGACCACGGAAACCGGAAAGGAGTCCACCAATTCGTTCGAGAAGAAGCAGCCAGTCCGCGGCACCAACTCTTCCAGGGACGCGCATATCCGGACTTTGTACGCGAGCCGGTCCTCTGCCAGCCGTGCGCGCAGGCGAAGGCGCTGCTGCGGCCCGGATTCGACGGCGACGTAATCCAGCGTCGCAAACAAATCCGGCTGTGCTGCCTGCAACCAGCGGAGGAAGTCCCGAGCAAACCAGCCGCGACCGGGACCCATCTCGACCCAGGTAAACGGCGTCGGCCGCCCCAGAATCTCCCACATTTCCACCGCCTGGCGCGCCACTAGCCGCGCAAAGATGGAGTGGAGGTCAGGACTGGTGAAGTAGTCCCCGGCGACACCCGTCCGGTCTTGACCCTGCATGTAGTAGCCATATTCAGGGTGGTAAAGACAAAGCGACATGTAGCGTTCGAAAGTGATTGGGCCTGAGCGATGTAAGGTTTCAAGGAGAAAGGTCTTGAGCGGTGTTTGGTCCACGGGTTCAGGTTACAGGGAACAGGGAATAGGGAACAGGGGAAACTAGCTTGTTTCGTCCCGCCGAAGGGTCTCTGTTCATTCGTGGCTTGCCGGGCGTGCGGTCAATTGCCTGTAAGTGTCTTCAAACACCTGGAGCGCCGCGTCGTCGTAAAGCACGAAGTAAATCTTCTCCAGGGTGCTGCGCGATTTGAGGTGCTGGAGAACTTCCGTAAGCATGATGCGCGCGCACTCTTCCATGGGAAAGCCGGCCACACCCGTGCCGATGGCCGGGAAGGCGATGCTCTTGATGGTTTTCTCCTCGGCACGCAGCAGCGTATTGCGCGTGGCGAGGCGCAGCGAATCAGCCGTCGTCTGCCCGCCCAGGCGCATGCTGGCGGCGTGGATCACGTAATTGGCGCGGAGATTGGCGCCCGTGGTGACCGCAGCCTCGCCCAGGCGAATCGGCCCGACGGCGTCGCAATCTTCCTGAATTCTGCTTCCCCCCTTGCGGCAGATGGCTCCGGCAACGCCGGCCCCCAGCACCAGGTCGGTGTTGGCCGCGTTCACGATCGCGTCCACCGCCATGTCTGTGATATCGCCCTTCAAGAAGTTAATTTTGGCCTGCATTCCTTCACCCTGGCAGGAGCTCTCGGGAGTCCTCGCGACGAACTAAGGATAGCCTGTTGCCTGCGGTTTGGCTAGAGGGTCTGGGTAAGAAGGGGTTCTCTATGGGTAGGAACAGAGGCCACGGCACGAGGGACGTGCCGTGGGTGCCAACTACGGCGCGTTTTCTCCCCGGCGCGCGGCATAGTCGCGGCAGCGGGTGAGGAACTGCTCCAGAATCTTCCGCTGCTCGGGCCGGTCGGTCATCTCCTCGGGATGCCACTGCACAGCTACGAGGTAAGGATAGTCGTCCGCAGCTTCCACCGCCTCCACCAACCCGTCCTCAGAGCGGGCAGTGACTCTGAGCCCGCAGCCCGCCGCCCGCAGGCTCTGGGCCGCAGGGCGCCCCAGCCGCTTGATGGCCTGATGGTGCAGGCTATTCACCTGACAACTTCCCCGGAAAGCTGCTGCCAGATGCGATTCCGTATCGGTCAGGGTGACGGCATGCGTGGCGTCGCTGCGGCTGCCGGCTTGCTGGTGTTCGAGTTCGGTTGCCGCGTCGCCCTTCAAATCCTGGTAGAGCGTGCCGCCGAATTTCACGTTAATCATCTGCAAGCCGCGGCAGATGCCCAGCACCGGCAGCCGGTGGTGCAGTGCCGCCTCCAGCAGTGCCAGCTCAAACTCATCCCGCGCTCGATCCACGCGGAGGTTGGCGTATTTCTCCCTCTCGCCGTAAAGCGCCGGAGCAAGGTCGCCACCCCCAGCGAAAAGAATCCCGTCCAGATCCCCGGCTCGGACCCGGCGCGCGTCGGCGGCAGTTACCAGCGCAAGCTCCTCCGGCGCTGCGCCCACCGCCAGCAGCGCGCGAAAGTAAGGCGAGCTTGGTCCTTTGGCCTTTTCTTTGTCAGAAACTGAGAGGGCAATTCTCATGATGAGATCAGTGGTCAGCTTGTAGCCACGGCAAGCTCTCTTTGCCGTGGGTTCTTTATTGGAAGAAAAGCCCACAGCACAAAAATCGTGCTGTGGCTACCTGGGCTGATAGCGCTTCGTGTATCCCGTGCGCGTGTTGGTTACCGTAAAGGAACCATCAGCGTCGGCCGAGAGCTTCAGCCCGTAGCCCCGGCAAGCCTCTCCGGGATTGGCAATTAACTGCTCGGCGGCATTGTTCTGTTTGCCAGCCTCGACCGCGTAGTGAAGTTGCCAGATGTCTTCCAGCCCGGGCGAACTCCGCACGATCTGCCAAGCGTCGGGGCTGCCACCTTTTCTGGCCCCGTTGTTCATGATCGCCACGCGCGGAGCCAGCGCGTGCACGATGGCCGCCGAACCGGAAAGGTTCATCCCGTGATGCGTCGAGAGGTAGGCCTGCACATGACCAATCCGGTTGACGGGGCAGGCCAGCTCCAGTTCCTTGTTCCAGGTCAAGTCGGCCAAGTCGAGCAAGCCGAATGGTCCGAAGCGAATCAGAATCCCTACCGACTGCGCGTTCTCCGTCGGATCGGGAGCGCGGAGCTGGGTTGACGCACACAAGGGATTCGGCGCGCCTGCCCCCTGGAGTGGCGCAGTGATCAATTTCCCCGCGGCGGCTAGCACCTCTATGTCCAGACCCCTGATCGGAATCTTGTCGCCGGGCTTCACCACGATGTGTTGGCCCTTATCCCGCGCCGGGCGATAAGCGGCGAAAAGCGGCTTGGCGTCCGCGTCGGTCTCGATGTTCGGCCCGTGGTCCACAAAGTGGATGATGGGAATCTTCTCCGCCAGGGGCGGGACGCCCCCGACGTGGTCCAGGTGATAGTGGGTTACGAGCAAGTAGTCAATCTGCTTGAGGCCGGCGGCCCTGGCTGTGGCCACGATGCGGTCGGCGTCGCGGCCCGCGTAGCCGGGCCAGCCGGCATCCACCAGCAGGGATTCACCCGCCGGGGAAACCAGCAGCGTGGCCTGGCCGCCTTCCACGTCCACGAAGTAAACGTCAAGCGTCTGGGCCGCGCCGAGCGTGCAGGAGGCGAGGAGAAACAGAAAACCGAGAAGTGTGCGTCGCATGCCGAAATCCTACCACAGGCGTAGCCACGATGGATTCGTTCTGTCGGAATTCTTCGCGGTTTTGCGCCGCGAAACTACGACCGCATCTTCAATTTGTGATTTTGGATTTGCGATTTTGGATTTGCACTCTCAGATATGCAATTGAAAGGCGAGCCGGGCGTCCCCGGGTCCGCCCTCGTAGAGACGTTCCGGCAGAACGACCTGGAGTGCGGAAGCTCTGCTTCCGCCTTGTTCTTCGGGAGCCTTGCTCCCGCTGTCGCAGGTGCGGGTGTGGCCCGCCGGAGAACGCGGTGTCGGAGGCGGCGAGACTCAACCCACCGGCCACGGTGCCCAAGAGCCATTCACGCCGCGTCAAGCCCACCGAAACTCCGTCTCTCTTGCGCCGCAAGGTGCTCCTCCTGCGTCCGGCGGCCGGCTGAATTCGCCGCTAGCCGGTACCCGTTACGGAGTCCCGGCATGCCTTCTACTTGCCGGAATCCGGCGTAACACACACGAAGTTGGCGGCGTCATCCGTGCTGCCGGTCCCCTTCCAGCGCGCCACCTGCGGATAAGCACAGAGAGGCCGCGTGCGGAGGATGCCCTTCGTGGGATCAGGATCGGCCCCGTGCTTCGCAGCGATGATGGTATCCGGCGCGGTGCCTTTCTCGACCCAGCGTTCGAGGGCCAGAGAAATGTCGTGTCCCGCATCAGCCTGAATGCTCACGCCTGCCTGCCCGAAACTGTTGGTGCCCGGGCCGTCGCCACAGTGCTGCATCCCCGGCACCACAAAAAGGCGGACGAACTGGCCTGCGTCACGCTGGCCCATCCGGGCCACAACACTCTGGTAGTAGTTGATGGTGTTCTGGGCCGGGATCCCCGCATCGTTCCAGCCGTGGTAGAGGATGAGCTTCCCACCGCGGCTCTGGAACGCCGTCAGATTGGGGTCGGTGGCGTTGAGAATCCGGGCGGTTTTTTCGTCGGCAAGCGTCACATCTTTGTCGAGGTTGAAAGTCTTGGGGTCCCAGGAGGCGTTCTCGAACACGATGTTTCGGAAGTACTGGGTGGAGAAGAAGGAGAGCAAGCTTCCGCCCGGCTTCGCGCCGGTGATCCAGAGGATCCAGCCGCCCGGTCCTGTCTCGCTGCCCGGCGGATAGCCGGGGAAGATTTGCTCACCCTGCGAGTTTCTGGGCCCGGCGTAGAGCTTCTTGAGCGCCGCCACCTGCGGTTCCGTCAGGCAGCTATCCGACTCCGGTCCCTTGCAGAGGAGCACGGAGGGATCGAAGCCACATTTCGTTGGCTCGTCGATGACCCCGTCCACGACGCCGTCGCGCGCATCGCAGGCGGCGAGCGCCGCCGCTTCGATCGCCTTTAACTTGCTCGCGGGGATGTAACTGGCGGGGTCACTGAGGGCCTGCACGTTCCAGGCGGCCGCAGACAAAAGATGGGTCCAGAAGTTGGCCGGTGCACCTGCGATGATACCGTCATAATCGGCGGGGTAGCGCTGAGCTTCCATCAGCGCCTGACGGCCTCCGTTCGAACAACTGCTGAAGTAGGAACGTTGCGGGCTCGCGCCGTAGAAGGCGTGCAGGATGGCCTTGGCTCTTACCGCCGTCTCATGGATGGCGCGATATCCGAAGTCAACCACCTTCTCCGGGTGTCCCAGGGCCCAACTGGCGTCCCCTCCCACGTGCCCGGTGTCGGTGGTGGCGATGGCGTAGCCGCGCGCGAGCGGCAACGCCAGGGAATTGTAAGGGACCGTCCCGGCGAAGCCGCCATTGCCGATGCCCTGTAGCTTCCCGTTCCAGCCCGCACTCGGCATCCATACTTCAAATTGGATGTTCGAGTCGCTCGTCGGCTTGATGACGCCCGTGACGCGACAAAACGCGGGCACGTTCTTGAACGGGACGGCGGGGGGAAAGCCGAACGGATCCGGCGGCGGCGTAAACGCGCCGGCAGCCACCGACTGCGCCAGCGTGATCGTGGTGTCAGGCAGCTTGAGGCTGGCCAAGTCCTCGCAAGTCGCGGCTGCGGCCGGCGCTACACCCAATCCCACGCACACCAGCAGGACGGCAGCAGAAACCCGGATGTTCCCGACCGGCTCCTTCCAGGCGGCCAGGCCAGAAGACTTCCATGCACTGCGATTCACAATCGCCTCCAGGAAGCCGCGGACTGTCACCACGCTCCGAAGGCGGCGTTCGGGGTGGCGAACGGAGTCCGGCCGGCGCCAGGCAAGATCTCGGCGCCGGCCTCTAAATGCTATTGAGCCGGCTTATCGAACTTCGCATCATCAATGGGCACGTTATGCTTCACCTCAGTCAACCGGATTACAAAGCTGAATTCCGGCAGTGACTGGTGAATGACGAAGGGTAACTTAACGCCATCGACTTCGCGGTAGTCCTCCAAGGTGGTATCGACCGGCACCGGGCCTGTCGGACCTTCCATTTGTGCCTGGACGCGGACCAGCAGGCCCGATTCGGCATCGAAAGACATCAACTGCGGAGGCCCATCCGCAGGGGTCGCCTCGACGACGTAAGCGTCGTGGCCATTCACGCTTTCCTTGCCTTTGCCCGTCATTTTCGGGTAGAGCTCTTGGAGCTTGATGTCACGGTAGAAATCGGCGTTGCGCCTCGTCGCTGCCAATTGACCTCCCGTGAGGTCCTGTAAACCCGTTTGCGGCGTGTCTTGCCAGCCCACGGTGCCATTAAAACCGAACCGCACCACGCCGTAGTTGGGAGCGTCTGTGATCGACAATTGCTTATTGGGAGCTTTCTCGTAGATTTCCTCGGTAGCTGTTCCGGGCATCTGGTCCATTTCGAATGTTCCTTTGGAGACCCGGCTGGTCAATTTCTCGACAGCGGCTGTGCCTCCCAAGGCCTGCACGTATTTGTCAAGAATCTGATCCACGGACGGCAAGGACTCCTGGGGGGCTGTTTGGGCCCCGACGGGGATGACTCCTGCCATGAACATGAACAGGGACACGAGGATGAGAATGTTCTTTTTGAGAGTGGATCGCATTTTACCTCCATGAACTCAGCGTGTCTTGCCAGTCAGCGCTCGTTCCGTCTTGCATTCCCGCTCAAGCCTGCCCGACGTTCGGTCTCGAGCCGATCAAAATCACAGGCAATACTATCACTTCCTCCCAAACCCCGAAGCGGCGTTCAGCGGGTAGCTGTGGGTGAAACCCGCGGACCAAGGTGAAGCCGGTTTCCCCCGGCCTTGCATGGGCCGCATTGAACGCGGCGGCTCCCTTCAACCCCATCCGGATTGTGGGGAGTTCGGATTGCGCTTCTGAATTCGCCGTGGGTTTGTCAACGCGAAGAAGCCCACGGGTGCAACGGACACCAATCGTGGCTACCCGAACATTTTGCTTTATAATCGTTGCAAAGGATGTAGCGCCCCGTTGGCATTCCAGCGGTGCGGCTTGATCCTTCGGAATTGCCACCGGGTCATCCGCCGCGGCGGACGGGCCTGGCGCTGGGGCAAAAGGGAAAGCCACTTGAGCGTACGCGTTTGCGTGTTGGGCAGCGGAAGCAAAGGGAACGCCACCCTGGTGGCCACCCAGAGAACGCGCCTCCTGATTGATGCGGGCTTCAGCAAGCGAGAGACTTACGCGCGCCTGGAAGCGGTAGGAGAGCGGACCGACGACTTCGACGCGCTGGTCATCTCGCACGAGCACACCGACCACATCAGTGGCTTGCGGGCGCTGGCGCTCGACCTGAACGTTCCCGTTTACATTTCCGCCGCCACCCGCGACGCCATCTACTGGGACCCGCGCCTGCGCGCCTGCGAGCTGTTTGCCCCGGGCGAGAAGTTCTCGATCGGCGATATCGAGATCACGCCTTTCTCCGTGCCTCACGATGCCGCGGATCCGGTGGCCTTCACCTTGGACGCGGAAGGCATCCGCATCGGGCTGGTCACCGACCTCGGCTGCATTCCGGAGCTAGTGAAGCGCCACGTGCGCGGCTGCCACTGCCTGACCTTCGAGTCGAACCACGACTTGGAGATGCTCAAGATTGGGCCGTACCCGTGGTACGTCAAGCAGCGCGTGATGAGCCGCCACGGGCACCTCTCCAATCGCGCGACGGGGGAGTTCCTGAGCGAAGACTTCGACGGCACGGCGCAGGTGCTCATCCTGGCCCACTTGAGCCAGATCAATAACCATCCGGAACTGGCTCGCATGAGCGCCGAGGAAGCCCTCGGCCAGCGGCCGCGCCGCACGCCGCTCGAGTTGCACCTGGCCAGCCAGTCCGCGCCTACACCGGTTTTCCAGTTTTAGCTGTAGCGGCGCTCTGTGAGCACCGATTAGGGCGGCGGTTATAGACCGCCGTTGCAGAAGGGCCTCGCCAGGGCACCCCGAAAGACAAAATCAAAAGGCCAAAAATCAAAAATGGAGGGAACGGTTGTGGGCCCGAAGGCCCGCCCTGCAAGGCTTCTTCTTCTTCTGACTTCTGACTCCTGGCTCCTGACTTCGGACTCCCGCCTTCTCGTTGTGATAGGATGAGGGGTTCGATTCCTCGTCGCATGGTGGCGCGAAATCGAAAATCCAAAACGGCAAATGCAAAATCCCATGATTCCTCGTTATACCCGCCCGGAAATGGGCCAGATCTGGAGTGACGAAAACAAGTTCCGCCGGTGGCTGGAAGTGGAAATTGCCACGGCGGAAGCCGAAGCCGAAA
>Ga0315289_10003792_pt1 | contig 22749 bp, 44 predicted proteins | sample YL17G11_40_MG_FD_203452 | JGI IMG/M metagenome (GOLD analysis project Ga0315289, IMG submission 203452) | Sediment microbial communities from Yellowstone Lake, YNP, Wyoming, USA - YL17G11_40 | ecosystem: Environmental > Aquatic > Freshwater > Lake > Sediment | place: USA: Wyoming | collected... | reverse complement strand
GCCGGGCTCATCATCGTTCTTTACAACCGATAAAATCAAAGACTTATATTCTTTATGTCTATCATGCTCCAAATAATCAAGCAAAGCTTTATTTACAAAGGGAATGTTCCATCTATCAACTGGCATAATTAATCTTTCTTTAAATTATCGAATTTTAAACAGTCTTTACAATATTTTCTTTTAGTAAAAAATTTACTTTTATGTTTCTTTAAAGCAACCACTACATTACAATTAATACAATTCGTAGTGCTGTCTGTAGTAAATTTGCCATCTTCTTTTAGCATTTGTGGGAGCAGAAGTTGGATTCGAACCAACGACCTTGACCATATGAAAGTCATGAGCTAACCGGACTGCTCTATTCTGCTATGGACCGAGTAACCTAAATCAATAGGTCGCTCAGTTATAATTATGGCTTCAATGAGCCAAGAACAAGGGTACCCGTCCAAGTTGGATTCGTTGTGCTAAAGTCTGCACAAAATCCTAGAGTGGCTTTCGTTCCTGGTAGAAGGGTTCTATTCCAGGTTGCTGGCGTAACCTTAGGTACTCCAGTTCTAGAAGAGAAAGATCCTCCCCAAGTATCCCAAGGAACACCTTTGTTGCTTTGATCTCTAATTGTACCACCTCTTAGATTAATTTGAAACTCACTCCAAGTCAAGGCGGCTGTGGTCGCATTAGTTAAATAGAATTCTTTACAATAACCAGCGGTCCAATTATACGTAACTTTTGATGTAACCGTTAAAGTTGGCATTACAGTTCCAGAATCTACGCCCGCATCAATTACTGGTGGAACATAAGTACATCCTTGTGATAAGACCTGAGCACTTGCGGTACAAGGTACTGGCGTACTCCCGGTTACAGTTCTTGTTTGTGTGCCATTAGATTGACAGACTCCCCAAGCCGAATATGTATAAATGCAGGCTGGCGGTGGCGTAGGAGCAGCGCCAGATAACCAACCATCATTAAGGTGAGGCAATAAGAATGCTCTTAAATCGTAAGCGGTTCCGGTTGCTCCAGAATCATTATCCCAATGAGTCCCAGCCTTTTCAATTAAGGTAACCGTGAATCCATTATTACGCAAAGTTTGCATATTAGTGCGGACAGCCGCGATTGGATAGGTAGTATCAGAAAGATGCGCCAAATGAACAATAGGAAGCTTCCACGCTGCGGTTTGAGATGCCGTTAATGCTGCACCGCTTGGTCCCGTGTTCTCAAATAATGCGCCGGCAAACATATTGGCGTTTGCAAAAACAAGAGGATATCCAATGTCGCCGCCAGAAGAATATCCCCCAAGGACAACGCGACGCGGATCAATATTAAAATGTGTTTTCAAATCCGCAATAGCGGCTAGAATTTTGGGTCCATCGGTTGAAAGTCCGGACCAACATGTAGTCTCACGACCACCGGGTGCAAGGCTAATCCAGCCTTGATTAGTAAAGTATGATACCATAGAGACATCATATTGGCTTTGCCCACCACAACCGTGCAGCCAAACAAAAAGCTGAGTCGGAGTATTATGAGTACTATCATATCCGTTTGGAACATATACCCAATTAGTTTGTCCGCTGTTAGTAGTGAAAACCGCATTCTTTGTAAAAGAAATGGGGTTAGTTGGGAATGAAGGAGAAACCACTGGAGGCGGAGCAGTAACGGTTGGTGGAGGAGTTACCGTTGGAGCGGGCACTCCAGGCGCAGGTTGAACCAAATAAGGTGCAAGCCAAGCCATCTTCACGCTATCAAGGAAAAGATTATTACTTGACCACCATGCTGGAGGACCATAAGCCCACCATGACCAACCAATGACGATCGTATTATTCGCCTGAATATAATCGAAAAGATTCTTAAGGGCAGCCTGGGCTTGCACAGCATTGCTGGACATAGCTCCAATTTCGCTCATATGAACTTTAACATTATTTGCCTTAGCCCAATTAACGACACTTGACAAGCGCTCAACGCCGATGGTTGGGCTTACGATATCGGGCGAACCTCCGCCGCCATTTGCATCAAGATATAAATGAACGGAAGCCACTAAGTTCTTTGCGGGATCTTGTAAAGCTAAGAATGCATTGGCGTTAGAAATTTTGACAGCAGCAGTATCAGGACTAGTGCTAGTCCAGGTGCTAGCTCCGGTCCAACCATTACCAGGAACGAAAATCATTTGGGTGCTTCCCGTTGATCTGATTCCGGTAATCGCAGCTTGTGCCGAAGTAAACCACTGAAGTGTACTCATATCATGAGGCTCATTACCTAAACCGTACATGACGCGAGTATTAGCCTTAAACTGAGCCGCCATGCGGGTCCAGAAATCTGCGAAGGCTGTATTAGAAACGGCAGGAGAGCCGACTAAATTGCCCTTCCACCTAATGAAATTCGTATCAGAGCCTCCATGCGGTTCAAGAAGAACGTTCATCCCCTTGCCGGTCGCATAAGCAACTCTAGCTTGTAAGGTTTGATTATAAACGCCTGCGCTCAATGGTTGATTTAAGACTGGTTGCAATCCTTCCCAGGAAATAACAAGTCGAATGAAACCTATATTCTGAGACCAAAGGTAATCTATATCTTGGTTGGATACGAATAAAAAGTCTGAGCCCGAAGTTGGGTTGTCTGTATTCGCCTTATTAGGCGTGCCTGGCGGACCCCAATCCATTTCAGAGCCTGCGGTATTCGTACCTCGAAATGGATGCGGAACAACTGATGTTGTACCACAGGATGGCAGGATTGCAATTAGCGTAGCCATCAATGCTAGTAATAAAAATCTAAAGGTCTTCATAATTCTCCAATATTTAAGGGTGAATGAACTCACTCCCTTATATACGGACGATTTGAAGACCGTCAATTTAAAATAATTTGTGATTAATTTATCTGCGTTTTTATCCTGATTTTGAAATGATGACTCTTTCTATAAGAGATTATTGCCAGCCGAGTTTAAATTTTAATTTGATTATGCCTTCATCGGCAAGAACCTGAATTAAATTTTCCCGGCTTAAATCCTTGGTGCTTTCAAAAAGTTTCATGAAAGAAACTAGCCTTCTTAAATCTTCTGTGCCTATCATTTTAAGATTAAAAGGGTTTGTAATTAACGGTTTGTTGAACATTTTTTCAAATAATCTCTTTGTTCTTTTGCGGCTTTAACAGCTTTCTCGCAGGTGACACAAAGGTCTCCGACTAAATGAACCTCTTCACATGAAGCAATGGTATCATTACAAATGTCGCAAGCCTTGCCATAAGGAAAGGCTGTAAGACCAAAGATATCGAAATGATACATCATAGTTCGATCACTTCTATCTCAACAGGCTCTGAAAGATGAATATAGCTTCCGTATGAACCAGGACCTTCACCATCTTCGGCATCCGGGAATTCATAATCATAATCGGTTCGAAGCATAAGCTCAAGTTGTTTATCGGTTGGCTTCTTATTAAAAAGCCATGGACCATAATCATCGCCTGATTCACTCTCGCCTGTAACTGACCAAATTTTCATAACTTGCCTTTTCATAGCCCTATTTGCATTGGCATAAAACTAAGACCTTGCCCTGTTGATAATAAGATAGGGGAAATGTTACTTTTGCATTTTCCTGACAAGTTACGCCATGCCTTAAAGCTTCTTCTTCTAAAAGAAATAACTTGTCCGAACAAACCGGAGAGATAACCTTGGGCGCGGCGACAGGCGGCAAAGGAACGGGGCACGGCTCAGATGCCGCGCAGCCCATAACCACCATTCCAATAATAAAAATTACGGTAACATAAAACATAATACTTTTCATAAAATTACTCACAAAAGTCTAATTGATTTTGACCATTTGCATTCTTGACAAATTGCAAGAATGCCCACAATTCCGGAACCTGCTTGCCCAGGGAATCTGGGTCCTCCGGAAGAAGCCTCTTTATAAATTGAATGATTCTTCGCTTCGCAGGCAGCAACCTGCTCACGATATTCTTTCACTTCTGCATCGGTTGAAATTTCCATTTTAATCATCGCCATAAACCTCTTCCTCAACCTTAAGGGCTTGAAGCTCTGTCTTCATTTGCATAAGCCAACGACGTAATAGCGAAGCAACTCTTTCATTTTCAATAATAGGATCTTGGCGAAATTTTAATTGCCTTTCAATTACTTGAATGGCAACTCTTCCAATCATACCAAATACTACTGAATAACCAAATCTATTGCTGGATTTTATTACCTTATTCAGTTCCGAGTTAATTGCGCTATCGCGTGAAAATTTTGATATAATTACTTTTGATATTTCTTCAAACGCTTTACGCTGCTTCCCAAGCTTTAGCAATTTTTTCTTCCTCAATTAAGAGTTTTGGATCAAGGTCGGAAGGTAAATCTGATTTCATGGTAACTTAATCATTCCAATTGATTGCTTCATTAAGAGAAGATATTTTTCCATTAGCTTCAAGCAATAACTCATAACTTTGTTCTAATATACTGTTTAACATTTTAATTTGTTTTGGGTTACGTAAATTTTTAGGATTGCCCGCCTCTAAAAATTTAAGATTCTCTACCATGCTTTTTAGGACATTTTTAATGCCTTGAATGTGAGCCGGATATCCACCCAAAGAATATTGATATGGGGCTCTTTCAAAATCCTCTTGAGTAAACTCTTTACCTTCAATTGGGTATTTTTGACCAGACTGCTCCCACGCTTCATCAGACATGTAGAATGGCTTTACTCTTGGTCCATGAACCTTCTCATCATATTGAACTTGAAGTTTTGGATCACCCTCGGCGCCGTATTTGCTAATAAATTTGTTTGCTAACTTCACAATTTCAGACATAATCTACTCCTATATTTCAATAGAATGCATGAATATGCCATACTAAAATGTGGCTCAGAAGGTACGATTAGGCTTTGAAAGATCAACATAACTTCCGAATGATCCTTGGACTATCACCATCTTCTGTATCTGGACTTTATATAACTACTCCCAAATACATTTAATCATCGCCATAAACTTCTTCTTCAATTTTAATAGCTTGAAGCTCGCTCTTTAATTGAATAAGCCAACGCCGCAATAACGAAGCAACTCTTTCATTTTCAATAATTGGATTTTGGAAAAATTTTAGTTGTCTTTCAGTTACTTGAATAGCAATTCTTCCAATTAAACCAAATAACTCCGACCAGCCAAATCTATTACTAGATTGTATTACTTTATTAAGCTGAACGTTAATTTCTTTATCGCGCGAAAATTTTGATATAATTACTTTAGATATTTCTTCAAATGCTTTACGTTGTTTAGGATTCGCAACAGATAAAGCATCTCTAGCCACAAATTCTTTTATTACCTTAATAAAATCATCCATATTAGATAAAGCTTTATCATTTACCTTATATTCAAAATTACCAAAATAGGTTGCGATGCCTTGAGCCAATTGACCGTTAGAAAACACTTCCGCGATATCCTCATCTATATAATCTTGAATATTATATTTTTCATGAGTTGGAATTGATTTATCATCATCCTGTTTCTTAAAATAATCAATTGATCCCGGCTTTATGGCTTCATGAATTAGATCGTGCAAAAAGAATTCTAAATCTGTAGTCGCCACATTATTAACGGGCTTCATATTTAGATATGGTACAACTAACTTATTGAATTTAAACTGAGCCCATTCGCAAGCTTGCCCGGCACTTAACCCTTTATCTTTTACAATAGCTTCAATTTCTTTAAGCCTTGGCGTTAAGCCAAGGATATCAAAGGCTTTAGAGGCAGCTTCTTTTCTAATTTGTTTAGAATATTTAAACGCAAATTTTTCTGCTAGCTTAATGACGCTCATATGATGAATGAGTTTAAATTAGTATAGACGATCCCTGAATAATTACTGTGTAAATCCCCTTGAATAATTCAAGTCAATCCAACATTGGATGCACGCCGCCTGTAATCCTGACTTGTTTGTTTCTAACACGTCGAATTCACAGAAGGCTTTTTTCTTTTTCTTTTTGCACCAAGCGCATTTTTTCATTGGCTGGAGAACGTGGGGTCGAACCACGATGTTCTAGGTCAAAACTAGAAATAATAGCCGTTATATGATTCTCCAATAACGTTGGCGGAAGAAAGACGAATCGAACGCCCGTGTTTTACCACGCCATCGGGTTCAAACCGATTTGCCACCTTTAGCGGTATCTTCCGTAACTCTGGCTGGGGATATAGGACTCGAACCTATAACTTGCGGGGTCAAAGTCCGCCACTCTGCCAATTGAGTTAATCCCCAATATGTATCTCTAATATATCAGCTTATTACTAGACCGCATCAATTTTTTGCTCTGGCTTATCATGCCAGATTCTAGCCGAAGCTACATCACACATATGGCAAAACGCAGCCATTTCATTCATAATCCGGCGTTCCGAGCTATAATCATCGCCTTCACCTTCAACATACTCTAGAGCGTTAGATTGCTCAAAAGAGAGTTGAATATCATACTCTTCCAATTTATCAAGTCGAAATTTCTTTCGCCCTGCCTTAGTAGTAAAATCCCAAATAGATTCCGCGTCTTTCCAAGGCTTCTCCAAATCATGGAGAAATAAAACTAAAACCGCATCGTTAATTGAAAAAGGTAGAGGTCGCATGCTGTTCAAAGCTGAGTACAAAGTTAAACTAATACTCATTACTTCTCGAATATGATCTAAATAACCACCTTCCCAAGCCTGATGATTATAAGATGATCCCTTGGCTTTTTCAAACCGAGCCATGTTATCAATAAGTAATTGATAACATTTCTTTCGATTAACCGGCTCTACTACATCAAGTAAATTTGCTAAGGTTAAATTCGTCATCTGATCTTCTTTCTTCAACCAAATTACTTTAAACCCTTTTGATTTTTCTTTTTCAAAAGAGCCTTTAATTCATTCGGCGTTAATTTAATTTTAACAGAATCAATAAGCGCTTTTTCTTCTTCGGCTTTTTCCAAAGCTCGTTTAGCGTGCTGCACCTTTTTATCAGCAATAGATTGCTGCAATAAAGCTCGACCTTTAATAAGGTCCTCTTCAAAATTTTCGTGAAGCCAAGCATATGGGAAATACTCCGTCAATTGAAGCTTCTCTCCATTGAATAATATCTCTCGTTGAGTGCGGGGCGACCAATCTATACACACAAAATTTTGTATTACGGCGTCGTCAAAACTAGCATTAGATCCGGAAGAGCTGCCGTTATAATCCCAATATGAAAAAGTTTCGCCAAAGGCGGCGCAAATAAACTTTACAATGTAATCAATTCGATTACCAATTTCAGCATCAATCGCGCTAAGTTCTTTTACGACTTTATTCCTTGCATGCATAAGAGCAGGATCTAAAGCTTCAACTTTAGCGGGCTTGATAGCTTTTAAAACCTCAACATTAGCTTTTTTCATAATATACTTCTAGTTTCTTTTTTACAATCTCCCAATACTCTTCGCCCCAAATATTGGTGATTGGTTCTTCTAATTTAGAAAGAATCCTTTTATGTTTCATTCCATTTGCCTGAGCCTCTTCATGAAGATCAAGCCAACTGATCGTCATGCCGTTGGAATGGATGAAATCAAAAATAAAATCTAAGGGAATTCCGCTGGTCTCATAGAGACGATAAACTCCCTTGATAACTAATTTATCTTCTGATTTGCCAGCTATTAGGAGCATGCGAGAAAAGTATAATGCATCATATACATGCACAAAGTAAAGACCCAAACACAAACCCCGAGCATTCTAAGCGCACCATAATTATTAAAAAACCAACCAATAGCAATACCAATACCATTGAAACAACCGAGAAGCCATACAACTTGAATTGGTGACATGATAAATCCTTAATGAGAAATAGGTAAAGGGGCTGAACTCAATCAGCCCTTTTACTGACTTTAGTTATTAGCCTTTATCACAGCCGCCGCCTTGGGCGCCACAGTAATAACTTCCACAATCTGGACACTTCCCATATCCAGTCCACCCCGTGGTGGTATTCAGAATATAAGTGCTAATCAATTCATAACCGTTCGTTTCGCATTCTTTATACATAGGTATTCCTATCGTAAAAGCATCGCAGGAGCTAGGTAGATTATTCTACTGTTTTCAAAGAATTACTTCTTTGACCTCGACTTTAATGCATGGTAACTTGATTCAACATCAAGTTTGGTCGGGCTAGATGGAATCGAACCATCGTGTGTACTTTATCAGAGTACCGTCTTAACCATTGGACCATAGCCCGATTAAATGTTCGACAAAAAGTGCGCTAAGATGTAATTGAATAAAATGTAATCCTAACTAAGCATTCGAACAAGATTATTTCATATTATGCATATGATGTTAGTGAGCTTAAAGCTTTTTAAGACTTTAAGCTCATATTGCTCTGCTACATATGAAACGGCTTTTATAGAGGTTGCCGCCTAGCCGGAACAGGCTAGAATCCTTTTCATTCACTTCCAGTGGTCCCAACATAGTTTAGATTACGACCTGTTGCCAGGCGCCTAAGGTTAGTTATGGCTGGGTACTTAGTTACCTAAGTTGGTGGGAATATAAGAATTTACATCCTTACATCCCCATATTCATATTGGTTGCCCGATATGCTAAGCTCCTATATCAACGCCTCTGCTTCTCGCAGATTAATATAATGCTCGGAACTCAGTGTGCAAATAAAGAAAATTCGGCTTTCCCATCATTTCTTCTTTATTCATGGTGCCCCGGAAGTCAATTAAAAACTTCTATTTTGCTTTGTCGGTCAATTCACAGCGCCGCGATAAAACGGCAAAACAAGCGGGGCATATTTATTATATGTCGTTAATAACATAATGTCAAGTCGCGATATTTTTTATAATTTTTTTAATTCGCGAATAATAAATTCTATCTCATTTGCCATTGAGCTTTTATCTTCTTTAGATAACTTACCTTCTGAATTAGAAATTGTTTGTAATAACATATCAAGATAACCTGCCATATCATTCTCTTGATTGAATTCCTTTAATCCATTTCTAATAGATTCGTATTCGTCAAATGAGAATACATTACGAGTAATTAAATCTCTAATGGCTCTTAAAAGAATACCTGATTTAGATTGAATTAATAATCCAATATAAAAACTAACATAAGGGTCTAGGTCTCGATGTTGATTTAATTTATTTTTAAGGGTGGCGATGACCTGAAGTAATTTTAAAAATTGATGCACGTCTTGGTTGGGTTGCATCCCAATTCCAACTTCGGGCATGGCAGATGGCATTACAGGGGGCTTGGCGTCGCGAATAGTATCCGGCGCGGAGTCCTCGGCTAACTTCAAGAATTGACTAACTAATAACAACAAGTCCATACTTTAATGGAATTTAAATGGCAGCCTTTTTATATTTCTTTTCAATATCATCATTCCAAATAAAGTCGCCATCAGGCAAATATTTAATGAAACAGCCGCATTTTTTGATTTCGGCAAACCTTCCGGTATGCAAACAGACGGGGCAGGCAACATAGTTACGGTCACCAAATTTGGCAGAATAATTCCAATACCAAGAGATGTGCTCGCTCTTTGCTATCCATCTTGGAAGAATGCGGGTGCTCTCCTCAAAACATTCGTGGCGAATTAAATAAAAGATAACGCAACATAAAGGGAAACCGCTATGCTTTCCGCAAGCATAGTCTAGCTTCATTAGCTTCCATTTGAGTTTTAAATTCTTCCATTTAGAAAACTTAGGCGAGCCGATGGCGCTCATTTGAGATATAATCTCACATGAAGCAATTCAAAACCATTACCTTTCATGCGCCAAATAATATCAGTTACGCGATAACTGTTCTTACTATATTTCATACCTTCGCCAACGCGAGGCATATGATCTGACAATAATGCATGCGAAAACTTATTATTGATATAAACTCTAACTAACATATTACTTATCCTTTGGGGAACTATGCCGAGTCGAACGGCGGCTGATCAATCCGGGGCTAATGCCCTCACCATTACCGAATGGTCTGTAGTTCCATGGCGCCGCCTCTTGGTTCTGCCCCAAGCCATCTTCGTTTCACGAATGCGATTAAGGTCCATTGGTCCTTCTGCCATTCATTAATTTGAAGCCCAGCCTTTAACGCTGGTGGTTTTCATAGCTGCCTCAGACGGCGTAAATCTTATTTTTCCTTAAGTTACCCAATAATTTTAAATGAAACAGTTCTATCATCAAACTCTTGAACAATTTCTTCAAGGTTTTTCTTACGGGTGAAACCAATGTCGCTTAATCGCGCTTGATTACACTGATAATGTGAAATAGAGAGATTCTCTATATCATCAGAGCCGCCTAAAGAATGTGGCAAAATGTGTTCCAAAGTTGCATTTTCTTCTCTAACATGACGATCACAAACAAAACAAGGACAATTGCCTTCATTGTCTAACGCTATATATTTATAGATTGTCTCGCGACGACCAGCCATTACACCTGCATCTAGTTTGCGTTTTACGTATTTAGATATCTTTCTTTTACGAATCATTATTTTTAATACGCTGGCGGAGAATCTGTAGGCTCTAGGGTTACGATGCGATGATGATGAAAATGTAATGCAGGATCTTGTTCGCCGTCCTCGGGAAATGGAGGAAGCGGATTACATTTAGCATTTATCCAATGTTGGGCGCTTTCTCTGTTTGGGAAAACGGCTCGACTATTGTTATGACTGGCATCCCATGTAGGAAAATAACGATGATAACGTCTATGAGAATCATTTGGAGCAGATATATCGCGCTCGATTTCATAGACAGGTCTCTTGCCATCCCATCTATAAATTGGCATAGGCGGAGCCTTGTTAGAATCCCACCAAGTATGCGCTTTAATTGGACCTGGACCAAACCCAGGCGGTCTATCTCCACCAAGGGAGTACTTCTTTTCCAATCTAAGAGCCAATTTAATTACGGCATTCATACAAGAAGTCTAAAAAATGCCCAAATAAAAATCCTAATATCGAAGGGGATGATATCAGGATTCAAGTTGTGCCTCGCGTGAAATCCAATTAAGGACCAGAAGGCTATAGTATAAAATCTCAAACTTACTTTTGATTTTATATTGTGGTGGAGCTTCCGGGCTACGATCCCGGCGCCTCGTCGGTGCAAGCGACGCGCTCTCCCAAATGAGCTAAAGCCCCATCTATTTGGAATTGGTGGACCGTGAGGGTATCGCGCCCTTCGTCTCAACATTGCAAGTGTTGCGTGTAGACTTCTATCACTAACAGCCCGTATTCGTATCTATTATATCCAGTTATTGCCAGATGTCAACCCTGATAATTATTTTTAATTAGAGGGTGTGTCTGTGGATTTCAGCCTCAATTTCGCCTAACGCCCGCATTAATTTATCTCTTATAGAGGTATTAGGCATGTAAGCCGTGGCATCTTTTAAGATGTCTCGAAGATTATAAGCATTAACCGTAATCGTGCAACTCTTTCCCGTACCGTCACAAGAGGTGCACCATTCATCCCGACCGGTATTATTATCGCCACACCAAAAGACGCCGCGACCTTTACAATGAGAACATATCATCGGCGTGTACACCACCAAATAATGGCGAACATAATTAGCAGGCTTACGCCGGCATAACCAAAACAAAAACTAAGAAAAAGTGATTGACTCATATTAAACCATACCAAAATGCAATAGCGAATAAAGTTAGTGAAGTTCCTATAACCCATCCAAAAAAATAATAATATAATACTTTCATTTATTCAAATCTACTTTAGTTGCCTTGCCATCTTTCCAAAAGAAACCATCATATGTGATCACGCAATAATGAGAGCCGTCAGAATTAAACCTGATAATATCTCCATTGTTATACCTTATCTTGGTGGGCGATTTCATCATCCAATTAGCTTCCAAGTGCCACCAAGCCTTGGCGCCATTCGAATATATTCTGACGACATAATCTTCGTGGGCGCCTTGTGGAAATTCTACCATCACAATTCGCCTCTATTTTTTAAAGCTCTGGCACATGATCCACAATAATCCTTGTGGGGATAATGATTATCGCGATACTGCATCATTTTAGATACCCAGCCGTGCGGCAATTTGTTTTCTTTGCCCTGGTATATAGCTTCGTCTTTACAAAGATCGCAAATGTATTTAAAAGATTTTACTTCGTAATTCATTCGAACTTTACCTCTACGCCCGTCACAAACTCTAAACATTTATCACAAAGCTCTTCGCTTGTTGAACCCATACTGAAACTTGTTTCGGGATGATTCCAGCCCCAGCCCCTTGGTAAAGTAGCCCAGCTAGGAACATCAGCAACATCTTTTTTAGTTTTACACCAATCGCATGTGTGTTGAAAAACTTTTAATTCAAGATAACTCATCATCATCTCCAAGAAAAAATTTCCTAATATGGTGGAGCGTAAAAATTAATAGCAAGGTTCCGAGGGTTCCAGAAACAAATGAAAACAAAATAAGTTCAATAATTGTCATATTTGGCTTTCCAAAGATAGAGCTTGATTAATAATGCTACTGCTCCGAGAACAATCGATTGATTTAGAGTTATTATTTTAAACCCAAAGAGGGTGACGATGGTTATAAAAATACCAATGAAGCTCATGATTCCTCTGAATCAGAAAGATTAACAGGATCATATGGCGAGCGTTTAGCCTTGCCCTCTTCGATGAGCATAGCCTCTAGCTGAGAAACTGGTATGTCTGCAATAGTATTATCCCACCAATCAGTTCCCCAGGTCTCCTCTACATCACTCCGTAAGAAGAGAGTGACCGGTAATTTAACCCCTGCCAACTTACCCGCCATATGCCGATGGGTTCCTGACAACAACTGAATCTTACCCTCTAATGGATAGCCAACCAAAGCAGGATAGCTAGGATCAAAGCCGTCCTTTTCAAAAGCAGCTTGAAGCATGGCGACCTTATCAGCATCGCGAGGAGACTCCATATCCAAGCCGTGAGGAGGATTGCAGTCATCAGCATCTACCCAAACAAAAGTTTTAATTTTTCTCATAACTGTTCCCATATCCAAACTAATAATTCATGAGCAAGCATCACTAATCCGCCCAAAGCAAAAGCTAAAACAGAAGCTGTAAGAATGAAATATATGATATCAAGCATCGTCATCCTTTAATGGATATATTTTTAACCATATTTCGGCGCTGACAAAACCGATAAAAATTAAAGTGGAGCCGCCGAGGACAGCCTGAAGTACAAGACTAAAAATTGTCATAGTAATCTCCTTCCGGCTTATAACTTTTATTGAGAGTATAACTGTGCAGCTTTTTTGGCGGCATAACTAAATTTTTAGTCGCATCAATGTTCATGAAATCTTTTTTCAATTTACGATCAAAGTTGCTTAGCGGCTTCGGTGGTAGCGGGTAGATATTCATCTCTGGGAAAAGGGAATTTGCTTGACAAATATTAATGTCATAATTTTCTAAGTCTCCCCACTGAGGAGATTTATAAAGCTTTCTTAATGAAGCGAAGATGGAATGCCCTACATCTAAAAGATAGAGCCTTTGATCTCTTCTGGAAAGAACATGAATGATCCAACGAGGAATCACCCGATCACCTTCGTTGCATAAAGAACACTCGCCATGCAGTATTGAACATTGTAATTTTTGTTCATGGGATAAAGAAAAGAAAGAAGAATATTTTGGATGGCTATAATATTGATACGGTAATCCGAGAACACGCATCACGTTTGAATCGGAGTGCAGTTTTAAAAATTCCATCAGATCTTCTCAATGTAAGGCGGCTGGCTCGTAGCGAATTCCGTTAATCGTTTCATCTCTTCTAAATCAATATGATCAACTAAAATAACTTCAGCGGCATTCAAGTTTATTTTTTCTTGGGGAATGATTTGAACTTTATCATAATCATTGATAAGAAAATCTACATCGTAATCTTTAGGTTCTCCCCATAAAGGAGTTCTTACCAAAGAACTTATTTGACCAAAAATTTCAAACCCAATGTCCAGATAATGAAAAGCGCTATCTTTTCTAGAAATGACTCCAAGAATCCAACGAGCATGAAACCTCTCCCCATCATTACAGGGCTTACAAAGCATGAGCGTTGGATCGGGCATCGCGGCACATTTAAGCTTTTGTCCGTAATGAGGCTCGCCCTTAACGACATACTTGGAGTGGGCGCGATACTGATATGGCTGCGTTACTATTCTAACGTAATTTGAACCGGGATTTAATTTAAGAAAAGACATAAGCTTCCTTTAGATTAGCAATGTGGCGGGCACGATCGCCATCGTAAATATTAATGTGAATAGAAATAAAATTATTGTCATGGTCGCTTTAATCTAAAGATATCGGGAATGCTTGGCTCATTCGCATCAATCATTTCTAATTTTTGCTGACGAGTCAATTGTTTGATTTTATATTCAATTTTAGCGGCGTCGGCTCTAAAATGATAATTTTGAATGAAAACCAATTCTTTAGGCGGGAAAGATCTAGTAAATTTGGCGCCCGTCCCATTACAGTGATTAACAAATCTTTGTATAGGATTATTGCTAATACCAGTATATAGGACGCCTCCTGCACACCGAAGGATATACACAAAGCAATGCGGGGCATAAATATTAAATTCTTTACGAGCTTCGTTTTGCTCGGGAGTTAAGAAGCTAATATCTAATTTTGATGCCATAGTGCAAAACAATCGCGTGAATAATTATTAAGCTAAAGAAAAGATAAAGTGGATATAATATAAGCAGAATTTCTGCAAAACAATAAATCACCCCTTTACATTAGCAGGATCGTTACCATAACTATTCTTTTTTCTAATCTGTCCATTGCGACCAAGAATGAAAAGCTCCCCCTTAAATTCTAAAGCTAAGGCTCGACCAGCCTTTTCAGCTTCAGCCTGGGTGACATGAAGAGATGCTGGTTCGCCCTTCTCTTCTTCTTTAACAGCCCATTTAGATTTTTTATTAAGCAAATCTTTATGAGGAGTAACCCAGACATTGCGTTTCAATGGGGCTGGCGCAGTCACGGCGGCGAGTACAGTGGGCTCATTTGGAAAAGTTCCATCTAATTCCTGCTTCTTGCCATATAGCCAATTCAAAAGTAAAAGGCTGGCGACACAAACTAAAGCGATAGTAACTATTGTGAATAACATTATATTTATCTTTCCGTTAAGGCAATCGCCGCTTCATAAAACTTAATTAGTCTGCGCTGCGAACCCTCTCTATTCATTGAGTTGCCAGCTTCAACTTCCTTAAGCTGCTCCTTCAAATGGTCTTTGATTCGAGCGAGCATGGAAGGGGTCATCTTGATCAGGGGAAGATCGGACTGACCAACGATGGCTTCAGCCTGCTTACTTAAAGCATGAACCAATCCATAAGCGATCACTTCCTCAGAAATGCCAGAGGTGATCTCTTTAGAGATGGTGCTCTCGACCTTTTGAGATGCAGCAACGATATAGTTAGAATCAAAAACGCTAGGAGAATTCATAGTATTACTTTCTACGGCAATTTCATTACAGGGATTTTTGACCGGGTTAAACTTATCGCATTTTTTGCTAAAGCTATTCGTCCACTCGATTTTTTCTTTCTCAGAATCTAATCCAAGCCGGACCTTCTTTGAGAAATATACATAACCATCATTCATTTTATAATCTGGGTTTAAGCCGGCAATAGAAGCATAATAATCTTCAGGATAAGCATTTAACGGATAATCTTTGGCGTTTGACCAAATATTAGCATTAGCCTGTGACTTTTCTTTGGCAGCAAAGTTATTAACCTCATCAATTTGTTTCATTGCTTCGCGAATTTCTTTCAGCCTTTTATCTTTATCAATCATTTGAATTCTTCCTATCTGAATCGAACAGATCATCTATATCATCAGCGCCGGAAGTTCCATTAATAAACTTTTTTATTTCTTCGGTGCAAATTCTAACCTGAGGATATTCGCCTTCTAAGTGGGCGACAGCTACCCTAACGTTCATGCTTTGTAAAATTTTAAAGAAGCTGGGGTAGGCTTTCCGTATTAAATTAACTAAGAAGTCATGCTCTTGGTCAAAATATCTAGGATATGTATCATATGAAATAACCACATGCTCCATCTTCAAATCTAAAGCTTTTGTAAATAATTTTGGTAATTCGGCTACCCAATAAGAGATAACGAAATTAATATCCTCAGAGGATACTTCGCACCTCTTATTCTTAATTCGAAGATTATCCTTATGCTTAGCGTAAGCCGCAATTAATTGCTGTCGAAGTTCATCGAATGTGATGACTTGAGCGCTCTCGCTATCGGGATATAGAACAATCATGCTGATATTATAATCATCGCTCGCGGCGGGCGCAACTTTTTTCGGGGCGGCAATCGAAAAAAAATTTAAGAATGCTAGGTGAATACCAACAACTCTTTCATTGTTTTTATATTAATGATTTCGGTATCCATGTCAAAGAAAGGTAGAGTAGCTTCATGATCATCTGGGAAATGAATAGTTAAAGTCTCTTCTTTTAAATTAAAGATGATTGATGATTTACCTTCTACTACCTGAAGTTTAAAAACTTTTAAATCGGCAAGATGATAGAAAACAAAATGATTACCTTTATGATTTTTTGAGATGCATTGGCTGCCATTTAAAAACATTTTAAAGTCATCAATAGCTCCGCATGCGGGACAACTGCCAACCAATTTAATATTTAAAAAAGCAGAGACCTTCATATGAAGACTAGTATATCTCTAATTCCTTCGAGTGTAATTTTGCATAAATCAAAATCAATAATTTTATCTATTTGAGCTAACCTGCCATTATAATAAATATTAGTTGTGTTGTTCTCAAAATTAAACTTTAAATCACATTGTTCAGGGATGCTGAAATGAACCCCTATAATTTTATTCTTTTCACAAAGATAATTAATATTATTACAATTATCATCCCCTTTCATAATACAAAATAAAAGCGTGGGAGTTTTGATCAATTCACTTTTGCAGAAAGGACAGCAAGTTATTATGCCGGGTAATTTTTGAAGATCTAAGACTCTCACCGATAAACGCCAACCGAATTAGGCGGCGTCACATTATCTTTAAGAGATTGCAATTCGTGATGATCGATCGCCGTAACCAAATCTTGATGATTAACCATAATCATATTAGAAGATGTTCTTGCCGAAACATTCATATCTTTTAATCTGTTAATTATGTGTGGGATAGCTTTACCAAAAATTTCAGATGATAAATTCTCGTATGAAGAATCGTGTATATATATTTCTTTCTCCCCATTAAAAAAATTCTTACGAAACAATTGAGGAAGAATAGTTTTAAACGTAACATCTATAAGCTTCTGCGTTTTATCATCTGGAATGGTTTTACCTTCAATTTCTCGTTTAATTTGAACTAAAGATTCTACAAAAGGATCCGCTTTATATGGTTCAGATAAATCATCATTGTCATGAAAGATAGAGTATTCCGCATCTTCCGGCGAAACATAAATAGCACTTGCTTTTGAAGCTCCTAATTGATTCAAAGAATTCCAAAGACGGCAAAACCAATTCCATAAAAACATCATTCTATTGCCCCATCACTTCCGAATAATCGACTCATATCTAATCCAACCATTAAATCTGGAGCTACATCCAAGTCATCTCGATTACCGATATGAATGTTTCTACCATCCCCTTCACCACGGAAGTAAGCCATGATATCCAGAGGCTTCTCGCGCCCGGACTTTTTTACCTCTTGCTTCTCTTTTAAAGGGGGTGCCAGGCGGTCTTCGCCATCGACCTTGACCAAGGCGGGCTCATCTTCCTTGGATTCTTTAACTTCAACCAAACCGGTCATCTCAAAGTCTTCAAACATAAGATTAACTTTAACGCCGTTGGTCAGACCCTCAGAATAAGATTCAATAAATAATTTGCCACGACCTACGGTGCTCTTGACAATCATCGCTATCATTTCTTTGTGAAGCAGTTCAAAAACCCTTTTAACATAGATGGAGTCTGTCGCGTCGCCATAAACAAAGTATTTAAATAAATTATCTCCGGTGCTGGCGGCGGTCTTCTCTTTAATAATGTAGCAGTCGTACTTATCTGCAATGGCGAAAGTTAATTGATCAATCCATTCGAACTCTTCAAAATCTTGGTGAAGCAATTCATCGTCGGTGTAGATTGGCTTAGCTTCCTTTTCGGAAACCTGCTCTTCAGTAATCCCGTGCTTCTCCATTAGCTTTTGAGCCGTGCTCAAAGCGTTTGCAGCTTCATTTTCATTGGCTGAAACGGAAAGTCGCATAAGGTATTTGATTTTAAGTATTATGTGTTCCATTATTTATTCTTGAAATTTTCTAAAAACTTCCTGGTTGCTTCATGATAATCGACGTAACCGCTTGGAAAAGTTTTCTTTAGCTCAACCCACTTACCGAGAACTTTAAGAAACTCATGAGCTTCTTCCGCGTAAGGCTTACCTTTAGCATTCACTAATTGAGGGAACTCTGGATTCTTAGAGGTTCTCTCCGCTATAATCTCGTCTAGGAAATCCTCTTTAGGCGTCGTTTCTTTTTTACTTTTCTTCATTTATTCTTTCGGGGAACAAGTGATATGCACAAAATATTCTTCGGTAGTTGCCTCGCGAATGTTGCCACAATAAGTATTTACCATCGCTAAACAAGCGTTCATTCCATCAGAAGGCGGGGCGATATTTTGATAAGATTCAAATTGATGAAGATAATATCCTTTATGAAAAGAATTAGGGGAATAAAATTTGACTTGATCTTCCGGAACAATCTTATTACATTTTTCGCAATAAGATATTTCTGGCTTCTCAAGTATAACAGAAGTTTCAATTACAATAGGCGGCGTACAAAATGCACCCCAATCATCTTGATGAAGACACTTTTGACAACGTTGATGTCCCGCTTTCCATTTTGGATCGCTAAGATAAACTTTTTTAGTATCTTCACTTTGACACTTCGGACACTTCATCTTTGAGCTTCCATTCAGAAATTAATTTAGGGCGATGCTCACAAAGCTTATCTTTGCACGGACCATTGAAGCTTCTGTTCGGACCCGAGGTGCAGACATCATAAGCATAGCATATATCGCAAATCCATTTGCCTTCGCTGGTATTTGCGTGATATATTTTAAATAATCCATTGTCGCCGGTCTTACAATCGGAACAGTCGCAGAAGTCACAAAAACTCATTTAAGTTAGAACCCTTCTTCGTCAGAGGTATCCATATCAAAAGTTCCTAGTGCATAGCTTCCACCAGATAGCATTACATATCGTGCCGGCAAATGCTGCTTACTTGGAACATGAACCCTTGCATCATAGTGGCTTTTTTGAGTAACTCCATGGCTGGCTGGAACTAACTCAATCCATCTTTTGCGAGCAAGCTTGTCTGCCAAATCTAATTCTTCAAGACTCATATTGGATATAGCCATATAATGGTGTGGGCTAGTATCAATCTTTAAAAGGAACTTGTACTCTTCGCTTTCAGGATCAATGCCATATTTGATGGCTATACAATATTTGTAGTACTTATCAGTTAGTTTATCGATATTGCTCATATATTTATGAGCAAATATTCATTATTTAATATTTAATATGGTGGGTCCTGTGAGAATCGAACTCACGATGTCTTTCGACGACGGATTAAAAGTCCGCTACCTTGCCTCTAGGTTAAAGACCCAAAAAGAAATCTAGCTAAGGAATCGAACCTTATACATTGCCCAAGCCGAGGTGGGAATCGAACCCACAAGGAGGAGCTACCTCATACCAACTAACTAGATTTCTTGGTGAGTCCTGAGAGAATTGAACTCTCGTCTGCTAGTTAAGAGCTAGCAGCTCTGCCATTGAGCTAAGGACCCATGTACCAGGATATCTAAAAATGCCCTGGTTTTACTATTATATCACGACGATCGATACGGTGCAATTTTATCTAAAACTATCGCGGGTCCATCAATAAAATCATCGTAAGAATACTTTATTAATTTGTCAAGTCCGATAATTTCTCTGACAACAGATAAAAGAATATATGGCTGAAATTTAGCCAACTCCGCCCAATAAGACTTCTCCATATGAGAAATTGACGACTCTTCTAATTTTTGAAACTTAGAATAAACTTCCCTCTTTTTACTATTATATTCGCTGTTACCATTTGCTTTTTTAGATTGTATATTTATGAAACTTTCAACCGTTTGATTTTCTTTTTGAGCATAAGTTTTTAACAACTCTTTAAGCTCCATATCTTGAAAAAAGTGCAGTTCTTTAAGAAAATTATCTCTTAGAGAAGCGCTGCTCATTAATGCGGTCGCTATCGATATGCACTTAATGTGCTCCAACCTTTCATTACGAATGACTGCGCCTTCATAAGAAGAAAGGATTTTTGAAAGCTCCAATCTAATTTCTAGGATAGGGGTCTTTTCTAAATACTTTTCATCAAAGAAGATAGTGTCGCCTTTAATCGCCATAGTTTTAATGGGAGCAATATTTTCTATTACGTTATTTAAAGATAGCATCTTTAAAAACTCTTCTGAGTTTCCGCCGAGACCTGAGCCCACATGATTATTATCATGTCGAACGGCGAGATCCGTTTTCAGAATCTCTAATTTTTCAATTGCTTTCATCCCATCACTCCTTCAGAATCAATCTTGTTTTGATATTCTTTTTCGGCAGCTTCCAAAGAAGTCTTTAGACTTGCCCAATATCTAACGCTCGGCTCCCAAATATCATTGATAAGAACCATGTTTTCTCGATGAGCAGCATAAGGAAACTTTGGTAATTCCTTAGGGAGATATCTTAAAACATACCGATAGGGTATATGCCCCTTGAAATAAATCTTAGTGGATTTAATAACAGAAGAATCTTCTTTGATCTTCATCTGAGACTTCAACCCTTCCATCTTCTTTTAATTGATGCATAATCGCATCAGCCCTATCATCTAAAGATTTACACATCTCCATTATTCGAGTATCAATAATCCATTGTGACATTTGATTACGAGTCGCTCGGAGAGCTTTCATTTCAATATATAATGCGAGAAGCTCTTGTTCGCTCATAATAAACTTTCTTTTTAATGTTTCAATGCGTTGGAATTACACCAACTGCCTTATTTGTTAAACAGTTGCAACTGACAACAAACGACTCAATAGATCAGATTGAGGTGGGCTACTAACCCGCATTGAATGGTAAATATGACCGGACTTGATACCAGCACTTTCCCCAAATTGGTAGGGGCGCCTCTTCCTTGGGCTACATATTCTGGTGGGACACCAGAGAATCGAACTCTGCGACCTTTCGGTCCTGATTATCAGTCAGGTGGTTTCAACCAGCTACACTCGTGTCCCATATTTTCAATCATCGATAATTATACAGTTCTCCCAATCTAAATCTTTAACATGCTCTTCGCCAAAAGTATCTTTTACTAATTCTCTTGCGAATTCTAATATGTCATCTTTATACGGATGACAAAATTCAAACTTAGTTCTACCGTCTTCAAGCTTAACAGTATGACCGCAACAGCCAGTTTCACATCCAAAAAACGAGTGATAGACTATTACTTTCATTTGGTGGCGCCCTTCGGGATCGAACCGAAATGTCTCGTTCTTCAGACGAGTGCATGAACCATCACTGCCAGAGCGCCATTAACTTTTCTTGGTGGGACTATGGGGAGTCGAACCCCTGATTGTTCATCCGAAGCTTTATAAGAACTTCTACTTTGACCGAAAGAGCTAGTCCCAAGAGATGGCGATCGTGATGGGAATCGAACCCACCTTTTACTTCTTGACAAGAAGGCGTACTCACCAGAATACAACACGACCATTACGGTAACAATTATGTTATCTTATTACCATATATAACGCGACTTATAAAATATTAAATATAACTCTCACATATCTTTGCCGTGTAAAAGTCTATATAAAGTTGCTGGTATCATTTGTTTTGGCTCCCGCCCTTTGAATTGAACAAAGACTTCCAGGCTTGGAAGCCTGGCGTGCTAACATTACACTAAACGAGAATGATCTTATTTGTTTAGAATCAAATGTTTAAACTGCGAACTTAAGTCCGTTTCTTCAATTTGAATTGATTCAATGCACCTGGTATCAAAGCTGGTTAGCCACTGACCGCTCATCTCTCGTGAAAGATAACCGATGTAAAAACGCTCATCTATCTTGGACAGGAACCCTCTAAAAGAGGTTCCGCTTTTCATATAGATTATGACATTTTTGCCAATGTGAAGAGATAATATTTCGGTGATATACATAAATTCTTTCTTTCTTTATAAGCGAACGGCGGTTACGTAGTACATTGAATGGCAACGTTTAGAGAATGATGAAATGGTGATGACGCTGGTTCCAGTTCCACTTAGCCCATTAGCAATCCAGGTCATTCTACCTTGAACCGTCTTCCAACCACTACCATCAAGGGCAGTGCATGTGACATCTGTAAAAGCAGTGCAACCTTCATTACGAGCGGTTGAACCTATCGAACAGCTTTCGCGTAATGGATTTATATTAGGTTCCGTTCCGCCTACCATTGGAACGAAGACCGTTACATCTTGTAAAGGACCGCAGGAATCACGCCCAGGACTTAATTCGATTCGATGAAAATAATACATTGCTCCTTTTGAAGGACAGGCATTTGCCTCAACCGCCCTCGGCGCTTTCGGAGGTTCTGATAGGGCGCAAGCTGAAATACTAGCAGCTAGCGCGATTGAGCAAATAATTTTTTTCAACATAATCTTATCCGAATATTATAAATGTTTTAAGAAGCTCTGCGTATTGCGGGACCTTTTCTTTTGCTAGCAGAATAAAATCTTCAGGAAGCTCGCCGCGTTCCGATTTAATTTGAACCAAGGTATCGCTGAAATCTTTTTCATTTCTACAGCAAGC
>Ga0315289_10003790_pt1 | contig 22768 bp, 23 predicted proteins | sample YL17G11_40_MG_FD_203452 | JGI IMG/M metagenome (GOLD analysis project Ga0315289, IMG submission 203452) | Sediment microbial communities from Yellowstone Lake, YNP, Wyoming, USA - YL17G11_40 | ecosystem: Environmental > Aquatic > Freshwater > Lake > Sediment | place: USA: Wyoming | collected... | reverse complement strand
CTTCTCTAAAGTGGCAGGGATTTGTTCTTCGGCGACCTCTGGGCTGATGATCACTACCAGCTCATAGTCGCGCACACCATGACCTCCTATATTCAACACTGACTCCATTTTGGGCTAATTATACACGTTATGAGCAAGAGGTGCAACAAGGTGGGGTCGGGGTTGCCTTACGCTGCGGGACTGCCGTCTGAAATAATTTTCTGAGGAGGTAATATTGTGGGCGACGTATTTCAACAGTTTTGTGATGATCTCGACCTCCAGGACCTGGCCCCTTCGACCCGGCATATTTACAGAGTCTTTTTATTTCAATATCAGGAATGGCTCCAGGGCAGGAGCCCGGATGAGGCTACACTGAGAGGCTATCTGGCATACCTGCGAAATGAGAAGGGGGACAAGCAAAGCAGCATCGCCACAAAGTATCGCGTGCTGCGGCTGTTCCACGAGTTCTTAGGTCAGCCAGTCAGACGGTTTCGGATCAGGGTCAAGGTGCCTAAGCTCCTACCCCCATTCATCCATCCCAGGGAGATAGAGGAGATCCTGGCCCAAATAACCTCTAAGGTTACACCAAATTCCGTACACCGCATCAGGGACAAGGCCATAATATCGACCTTTGCCCTGAGCGGCATGAGGCTGGCTGAGCTCTGCGACCTCAAGAGAAAAGATGTTGACCTCAAAGCCGACTATATCCGCGCTTTCGGCAAAGGGGATAAGATGCGAACCATCCCCATCAATGAAGAGCTGCACAAAATTTTGGAGGAGTATCTGGCATCAGTTCACCTGAAGCCGAGCGACTTACTCTTTGGGCTAGCGCCTCGGACAGTCAAGCACGTGGTAAGCAAATATGCTGACCTGGCCGGACTGAGGCATATTCACCCCCACTCCCTTCGCCACTTCTACGCTTCGCAGCTTACTCAGAAGGGGGTGCCGAGCAGGCAGGTCCAGGAGCTCCTGGGCCACGCCTCCCCCAGCACCACTGCCATCTACCAGCAGGTCGCCCCTGAGGACCTCAGGTCGGCGGCTAGCAAGGTGAGCATAAGCGGCAACAGCACCACTAGGGCTGACAGGATAAGCGAAAGCCTCGGTGTTAAACCTGAGCTGAGACAAGCTGCAAGCAAGGTAACTATTGGTAGAAATGGCGCCACTGTTGAGGATATAGCTAGTAAGCTGGATGCCATAGTAGAATTGCTCAGGGTAGTCAATCAGTGGTTGGAAATGCTTGGAGTTATGACAACCTCAATTCAGCTTCCATCTATGCAAGAGCTAGCACCAATCGGCGGGACGTTGAGAACCAGAACTTGGCCACCGCTGAGGCTCCCCCTCACCTCACACCTAAGCAAGTCGAACAGGCAATGAGCGCTAGTGCCAGCTTACGGGATAAGCTGGCACTAGCCTTGCTCTTCAGGACCGGAATAAGAGTCGGAGAGCTTCTGTCCATCGCTGCACATCATGGCTTTTTGTTTCATTTGATGGAGTGGTTTAGCCGAGTGTGCTAAAATGTAGTCGAAAGAAACAGCAGTAGATTTTAAAGGCGACTGGACAATGGGAAAGTGGAAATTCAATCCCGGAGACAGAGTTATGGCGAATGAGAAAGCCCTTGGCGACTATCGAGGCCGTCAAGCAACCATTGTTGAACATGGTCCAGGCACAGCCGAATATACTGTGAATTTCGATGGACAAATAGTCTATTTGAATTCGTGGTGGTTGGACCCAATTGATAGCGCCTCCAAAGTGTGCAGGAGCAAGGGATCGCCTCCAAACAGTAATTAGAGATCGAGAATGCTATGGAGAACTGGCAGAATCAATTCTTATCTGACTTGACTACGTCTGAAGGGCAACTAACACGCTTCACGCAAATCTGTCACGCTTTGCGTCCCGAAGGCAAACTACGGGGTGACAGACTTGCTGGATTGACTAGAGAGAGGGTAGGACTTACTAACATTAAGGTAATAAGACGCCACATTCGTGTTATGGAAGTGCTCAACCTTATAGACTACGAAGATGGCTTATATTCTCTGTCAAGTGAAGGGAGAGCGCTTTGGGCTCTAACACCTGGCGAACCGAGTAGGATTCTCAGTTTGGCAGAGAAGATATTGTATCTTCGTTCATTAGCAATCCGCGTTCCCATACAATTCACTTCGGTTCTCACTGCTATTTCTGAAAATACAGGGCAACCAAGAGAGCACATAATCAATTCCTATGGTAAGAGACTCTTGAATCATCTGATTCCTTGGAAGGATGCAGAGACCATAAGGTTTAGGCTCAGTAAAGAGCCGCCTTCCATTCCAAGGAAGTTACAAAATAATTTCGATTGCCTACTGCTTTGGTTGAAACAAATGGGGTTAGTGGATGCCAAAAGGCTACGGACAACAAAGCTGGGAGAGGAACTCGCTAGAGCACAAGCAACTCAAGGTATGGAACACATGAAAACGATTTACCGGGTCGCTTCTGCATATGTATGTGGAGAGCCAGGTTGTCTCCCTGAATTCGACTATCAAAGCAAGAAACAGCGCGAGCGCTTTCTCAGTCTATTTAATGACGCCTATGCCCTCTTTGAACTGCCAGAGCTCCGTGTTTCCGACGTGGTCTCTATGCGACTCTATGTCTGTATCAAACTGATGGTTGAAGGTCATCCTCTACTTGACGAGCTCAGCTTCGGGCAGCTAATAAGAACACTATCTCACGAAGGAACTATACAATCGGTAATGACCGGTCGTAATGGCAAACTAGCCTACATTAGTCTAGGGGCTGGTGACAAATAAGGAAAGCGGCCTCGCTTTCCTTCAGTCGAGGTTTCTGTGTCCACGAAGTTAGCGTCTATTTGTTCTACTCCGGCTTCAGACGCTATCCGGCCCAGCACTCCACAGTTGACCAAGATGAATCCTGGATACCATTGTTCCGGCTCCATAATCTGGATTATTTTGCGAAGGCCATCTTCAGTGAAGGGAAGTAGCTGATCGCCTTTAAATCTTTCTTCTCGATATGCGCTATGATGTACTCTGAAGATTGCTGGGGCATGCTCAGAGATTACGGGGTCAAGCTTCACCTCCCACTCAAGGCGTCTGAACAAAAATTCGCCATATCCCCAGTCTAGTAAGACGTCCGCCGCCGCTCTGGTCGTATAACTGCAAGCCAGCGCAAACTTTTCGTAGAAACTATCTAACATATCCCTCATAAAATCACCTAACCCACGAGCAAAGGTCGTTGTAGCATTCTCTAACTCGTCTACAATTAGCAATGTAGTTTTGAAAGATGCAGATGAAAGTTCAAACAACTTGCGGAGGACAAAATACTTACGATAGTCTTTATCTAGTGATGATGTGATGTTAACCTCAGCTAGGTTACTAGCACTGACTCTTACGCCTCTAAGCCAATTCTCGCAAAAGCGTACCTGCTCCTTGTTCCCCTTGTACTTCAAAAACCAAAGGCAGGCAGCCAAGTCTCTATCTCCAATATAATCACTCCACTTATCGTCTGTATCTCCGGCCTCTTCCGCAATAGCAGCTAGTATTCTTTCTTGGTATTTGCTCCACGACCGTAACAAAGTATCGTAGAGAGCTGGGAAGTTTGCATCTCCCTTAAAGATTTTGCCGTAAATAACGGCAACGTCCGGGCCAAGTTTGTCAGTGAGCACCTTCTCTAAATACCTCATGAGCCAAGTCTTTCCGCTTCCTGCTGGGCCATAAGCCTTTAGTCCCACACGATAACCCTGAACAACGTTATCCAAGAATTGCTCCAGATTCCATCGTTGCTGCAAGTCATCCCTGTTCCACTGGATTAGCTCCAGCGGTATGGTAAAAGGGTCCCTCCCAACATACGGGTCATCTTTGAAGCTAAACTTCTTGAACCACATCTTCTAAACTCCTTCCTGCACCAGGCAGTCCCCCGGTAAAATTCCTAACCCGCTGTGCTAATTGCGGATAGAAATTTAAATCACGGAAGACGACACCCAGTTCGAGATTGTCTCCACCTAGCGCGGATTCGGTGAAATTGGCGCTGCCTATAAGGGTGTGCAGTGGCTGTCGGCCTCCCATCACTGATTCCTCAACATATAGTATCTTAGCATGTAGTCTAGGTACATACCAAACCCTAGCCCCATTAGACCGCAATTCCTTTAGAAAATCAATAATCTGAGTGCAACTTTCGTCTTTAGGCTCCCATGTATCTCGGTTCCACAGTGGCTCTCCAAATGCTATCATCACTTCGCACCCTAAGTTCAACAGCCTAATGAGCTGAAGTCTCAAGGAAGTACGTATTAGTTGAACATCGTGAATATTCAGAGCGCAAATGCGGATATGGACGGGTGACCTGGAAAGAAACTGGTCTACTGTACCTCGGTGTTCTGCATTGACCACAAATTCAAATTTCACAGACCTCTTCCTTTTCTTCCAACAACTCCCTCAGATAGAATGGCTTACCATTAAAATAGGCATAAGCGTAGCCACTTGTTAAGCTATCCTCAAGTTTGACTAATTTCGCAAAGAACTTGGGGTCTACCTTCTTCAGTTGCTCAAATTCCGATTTTCGTTTAAACACTCCACACCAGCATTCCCACGAACTGAACCCGAACTCATATGCTGGGTTCAGAGGGAGCCCTAGCGATTCCAAGTAAGCATCTACTTGCTCTTGGGTCCACTCAATTATAGGATGGATGACCAAGCCAAAATGTGGGTGCTCGTAAGTACGCGGGTATGAAGAACGCTTTCTTGACTCCTCTCTTCTCATACCATCCAAGACGACATAATTGGAAAAGCCTTTTAGGTAATCTTTTAATGGTTTAATTTTCAAATGGAAGCAGCACCACCTTGCCCTGGGCCGAGGAACACCCCATTTCAGTGCCAGTGTAAAATAATCGGTTTCAGGCTTCACCGTCTTAAGTGGCACACCTAGTTGTGTACAAAACTCTTTTACAAAGTCCTCGCTAGTAGGTAATGACACTGTAGTGTCCACATGCAAGGCAACTAACGAAGGTTTAGGTTCAATTCCTTCTACCAGCTCCTTGGAGTAGGCCAATGCTGCACAGCTGTCCTTACCTCCAGAGAAAAGTACGAAGATTTGTCTGGCATTAGCAAGTAGGCGCAACCATCCGTTATCTTCCATATCTTCCTCCCGTTCATGTTCATAACAGTCTGGTAGTTTCGTTGGCCTGCGATAAGAATACACTTGGATTAAAGATCCGTCAATAGGTGATGAGGTAGCATTCTGACGAAATGTGGTCCAACAAAACGCCCAATTGTTGCCCTCCCCCTGGCCAAGGGTTACCCCTCCCATTTGAGCGACAACTAGGCAAGAGCCAGCCAGCATATTAGCTTCAAATCCTCTTTCTGAACGCCTTCGCTAGGTACCACACTGGGTGGAGTAATCGGCGCTATAGGATTAGCGTTGGCAAAGGCAGACAGCCTCTCGAGGAAATCCGTGACTTGCCCACCTCGACGATACTCGTCCCAAATCTTGCGTAGGGGCCGTAACAATGTACTGGGCAACGGCGTCGAGTAGTACGCCAAGAGATCGTCAACTTTGTGCTGACTCCTCACCGTCTGAAGAATGTTAAGGATGTGATTCTGCGGTGCCTTGAACGTAAGCGGACTGACTTGGAGCTGCCTGAACCGATTGATAATATGGTCCTTGACCCTGTCGACGATGTCGTAAACATCGAATTCAGGCTCAACCCGGGCGGTTGCTGCATCGCATTTGATAAGTCGCATAATGTCGAGTTTTCGTTCTGTAACCCTCCCTGTCGCTATGTCATAGTATGTCCAGAAGTGGCGATCGCCACCTTTGAGGTACACAAACAGGCCGCGCTGGCCTTCTCGCTTCATCCCACTGCCAACGCCCAAAGGGATACGCTTGAGCCTTTCCTCTCCAATCCGCTTGAGGAAATCTAACAACTCTTGCTTGACAAACTCCCCGACTATTAGCTCGGTAGCCTCTTCCAGTTCATCAAATACCGTCGCGTCTTCAGCCTGTATACGGTGAATGGCATTGAAGTCCTTAGGATCCACCGTCTCACCGAGAGTGCTCGCATCTAGACCAACGCTTCTCTTTATTGCATCCAGCTTCTCATAGAGACGGTGCACCAAGTTGAGCAAGGACTCGAGGCGATCCTCAGGATAGAAATTGTATACATGGACCTCATCCCACTCTGAGCCGATTCTATCGATCCGCCCAGCCCGCTGAATCATCCGTACAGGGTTCCAATGAAGATCATAGTTAATGACTGTATCTGCATCCTGGAGATTTTGGCCCTCGCTTAAGACATCAGTGCTAATAAGCAGGTCGATTTCTTTCTCAGTGCCCTTAATATGTAGTGCTTCATTCGCCTTGGGAGCAAACCTAGTAATCCGGTCCTTTCTGTCCGACGGTTTGACGTCGCTGTTAGTAATGCTCATCCTATTATGCCCTAGCACCTTCTGGAACTCAGCATTATTAAGCTCTCCGTAGAGATAGCGAGCTGTGTCCTTGAAGTATGAGAACACAACCGTCTTTTTCCTCCTAAGTTCTCCTGCAAGGAGTTTTTTCAGCTCTTGAAGCTTGAAGTCGTACTTCGGCATGTCCTCGTCTTTGGGAAGTTTAGCTAGAATGGAATTCAACGAGTATATGTCTGCCTTCACTGCTTCCGCCACTTCGTCCAACAGGTATTCCTTTGGATCCACCGCTGGCAGTCCCTTGACCATCTCTTCAAAAGTCCCTTCCTCTTCAGCCACCTCATCGGTGCCATACCATTCAAATATCCGTCTGTAGGATGCCGCATCCAGAAGCCTACCCCGCCCCAGCATCTGTAGAAACTTCTCTTGGAATCTGGCTTGTCTTTCCAGGCTAATCCTCAGAGCCTTCATACTAGATTCCAAGCGCTTGAGGTAGAGGGTCTTCAGGATATGGACGACGGCCACTTGCCGCCCGAGGCGCCAAGTTAAGTCTTCGACTTGCCTTTGGCTCAGACCTTGGGCCAGTAGGCTCTGCTTTAAGGTATCGGACAAAGGCATTTGCCTAAGGCGGATATCTTGCCTGTAAGTATCAAGGGAATAGCTCGCAAGGTTTAAGTTTTCAATAGTGTCAGCGATCTCCTCATATAGGCCAGCGTAGGTTTCTTCCAAGTTATAGCGAACCGTGTGAAGCTTTCGCTCAGGGAAGCGGACAGGCTTGCCATCAATGACTGCATGGGGGTAGTTTTTACGAATATAGTGGCGACTTCGGCGGACGGTTATCTCCTCCAACAGATCGTACAGATGGTCCTTATCGGCCTCCGCTTGCAGAAAGTATCCCCATAGGCTTCTGATCCCAACGGAAGAAAAGAAGTCGTCACGCCCCCGCGTTATGAGTTGAACTTGATTGTAAAGGTCAAAGATCGAGTTGTTGACAGGGGTAGCTGTTACGAGGATTAGCTTCTTGGGTTTGCCAATAGTTAGGAGCCGACTCAGGTTCTCGTAACGGTTGATGGTCGAGTTGCGGAAGTTGTGGGACTCATCTACCAAGATGAGGTCACAGTCAAAGAATTCATCCAGGGGAAAATCGCTGCGTCCCAATTCCTCCTGAGAATGAACGAAGGCAAAGATGCGGGACTTCTGTAGCTCTTTTGACCACAGCACGTCCCGCAACTGGGCGGGGCAAATAACAAGCGCTTTTTGCCGCAGGTGATAGGCATAGTCATCCAGCAACTTCAAACCCAGGTAGGTCTTTCCCAGGCCCACCGAGTCAGCAAGGAGTACTCCGTTGTAAGCCTCTAGGATATCTTTTGCTACCAGATAGCCATCGCGCTGGAAATCTGCCAAAAAGATTGGGCTAGGTCCATCTACATTGACCTCCATTTGGAACTTGTCCTTAAAGTACTCGTAGAGAGCCTTCATATAGATGTCAAATGGGGAATACTTGACCGTGAAATCAGAAAGAAGTTCAATGAGCTTCCCTTTAAAGTCCTCGGAGTTTGTCCAGTAACGGTCAAACCACTCCTTTATCCCCTTAACTGCAGAAGCCTCTTTGCGAACAGAGTTGAGTTCTCCCTGGCGGGTGAGGCCCGCGCTGGTAAAATTGGAAGAGCCGTGTATCGCTAAAGTGCCTATTAAAGGCAGGCCTTCAATGATGTAAACCTTGGCGTGCAGAAACTGTTTGGTGTGTAACCTTACCTGTACGCCTTCCCGTTTCAAAAAATCCAGTAGTTCCTTGATTAGCTTAGGTGTCTCTCGCCGATCCATTGTCTCCTCGGTATCAGCGCGGAGGTCTTCACTGACCAGTGCAGGAGCACCGGGTCTAGGCTCACCTGCCAGCGGCTCTCTACCCAGAAGGAGCTTGAAATTCTTGACTTTGGTCAGGTTATCCTTAACTAGGGCAAAGCCCTCAACATTGAAATAGGCGGTGGCGAAGTCTGCCGAAACAGTGGGAGAAAGTAGCTGGTTTAACACATGGCCTAGCTTCTGCCCTTCAACGCTGTTGTCAACAATATCTGGAATCTCCATATGTCCTCCTATATCTTCCCCGATTCCTTAAGCTTGTCGTAAACATCCTGCGGATATCCTAGCCTGTGATACCAGGGAGACCAGAACCAATCGGGCAAGTCGCTGTAGTATCCGGAAGGTTTCAGCGCATCCAGCACCCTCTTGTGCAGTGTAGCAGGATCACTCTCTGAAGGTTCAACTCGAAGATTAGTGAGTGCCTGTAAGTCGCTGCTCCTCGGATTGGAGCAATCGACAAGCAAGTAGCGGGGATAAGGCTTTGGCATCCATTGCCAGGTAAAGGGTCTTCGCTCCAAACTCAGTTCGACTGTAATAAACAGCATATGACAGTAGTCCTTAGTAAGGAGAAAGAGAAAGTAGCCTGGGCGATAGCGAAGGAAGGAATCAACGATGTCGCGACAGAGGTTAAACCCTGGCAACTCTTCAAGCTCCACAAGGTGAATCTGAAACGGCAGGCCTCCGGGATAGTGACTGAGGAGCCACCAGCTACTGACCTGCTTTGTTAGGGATCGAGATAGGCGTAAATCTTCAGCCGGATTCTCATAGAAGACCGGCCCAGTTTTATAGCCAAGCCCAGTACTAAGAAACCGGATGAGGTTTTCCCTATCCTTGAGCCCGCTTCTAACTTGAGTTGGGGTTAAGTACTCCAAAGCCGCGCCACCTTTTACACCTCGCCCCGTTTAAGTGCTTCCATCCCCTTCTGTGAAATCTCCCAGATGCCTCTTGGTGAGTCTGCCTTCAGGAGACCCTCCTGCACCAGGGTGTTTCGGCACCACTGTGCACCATTGCGCCAGCGGATGGTGTTTGGGTCAGAGGGTAGAGGTCGGCGGTCATAGTCATTGAGGATGGTCTTCATCTTCTCACCCACACGGTCCAGTACCTGACCCATAGTAGCCGAGCCCCCCAGCTCCACTAGTGTTTGCAGAATGGGGCGGCGGAAGGCGTCTTCAGGTGTGCGGAGTCCGCGCTGGAGACGGGGGAAGCGCTTTCTCTTGCTCGGCTTCCTGGGAATCCTGGCACTGAAGAGGTTTTCCCATTCCTTCTGGAGGTTGCGCACTTTGCCGCGAAATTCGGAAAGCCTGGTGGCAATTTCAATCAAGCCTCTGGCAGTATCATAATCTCCCTTCTGAAAGGCTCCGGCACCGTCCTGGTTGAGACCATCAACCACGGTCTCAATCTCTTCCAGCACAATCTCAAATGCGGCAGATACCTCATTGCGGTCCATGGCACCCCCTTTTGCTACACGCTCCCTGCCTTTACTAATCGGTTTTTCACCAGCTCCGCCACCGCCCGATAGACTGCTAACTGTTCCTTCTCCGCGAGCTGCAAGGCTTCAAAGGTTGCCCAATCCAGCCACCGCCTTAGAAGGTCCGCAGGTGACAATCCCAACACAGAATCATGCAGTTACTGAGAGTGTCTCCGCCACCTGCTGTCCTGTGATGGGCTTCCCAAGCGCCTCGCCCCTCCCTACCCCTATTGGCCCAAACAAGGTCTTTGTTGCAACGCGTGCTGCCATGCGCGTGAGTGACCCTGGTGCACTCGCAACGGCCGCCAGCCCGCTTCCATGCCTGCTCTACCACGCTATCTGGAAATGCCATGACTAGCTCCTCCTTTCTGGCATAATCGACTTTACCACTTCCAAAAGCGCCACCCATTAGTGGATTGCTGTGTGACCGCCTGAGCAGCGGCGCTCAGACTTTTGAATATCTTGTCACCCACCTTTACTGCCTTCCCTTCCGGGAATTGCGTTGCCTCCACAATCATGGCTGTTACCTGCTCCCCTCGAAAACGGCCAACCAGCACAGTCCCAGCAGGGGGCAATCTCCGCTCAATCCGGCGTGGGCTCTTTCGTTTAGCTTTCTCTGCCATGACCACCTCCTATACTAGTTCTCAGGTGAGCCGCTTTCCTCGGGAGATGAGAGTTATGCCTGCCTTCTTTGCCTCCTCAATCGCCGGTTGACTAAACCCGCTAGCACTCACGACCTCTTTGACACCCTTCTGTTTAGCTTGCTTGATTACTCCGCTGTGGACAGGCTTCTGCCAGTTCTTTACTTCTGCCTTGACGCTGCCACGAGTATAGTCCGGTTGCCCGGGGCCACCTTTTGCCTTCCCCCTATGCTTCCTAGCCTGTTCCTTCTCGTACCTGCCAGCTCGTTGTTGCGATTTTCTCACGGATACACCTCCTATACGCTCCCTGCCTTTACTAACCGGTTCTTCACCAGCTCGACCACTGCCCGATAGACCGCAAGTTGCTCACGTTCGGTTAAGCCAACGGCTTCAAAAACGACCATATCCAGCTCCCGCCGGTCTGGTAATACCTTATCTAGAGAGACATCCTCAGGGCGGATATTGGAGTAGTCCTTGTTTGGTGCGGGCAGACCAAGCTCTTGAAAGATTGAGTTAATTGCGCGGTCTATCAGCAAAGTAGGGGATATATCTGCGCGCAAATGTCCTGGTGATACTAGAAGCGAGCGTGCCGCCTCGTAGGTCATGTTGTCCAGTGCTCCTTGACCAAGGTTTACCCGTCCAGTTAGTTCCACGAACAGATGGCTTAGAGTAGAGTTCAGTGCCACTGTTAGCCTGTCCAGATACTGAGCGTCGCTCTTGCTAGGGTTTATAGCATAGAACCGGTCACTGCTAAGGACACCCTCCTTATTAACGGGAACTATGAAGCGCTCATTGAATGCCTTGAACCAAATGAATACTGGACATAGCTGTTCTCTGACATCCCACCAACAACTCCTAGCTCGACAGGTGGGCCTTTCATGGTACCCTTGAGTCTCGCCCCATCTGATATAATCTAGTGCTCGGGTGCCCTTGAGAGAGTCCTTTTCTTGATGGCACATAAACAGCCTGTTCCGGAGGAACTCTGCTCTAAGAATAACTCCTCTCACCTCTTGGGGGCTTTTCACCACCGGTTTCAGAAACTCCTCCTCAATCAAACCTTCCCAACCAGCCCCGTTTCTGACGTGAAGCAATCCCTTTGGTGCCGGCTTGCCGGTGGGCTCAAGATAGAAGAACTCATTGGCACCCGTCTTGATGCCAAAACGCACTTCTGCGATGTCCCCCAACCTCACCAGCTTGCCTTTGCCTTTTTCCAAGATGGTGAAGAATATATCTGGTGCCCGTAGGTATTTGCCTCCCCACTTGCCGCCGACATATTTGCCATGTTCCGCCCCCAACTCCAGCGACGGAGCCTTTTCCTCCTCAGGTATCTCCAGGCCATCGAGCCACAGCTCTCCTTGGCTGATGGGATAGACGCGAAACTCCTGGGTGCTCTGGACGCTGTCCGCCCACTCCTCCAGCAAAATATTCTCAGCATTGGCCCCTGCTTCAAAGGGCTGGCGGTAGGCGATGAACTTGGCCTGGTTCTCCTTTAGCTGGCCGTCCTTGCCAGGACGCTGGAGCAGCACAATGACGGTATTGACATCAGACTCTTTGAAGGAGCGCCGGGCATGGTTATCGATGACCTGCTTGACAGCAATATTACGCAGGAGAAATTCCTGGAGGCAGGCCCCATAGCCCACATCCAGCCAGGAGTTGGAGTTGATGAAGCAGAAGACACCCCCTGGCCGTAACAGATTCAGGCCCTGATAATAGAAGTAAACGTAGAGGTCGCTTTTCTTATCTATCTTCCCAACACGGTTGCCCCAGTGGGCCCTCACCGCCCGCTCCAGCTGCTCCTTATAAGCTCTTTTCATCTCCCGCCAGTCGTCGGGGTCGTGCTCCTCAGCTTTGGCGAGTGGCGGGGCCACCTCTTCTTGACGCACATAGGGCGGGTTACCGATGACGATGTCAAAGCCGTCCTTCTCCAGAAACACTTCGGCGAAATCGATGTCCCACAGGAAATAGTCCTTGTCCCCCTTTTCGCCAATGCTGGCAGCTACCTTTTGCAACCGCTCCTTTTCCGCTCTGTTGGCATCTATCTGGGGCTGAATCTTGGCCCGAGCCTCCTCCTGCTGCTTGAGAATAGCCGATGTTATATCAAGGCCGCCCCTTATCTGATCTAGGCCAGCCTGAAACGCCTGTTCCTGCGGAGCCTCCAGCTTGCGGATCTCTTCGTTGATGCCTTTGATCTTGTTGTCCACCACCTTGCGGAGTAACTCATGTTCGAGGTGTTCGATTTCGTGGCGCGTGACCGAGCGATCGCCCCGGAAGTAGTCCCGTTTTCTGTCCACGATATGCTGGATACGCTGCTTCAACGGTGGGGGGATACTAGGGTAATCCCCTCTTAAGGAGAGAGGCACACCAGCGATCTCCTCAACCAGGCTATCTCCCTGGCGCACCTTGAAAGTAAGGTTGGGAAGGAGGGGTTGGCCGTATATGTCCATCTGGCTTTCCTCGCTCTCGATGACCAGAGAAAGCCAGAGCCTCAGTTCGCACACTCGTACCGCCCAGTCCTTCACATCGACGCCATAAAGGTTCTCAGAGATGATTCGCTTCTTGAGGGCGAACTCATTCTCATGGCGACCTAAAGGCTCTGCCATGGCCCTGTAAAGCTGCACTAGCACGTTCATCATGCCGACCAGGAAGGAACCTGAACCTACAGCCGGGTCAACAACACGAACGGACTCCAGCGCCGACCACAACCTTTGCAGCTTTTCCTTGTCTAGCTCACCCAAGGTCTTTTCGTCTGTTGGGGTCATCACGAACGGGATAAGCACATCCTTAGAGAAGCCAGTTACATCGTGCAAATATTCGATCAGGGAAAGACGGCCCATGTAGTCGATCTCAATCCTTGGAGTGTAGAAGATGCCACCCTGGTGCCGGTCCTCCTCGTTAATAAGGGACTCGTACACTTTGCCCAGCATTTCCGGGTCTACCGCCACCTCTACCTCAAGCGGCAGGCTTTCCTGGATCGTGAAGTTGTAGCGTTCGAGAAATCCAGGCAGTGTCCCGTCAATGTTTCTATCAAAGAGTGCTGTGAATACGTCATCCGGGACATCAAACCCAAGCCTGTCCAAGTCGCTCTCCACAAAAAGACCGCCGTTGAGGAAAGGCATATTCAAAAAAGATGCCCTGATGTTCCCAGGAAGGTCCATGGGCATCAAGCTCGACCGTTTATTGAAAGCATGGAAGAAAAGCGAGTTCAGCCATAGGCCGTAAAAGCAGCTACCCGAAGACCTAGCTCTGGCGTATTCCCGCCACAGATTGCGCATGTATCGCTTGTCTGGGGTGCCGTCGCCCCACTTGAGCCAGCCCTTCTTCTGGAGGAAGTACAGGAACATCAATCGGTTGAGAAGTTGCTGGGCGAAGGCATGCACTTGGTCAGCATTACCCTTGCGCTGGGCAGCAAGAATCGCCTTGAGTTGATCAAGAATGCGCTTATACGTCCCGAAAAACTCGCCAGTGACTCGTTCAACGCTAAAGGCTTCTTCATGTTTTGCACGTATAGCTTCTGGTTTCTGGTCAACAGGTGTGAGGGAAATGCCGTTGAGGACTTCCAGGTCAGTGTGGTAAAGGTTATCCGGCTCTACAGGGAGGATCCGCAGCTGGAGCGTAGGCATCGGCTTGCCCGGCCTCAGGATGCGTTGAGGGCTGATAAAGGCAAGCTGGTTGTAATCTTTGGTGAAAACAAAAAGGTAATCACCCACTGGGTGATGCCGATAGAAAGGTTCAAGGATAGAACGGATGGTTGTCCTAGTAAGCGAGGTCGTCTCAAAGAGGTACATTTGGAAAGCCTTTTCGTAGTCACTCAGCAGCCGAATCGACCGGATAGCTTCGGAGGGCTTGGGCGGAATGTTGAGTTGCACAGCCAGATAAGTGACATCGGCTGTTGAATAGCCGAGACTCTCTCCTAGATATTGGCGGAGAGTCTCCGCTGAACACACACCCTTGATATGCTCGACCTGAGCCATCGGCCCCTCCGGTACGTTAGCTACCTCGAGATGCTTTCACGTTTTCTTCCTCTTACCACGCCTCGGGTCATTGTAAGTTGCGGCAAACTGGCTCAGCTTATCTTTGTGGATGAGCCAGGTATTGTGGACCTTCTCCGCCGGGATTCGCCCCTCACGGCACAGGCGCTTTACCGTCTCCCAGTGGACACCCAGGATGGCCGCTGCCTCAACTACATTGAGATAGGTATCGAGCATCGGCATCGCTTCTATTCCCCCGATCTTACGAACATTTGACCCTTTTGCTGTCGCAATAGCAGCATGCCAAAACTAGAGAAGTCAATCTCGTTCTGATAGTGGCTTGACTCAAGGAAGAGGCGGAATGAATGGACTAATCAACGAGAAGCCGCAGCCTACCATGTCTAACATGGGTTAGGATACTAACATGCGGCCGGGGGCGCTGAACAAAACTCGGTTCTGTTAATTCGGTGCCACCTATTGGCTCTCTTTCGTCTTGCTAGGAAAGAACGAGCAGCGTAGAATGTAGGCATGGCCAGACTTGGACCTTGGGGTAACGAAGAAAGAGGAGATGGAACAAGTGCCCGGTGGGGACATTATTGAGGTAGTTTTGAATTCAGCAGAGACGCAGGGCGAGGCCAATTCCGAGAACGCTAGTGGTTGCAAGGCCATCAGTGATGCCCGCTTATGTGAGGTAAGCCAGTGAACATCCTGCGTATACTGACACTCAACAAGCACGGCGATTTCGAAGAGGTACTATTCTCGTCACTACTGAGCTACCTCCTTAGCCCTCGTAACGACCATGGGCTGGGACACATATTCTTGGAGAAAGTAGCCAGAGAGGCATTTCCCCAGCTGGACAAGTCGTTGCTGGATAGTGCCGAAGTTACGCCGGAGCGACCGCTCGGCAACACCGGTAAGGTAGATATCCTCATCACCATCGGCGACAAAGTGCTGGCCATCGAGGTGAAGATCTGGGACCGATCGGCCAGGAACGTCTCCATGAATGACGAGTCCCAGTTGGACAGGTATTGCCGGCACCTAGCTACAGAATTCGCGGGCAAGGACTGGAAGTTTATATTCCTGATACCCACCACGGCATCACGCATTTGTTTGGCCGAGTTTGGCAGATTATGCCAGAGCGAGTTCAAGGATAAGGTTAAGCTTATGACCTGGAACCCGGGCGAACCAGTACCGGAATTATACGGTTTCCCAACAAATTGCATAATCCAGAAATCCGTGCTCGACCTTATAAGTGAGGTTATGGCCGACGTGAAGAGGGTCAACCTGCCGCTTAATACACAGTGGCTACTGGACTCCCTAGACGACATCATACCTGACCTGGTGGAGGACATACCCGAACCGGGCAGGTTCCCTAATAGGGATTGTCTGAAAAACCTGCGTACTTGGCCTATTTTCGAGGCGTTCTTTGTCGCTGGCAAGCGCTGGCCCATCTCGCTGCATACCGTCGTGGGTATACCTTACGGCTGGGCTGAACAGCGGTCGGTGATCCATGGCAATAGTCTCTATCGCATAAGGACAGTGACGGACTATTACACGGACGCTGCCGACCGGGAGGACTATCTTCCGACGGATAGGGTCGATCTCGAGCTCTGGCCAGACGTCTACGAGGCGAGTAGAGATGAGGTGCATGAATGGCTGGTTAGTCTGGGTCTGGAGGAGAGCGCCCTGAGTGATAGCCGGCACCTTGACGCCAATAAGAACGAGGTGGTGAAGCTAGTCAGCATCAAGGCTGGCACTGAGGTCACGACGGAAGACGTCGAAAGGCTCAACCTGATCCTGAAAGATGGCTTCCGGCGGCTGATGTGCAAAGAGTAGGCTTTTTGGCGGAATAGACTAAACAATCACTCATTCGGTAAAACAAGAGAAATTAGCTTGTTGCTTCTCCCTTCTGTCGTAGCAGGGCCCAGGGCGATGTGTTATAATTGTACTCGGACATAGGTTCGAATCCTCTTCACGAAGAAAGGCGCGGAAACACATGGTGAGGGCGAGAAGGGAAAGGACACTCAATGCCGCAGCGACGCCACGACTAATGGGAGAAGCAAGCGAAAAACTGTTGGAGCCTTACAAGACCTTCAGGGTCGCTGTTTCCGGAGATGTTACGCTAACAAGGCTGGAGACAGAGATCGTCGATACGCGCGACTTCCAGAGATTGCGGTACATAAAGCAGCTTGGTTCAGCATATCTCGTGTATCCAACCGCGCTACATACCCGCTTTGACCACAGTCTGGGTACGCTGCATGAGGCTACCCGGTTCATAAGGAACATCAGAGAGAATCCGCAAAGCTCTCCAGCCCAGAAGGAAATTTGGCCAGAGGATGAAGTTCTGATCAGATTGGGAGCACTGTTGCACGATGTGACTCACGTCCCCTTCGGTCACACCCTAGAAGATGAGACAAGAGTTCTTGCGAAGAGCCATGCTGAAGATAAAGAAAGGCGTGAAGCCTTCTTGGGACGCGGCAGTGAAATTGGGAAGAAGCTATTGGAGGAGATAGGGGAAGAGAACTACTCGAAGTTGATGACTATATTGTCTACCCAGCATCCTGAGGTTCCCAATTTGGGCGAGATTGCGTACATAGCGGACATTGTCAATAACACGCTGTGCGCAGACTTGATAGATTACCTTAAAAGAGATTCGTATTTCTGCTATCTAACCGAGAGCTTCGGAGAGCGATTTCTAAGGTACCTGTTTCTGGAAACCGTAAGGACAGAAGCTCACCAAGCCAGGCGGCTTGTAGTGAGGCTCTGGAAGCAAAAGGGTGCTGAGTACTATCCGAGACGAGACGTGCTGTCTGAACTTTTAAACCTACTACGGGTTCGGTATACCCTGGCGGAAAGGGTGTATTTCCACAACACAAAGCTAGCTTCCGGGGCTATGATCGCCCGGGCAATCTGGTGCGCTAGAAGAGAGGTAGGAGGACAGAAGCTAGAGGATAAGGATCTACTTTCCCAGGGGGACGAAGTCATTCTTTCATTGGCTGAAGAGGCTGACCCCATATCACAGCGGCTCGTAGATGCCGTTAGAAGGAGGTCTCTTCATAAGTTGATATACTCGTTCCCACGTGGAGAAGCTGATGCAAGAAGGGTAGTCGCGAAGTTGGAGAGCGAATTTCTGGATAACTTGGAGAATAGAGTTCATATGGAGGACGAGCTTGCCCGGCTAGTGGGCGGTGTCGCGGGCGATGTGCTCATCTGCTGTCCTTCCGCAGAAATGAATAAGAAGTATGCAGCAATGCTTGTAACTTGGGGCACTGGAATCGGAGATGTCAAGGAGCTCAAGGATATTCGGGAGGAAGAAGACCTCGCCACCTATAGGCTTATGGACTCTATATTAAAGCTTCACGATGCCTTGTGGAGCTTCAGGGTGTTCGCCTCACCGAGAATCCGTGATGAAGAGAGGTTGAAGGAACATCTGTCGAAAATGTGCGCTGCCTTGATCCTCGCGTCACCAGCGGAAAGGGATACCAAGCTAAAAGAGGCAATGCATAAGCGGGTGCTTGACATTGCACGAGAGGAGGCACCCGCGATCGGGACAGTCGACATCAGACTGGTGGACACGATAACAGAGGAGGCAGTTTCGCTGAGGCGCGGGCCTAGTGACCAGATTTCTGACAGCTGGATTAGTGAGAGGATTCGCAGGTCTGCACGAAGCGGTAGTCTTGAGGAACAGGCTAAGTAGGGCAACTATAACTTTGTACATTGAGCAGGGTTATGATGAGCGGGGTTTCTATAGAGAAGACGGTCGAGAAGCTTGCTAGTGACCTTTTGCAGATAGCCAAGCAGTTGCAGCCTCCAGTAAACCTATTTAGCTTGTTTCCGTATCGACGGATTCTCAGAGCAGTGCCGTCTGAGAATCAAGACATAGAAGGAATGCTTCGGGTTGACAAGAAAGGTTTTACCATCCTCTATCGCCCGTCTCACAAAGTGCGGGAAAGGTTCACCATAGCCCATGAGATAGGGCACACCTTCTTCTACGATGTGCAAGGATCGCCACCTGCGCGGCTATCCCCGAGCCCGTTTCCTCTGGGTGATGAACAAAGAATCTGTGACCTTATAGCGTCCGAGTTAATAATGCCCCGCGGTTGGCTGCTCCGGGGTATGGAGCAAGTAGATAGACGACGGGAAAGAGCACCACACCCTGATGTATTGATGAGTTTAGCGAGGACCTACTTTGTGTCCGTACCTGCTATGGCGAGACGCTTGGTGCAAGAGCTCAATGTTTGGGACGTGGTCGTGCTTTGTGCAGCCTGGCTACCAAAGAGACATGACGAACAACGTGCTAGCAGTTGGGCATGGCGAGCTATATGGGGATATGCCCCGGCGCAGTATAAGGGTGTGCTATTCCTGCCACCATTCACAGAGCTGCCCCGAATCAGATTCCAGGCGGCCCAGGAGGCTTTAGAACGCTTACTCCAACATAAGACGCCGAATCCTGAGCCTTATACTGAACCTCTCTCAAGATTCTCGTTAGGAAACCTAGCCAAGGTACTAAGAAGTAGAATCCCCGACTGTAAGTCATACCCGGTATATACAGCTTGCTATGCAAGGGAACCTATGAAGCTTTTCGACGACTCAGATATGCCGTTGCCCCCTGAAACCAAAGGGACGCGTCAGGCTTACCAAGTACTACTGTGTATACCATTGGCCAGCCAGTTTCCAACTTCGGTCACAGTCCCCAATCATTACTCGAGTTAGGCTCAGGGTTACTTACCAACTCCGCCACGACTCCTGCTGCAACGGCCTTTTTCTTCCTTGCGCCACGTTTTTCCCGCGGGTAGCCGTATAGGGTCATGAGAAGGTCGGAAATCTCTGAAGGTGAGGCCGCCCGCCCGCGTCGGTGAGGCGGTAGTACCTTCGTGGTGGCGCAGGCGGGTACTTTTCCTGGAACCCCGAAGGCTCCGAACCACCTGGGATTTGGGGACAACAAAACCTCGCAATTGTTGAACGGTCACCATGTCAGATACTACTGAATCTGCCCTCGGCTTCAGATCCTCCTGACTATCCAAATCCCCCACTTTCTAATTTCTAGTCTAATATGCAACTGGACCGATTTTGGGGGGGGCAGGTCATAGTACATCGATAATCAGGTTCCATCTTCTCTCCGCAAGGGGCATCCAAATCCCCCGCCTTCCCGATTCCCTCTGCTGCTTTGTCATCTCCTTCTTCCGTATCTAGCTTCACGCACATTTATCACTCTGAATCTAGAGGAAGTCAATAGATTCAACACCAAATCTGAGGCAAGATTCTTGCAATAAACGGCGTAGGCTGATATAATGTAGATTGCCAGGTCAGTGAGTGACTGCCAGGCAAATCTCAAGAAAAGGAGGTTAGTCCCCATCATGCTAAAGAATGGGTCAATACCTCGGGATACTCTGTCTGAGAGGTGGGTTGGCATGATGTCAGGCAGTCTGCCTATCAAAGGCAGTCAACTCGCAATGCCTGAGTATCGACGAGGAGGTAAGAGCGATGAGACTAAGACAGTCATCGCTGAGACCTCCGCTGTGCCAGAGAAGGTAACACGATGGCGTGGCGGCTGGTCTTCATCGTTAATAAAGAGGGAATTTACCAAATTTTTGAAAATGATGGAGACCCCGCTCCTTTTTGTAATGAATCGGGGGTATTGTCTGGGACGTATTCCAAAAACGAGTTTCGACAATTTTCTGAAGATGATGGTGCTTCGGCCCCTTTTAGGGAAGAAACCAAACCAAGGATGTTTGCCAGAGTTTTCCATTATTTCATGGGTAAGATTTTTTGGCGGCTCGTTACGATCATCGCAGGCGGAATTATTGTCGCTGTAATTACTAGGTAAAGATTTCCCGGGCCACAGTTCCGGGGTGATAAAGAGGAAAATTGCTAGAGGGCGGTCGATATGGCAGCCCTCTTTATTATTGTCCTTTTCCATTTGCCCTGCGGTATCTACAGTGAAGCGATTGAGCAGTTTTTGAACTTTTAGGAATGGCCCCTTGACATGACCTAAAAGCCCACAGATCTATTAGAGAGTACCAATGGAGTGCAGCTAAACAAAAGTGCATTCTGTCGAATTGGGGTAACGATTGTCCAAATTGTTTAGCGTTCAACAATAAGTTGTTTTGTTGAGCCTCAGCGCACTCTTTGGTTGGACAACGCGCTCACTTCTTTGCTACACATTACATAGTAATAGCACCCAAATAGCCAGAAACAACGCGCCGACTGGCCCAGCGAACAATGCCCCGGGCTTGAGCCATCTTAGCCAACGCGCCACAGAGTGCTCCCATTCAGTCCAGATCCGTGCTTGGGCCACCGACCACTGCGCCTCCACCTCTCTAGCTCGCTCCCGCCAATAGCGGTCTGCGCGCCATGACCACCACGCAGAATGTGCCCAGGCCGCCACCGAGCAAATACCAATGACCGCAATCAGCACTTGAGCAGTGGAATATTCTTCCAACAACCCAAACCCTGCCAGAAGCAGGGAATTCGTAAGCAGGACTGCGGACACACGTCTCCAGAAGACGCCATTCTCATATTCTTGGCGTTGGGTAGCAAATCTATGAATGTCAATCAGGTCTCTACGATTATCGCTCATATCGTTCGCCCCCTTTCTTTTAGTCTTTGAGCAATCATAAATTCGTGTCGAAGTTATGTCAACGTAATGGTACCCTTACTCCTAAATCTTCTAGACTATCGTTCTCTCGCCAATTGTGCAGGTGACTGTGAAATACTAGTGAGGGTGCCAGATGGCACGTCAGGACACATTCTAGCGTAAAGTTCAATCCTGCATCTCTTAAGTTGTGACACAGCGGTAATCGTTAGAGACGGAAAAGAAAGCAAAAAGTTAAGAACAACATTGAGCATCGAATTGAGGTTGGCAACATTGAGCATCAGGCCAAACGACGTGAGCCTTATTCGGTCCACAAGCATCGAGACAGCTTTAACTGCCTTTTCTGACATAGGTTTTCCTAACGATGTCATACCTATAGCCAGGGCGGGCTACGTCGGAAGTCTCGGGATCTTTGACGGTTTCAGAAGCCTTGGGCTTTTCAGCCTCAATATCAGCCAGCCTCTTCCCCTTCGATTTCAGCAGCTCGTCACGGATGGGGCTACACCCTGGGCACTCCTCAAACAGGATATGTTCAAGGTCAGCTCGACGTTGAGCCCTCCACTGCGCGGAGCCTTGCTCAATCTTGGGCTCCCGTTTTGCCTCTAACACTGTCGCTTCAATGCTAGCAATCTTGGCGCACAGGCCGGGGAACTTGGAGCAGACATCCTCATCAATCTTGTCTAGCCTGGTGCCGATGCCTTCAAGAGTTTTCCCAAACTTCTCAACAACTTTACTGAGGTCCTGATCTGATGCTTTGTTTTCTGTAACCACTTTGGCCCCCTCCTTATCAGACTTTTCTGCTGCCGGGTTCAGGAGCGTCTCTTCAGGAACTTTACTGAGGCCCTGAAGAGGAACTTTACTGAGGTCATGAAGTGGTGCTTTGTTTTCTGTAGTAACCACTTTGGCCTCCTCCTTCTTGAGCTTTCCTGATACCAGGTCCAGGAGCGTCTCTTCAGGAATATGGCTCAGTAAGTGCCCCTTCCTTTGCTGAGCCGTCTTGAAGATCCTGGTGCACCCTGGTGCTGTGCATGGGAACTTCTCCTCGCTCATAACAAAAAAGCCCCCGATCTCCAAGGGCTCTAGCCCGAGAGTAACACCAAAGAGTGACGATGTCAACATTGGCCAAGGTCAGCCAAGGTTGACACCGACGTCGGTTTGACATCGGCATGGGGGGCTAGTAAAGTGGAGGGGTGATGGAGGATGCTGGGGTGAAGATCAGATGCCCTTACTGTAAAGGGAATGGGCAGCGTTGCATATACTGCGACGGCACAGGTTCCCTTGAAGTAGGGGATGCCGTGGAGCCCTCACCCCCGGGGGCACTGAGGGGTGAGCGGGGTGGTGGTGGAGGCATAGAGGCAGGGAAAGGTGATCCAGGGGCAATGAGTTCTCCGCGGCCATGGGGCCAGGATACCCATTTTGCTTTCCATCGGCCTCAAATCGCCAATTTTGAGCGCCCTGGGTTGACTTTCGTCCTGACCGTATGAGATACTGGTAATCAACGATGGCCGGGTCGGTCTTGACTGTCATAAAGATGGCCGAACCGACCTCGACCATCATAACTGGCTCAGGGCATCTTTCGCTTGCCATGGTGAAGTGGAGCTCGGGGCCAGTTATTTTTGCCCAAAAAAATTTTATTGGGCCGGGCCAATCCTCTTGACAGCAACCTTAAAAAGTGCTAACGTAGGTGCACCATGGCGAGCAGGACGGCCCTCAAAAACCCTCAGAATTTGAACCTACTACCCTACACTACTATTGCCCTTTATACACGAAAAAGGCAATAGCAACAACACTAAGGGCTGAGACCAGGCACCGGGAAACGGCTAGAGATGTCTTCCACCTCCTGGCGCGCCTTCTGATATGTCTTCTCATCACCG
>Ga0315289_10003788_pt1 | contig 22777 bp, 15 predicted proteins | sample YL17G11_40_MG_FD_203452 | JGI IMG/M metagenome (GOLD analysis project Ga0315289, IMG submission 203452) | Sediment microbial communities from Yellowstone Lake, YNP, Wyoming, USA - YL17G11_40 | ecosystem: Environmental > Aquatic > Freshwater > Lake > Sediment | place: USA: Wyoming | collected... | reverse complement strand
GACCGATACACGTCGAATGGTCGCGCTGAGCTTGACATGTCGAGACGGCGCGATAGGACAACCTGAATGACGTCCCCGGCTTTGATGTATTCCTTCGATTTCCTGACGGCCTGCTTGAATTCTTGCTTCGAGAACCGGCAACGGACTTCCGGAAACTGGAGAACGCCGGAGGTGGACACGGTCGAGGGCTGAAGCGGGCGAGAGAGCATCCCGACGAAGCGGTCAATTCGGGCGATGGCTTCGTGGTAAGCCCGCTCGGGGGAAGAATCAATCAGGGCGTTGGAGACGACCTTGAGAGTCCGGTTGACGTGGTCGAAGATGAGGACGGTGTCGGTGATAAGAAAATAAAGCTCGGGGAGGGGGAGGTCGTCCTCGTTTCGCTGCGGAATGTCCTCGATGTACTGGATGACGTCGTAGGAGATGTAGCCGACCGCTCCGCCTGTGAAGCGGTGAAGCTCCGGGAGCTCGACGGCTTTATAGCGGGCGATGATGCCAGCCAGTTCGTCGAGAGGGTTGCCTTCGATGGAATACTCTCTGACCACACCGTTCTCGACCAGGGTGATTTGCTTTCCTTTCGACTTGAAGATGATTCGCGGGTCGCTTCCCAAAAAGGAGTATCTGCCGATGTTGCCGCCTCTCTCGACGCTCTCCAAGAGAAAGCCGAAGGGGCTGCTGTCAATCTTCCGAAAGGCGGAGACGGGCGTCTCCATGTCGGCGAGGAACTCGCGGAAAACCGGGACGATGTTCCCTTTCTCAGCGAGCTTCAGAAAAAGTTTTTCGTTGGGAAAGTACATTGGCTTACAATCCCAGAGCGGTTGACTTATTTCCCGCCGTTCGATTTAACAGGTCCGTTCCAGAAACCTCCTCATTGCTCTGCCGGCGAAGCGGGCGGCCTCTCCGATGCCGGGCCCGAAAGCTCAATAACGTTGAACTTCCCCCAGGCTTCGGGAAAGCTCTTTGGCGCTTCATCGTTGCCGACGACGAGGAGCGTTATTCTATCGGGATGAACGTATTTGTTGGCGACGCGAAGTGTATCGTCCGGAGTAATGGCGGCGATTTTGTCAAGGTACGTGTCAAAGTAATCGCGCGGGAGACCCTCGAATTCGATTGTGACGAATCGGCTGACTATTCCGCCGGCGGTAGCAAAGTTGAAGACGAAGCGGTTGGAGATGGAGTCTTTTGCCCGCTTGAATTCCTCCGGGGGAACTTTTTCGGTGCGAATGCGCTCAAGCTCGGCGAGTGTTTTCTCGACGGCGCCGAAGCTCTGAGGGTTCGCGGTCTGGAAATAGCAGACGAACATCCCCTTGTACCTTGGCATGAGGAAATCCGAGCCGACCGAATACGCAAGACCGCCTTTCGTGCGAACGGTCTCGACGAGCCGAGAGGTGAAATCCTCGCCTAAGATGAAGTTCATGACGGTGACGGCGTAGAAATCGGGGTTGAGCCTCTCGAGGCCGAGGTGACCGAGAAGGACGCTCGACTGATTTATGTCTTTCTTGATGAAGTTCAGGGAGCGGTGGAAATCTTCCGAGAGCGCCGCGACGGGCGGGAAATCATTCTTCTCACCTTTCCAATCCGCGAAGACCCCTCTCAGCTTCTCAAGCATCTCCTCCTTGTCGAAGTCGCCGGAGACGCCGAGGATGACGTTGTTTGGGTGAAAGAATTTCGCGTGGAAGGAGACAAGGTCGTCTCTGCTGATTTTTTCAATCGTGTCGGGATAGCCGGTTGTTCTTCGGGCGTACGGATGCTCCCTGTAGATGAGCTTGCGGAACTCCCGGCCGGCAATCTCGTCGGGGAAGTCGTTCTCTCGACGGAAAGACTCCATCAACTCCTTTTTTCGCTTGTCAATCTTGTCGTCGGCGAATGTCGGGCACATGAGGATGTTGGCGAAGATGCGGAGAGTGGGGTCGAGGTCTTTCTTGAGGCAGAACACGCTTGCTGTGCCGCGCTCCCTCTCGATGTCAACGCTGACGGAGGCGGCGACGTGCTCGAGGGCTTTATCAACCTCATCGCCAGTCATGTTCTTCGTGCCGCCGGTTCTCATGATGTCGCCTGTTAGGGACGCAAGCCCGGCTTTTTCCGCAGGGACGTATATCTCGCCGACGTTGATGGCGGAAGTGATGGCGATGATGGGGAGAAGATGGTCCTCAAGCGTGTAAACGACCATTCCGTTCGGAAGAACCGTCCGGTCAACCTTGGGGACTTTGAACTCAATCGGCGGAAACTCCATCTTCCGCGGGTCAACCGCCGAGGGTTGTGCCGGCTCGCCGGCGGCGGCGGGGCCCGCGCAGAAGAGCGCCAAGATAATGGCTGCTCCGGCAGCCAGAATGACGATTCCCTTGTTGGTTGTTCTTGCCATTGCACGAAGCTCCACTTACTGCGAGAAGAGGGTCAAGTCATCCACAGAGTGTCAGAGTAGCAAAAGGGGCTGGGCCATTCAACGTCTTTGCGGGAGCGAGTTATCACGGTGCGCCCCGATCTGGCCGAAGAAGTGCCGGTTGCGGTATATGGCCATAAGCCAAAGGGACTCCAGCGCGCCGGGGCCAGCGCCCACCTCGTAAACATAGCGGAAAACATCTGCGTCAAGGTCGTGCCATTGCGGCGAGTCCAGGAGGTTGTCGGGCACCGAAAACTGGAGCACTTCGGTCGAGACACAGTCGTCAGGGAGTGGCTGGCCGAAATGGTGGAATCCGAGACCCCGGATAATCTTCCTTACGACCCGTAGCACCCTCTCATCGGGGTAGACACGCACTTCCGTCCCCGCTGGCGTGTGTTCCTCCCTCATCCGATCAAGAAGCCATTGCAGCTTGCCCCTGCGTCCCCTGCCTTTTGCCCTCAGGCTTCTCAGAACCTTCCCCTGGAACAACTCATCCACCACAGCAGCCGTCTGCCCGCCGCCGACGACGATGAAATTCCTGAAGTGCTCTTCGTCGTCGTGAAAGGAACTGTTACAAGAGCGACAGACTGGAACGGTGAGGAGCTGCACGCCGGGGCCCGGCCCTGATGGGGAGTAGAGGCAACGGGGAACCACATGGTCCCTCTCGGTTCCCGAAACGGGGGTTCCACAATACGCGCAGACTTTTGGCATGATTCGGCCTTTCACTTTCCCCAGAGGCAATTCAGGCTTGCGAGAACGATTCCCACGTCCCGTGCCGGACGCTCATTTAGCCTCCACGACTTTGGCGGAGATAATCGTGAGCAAGGTTTTCTGGTTTGCGGGGTCGGTGGCGGCTTCCGGATCAATGGCCTGGGAGCGGAAGAAAGGCGCAACGGGCGCTCCCTTGAGGACGAAGGTCGCGCCGTCCGGGACGATGACGGTGGTCGTGGTCTGCCAGGTTGAGAATACGGGCTGGGTTACGTTCGTGCCGTCAATCTGTTTCCATCCGCTGAGGGTGGTCACTTGGGGCATCAGGATAAGGAAAATTCGGCCATCTTCGCAGACCGTTGGCGTGAGGTTGAGGATGGCGCCGAGGTCTCGCGTTTGCCAATTCCCGGGGGTCATGTTGCCGTCTTCCAAGTCATACTCTGTCGCGTAGGTTAGTTCCTCGACGTGCTCGGTTTGGGTGTTTTGGCCGGGAATGGTCAAGACCGCGACGGAAGCGATGATTCGGGCGTTTTCGGTCTCGGCGACTGTGGCGAGGAGTCTCTCCTTTTCTTCAGCGCCGAGAATTGCTTTGCCATCCGGCGGGCTGAGCTTGAATCCGAGCTTTTCTTCAAAGTCGCGGGTGGTGGCTCTATCGAGTTCGACGAAAATTGCCTCGACCCACACGTTCACTTCAGGGGGAGGCCCCGGCTCAACCGCAGCCGGCGTTTCCGGACCAGCGGCGAGCAACGTGGGCCTTTCAGTCAGGCCAAGCTCAGGGCCTTCGCCAAAGGCTCGCGGCGGCGTGAAGCCGGAAAGCAGCAGTACGCAGCAAGATAGCACAGCGAAAATAAACATCCCCTTCATCTTCCGTCCCTCCTTTAGTGTGATAGTTTGTTGACCGAGAATGGGTAATGGACTATGCCCGGGGAGGGGGATGACCGTTCATCCCTCGGGGACCTATTGAAGGAATGTCCGGTCAAACCCTGAGAGCCGTCATTTCGGCCGCTCCGCTCCCCGTTAATTGAGCTTAGCATACCGGACGCAAGCGTGCAAGGTGGTTTTTTCATTTCTGAGTATGGCCTCAGTCCTGGGAGGGCCTCACCGCACAGGACGCAGAGGTCGCAGAGGGAATTGGGACAGGATGAACAGGATTTTCCGGATTATCCGGTCCATCTTGTTATCCTGTCGAAATCGTGGCTTCTTTTCTGCCACGTCTGCCGCCCGTAAGTGAGGGGACACATTTCTCAGCATTCGGTTAATCTGCGGCGGGATTGGAGGGAGTGCCCCGGTGAGAGCGTAGGAGGCATCCTGCGGTGTAACGGGCATCGTCCGCACCGGGGGCCGTAGGCGAGGCGCCGCTGATGGTCGTCCGAGGTTCTATCTCCGCTCGCTGTCGCCGCTCCAGAGAGTCTGGAGACGTGTCTTTGTGTCTTCGTGGTTCAATCTTCCGTCGGTCAGGAACTCCCAACCACCAGGGCACGAAGGCACAGGAGACCCGGGGGGTGTGGCTCCGTTTTGGTGGCGTGGCCTGGATGAACCCACGTCATCGAGAAGTCCCCTGATGGGGACTTCGAAGGAAACTCGGGACGGGCGAGGCGACCACGGGCTGATGGTCATCAACTATTTGGCTTGACAGGCTGGCACACGGGAGAACCTCCTCTGTCTCGCAGGGGCGCCAAGATAATTGGTTGATGACCATAAGCGGGGCAGAGACGCCATGACAGCATAGTTGTTAGCCGGTCCTTCCGGGGTCAGAGCGGGCGTCTCCGCTGTGCCACCGAGATAGAGCGGCACCCGTCCAGGGGGTCGCAGTTGGTGCCTTTCAAGCTAATGCGGCGGTTGCTGCGTCGCATGAGAAGCGGTCGTGGAGCTGGACGATTGTCTCGACCTCGCTCGTCTGAGTCCCCGAGCCAATTACCTCAAGCAAGTCGCACCTCTTGTATCCCTGCGTCTTCTCGGCGTATTTCCGTTCCCAATCACGATAGGCTGTTTCCGCTTTCTGGTCGAGCCAGGGGTATCGGTTTGGCGGAAACGGAGCATCCGAAGACCACCAGCTGAAGCAGGTGGCTAAGGGTTGTGCCGGCTGAAGCCCGGCAGCAGAATGGGAATGGCGCCTGAGAAGCGACGGCGCGAAGACAATGAAGGACGTCTGCCAGATATGCCACCATTACGCAGCTACACCCGAGAGGATGTGGGAAGTTGACACGCGGTCGTCTGGGTCTTATCCTCGCTTACGGCGTCGTCGAGTGGTCGGCCTCGGGCGTTCCCGCGGGGGACGACAAGAAGTTGTCCGGCGGGTGTTTTCGAGGCCCCGGCCTTGGGCCGTTGGGCCGCGGCCACTGCGCAGCGCGGATTTGGGAGTGGACACGCACCACCGCGCAGCTTGAAGGTCAGTGCACGGCTCAATTCTGGCGGAGATGGTGGGATGGACGTTATGGTTGCGTTGAGGACTTGTTCGCTGTTTGCGGAGCTCTCGGAGGCGGAGCTCGAGCGGATTGCTCGAATCGCGCGGCTCAAGGCGTATGGTCGAGGTGAGCTTGTTTTCCGGGAAGGAGAACCGGCGACGCACTTTTATGGCGTCGCCATAGGGAAGGTGAAGCTGTTCAAGCTTTCGCTCGGGGGGCGGTATCATATCGTGCGGGTAGTCTCGGCGGGAGAGACGTTCGCAGAGGCGGTGGCACTGTCGGGCGGAAAATATCCGGTCTTCGCGGAGACGGTGGCGAAAACTAACCTGCTGGTTTTTGAGGCGAAGCCTTTCGTGAACCTTATTTCGTCGGACGGACGTCTTGCGTCGAAGGTAGTTGTTTCGCTTTCCCGAAGGCTTGAGAACGTTGTGAATGTGCTCGGACAGCTTGCTCTAAGTGACCTGACGGCAAGGGTGGCGAAGTATATCCTCGATTTGTCCTTGAAGGCGGAAAAGGCGGGAATCAATGGAACGTTGGTGCGTCTGGACGTCCGGAAATCCGATTTGGCGGCGGGGCTGGGGGCGGTGAGCGAATCGTTGTCGCGGTCGCTTGCGAAGTTGCGAAAGGGGAAGATAATCGAGGTGAAGGGGAACGAAATTCGGATTCTGGAACCGGAGGCGCTTGCGACAGTAGCGGCGGGTCTTTCCGACTGATTGCCGCTGAAGGAGTTCCGCACACATGCCCAGGTAGCACTTCATTGTCTCCGAACGGGGTACGACCTGTTCCGGGTGTCGGTTGTCCATAGACGGGAGTTGGCGGTCATGTCGGGCGCGGCCGCATATAGGTCGCATGTGGATGAATCCTTTCGTCGAGAAGCCAGGCTAAAGCCTGCTCCGGGGAAGGCGCGTCGGGCAGGCGCCAACACGGACTGAAGCCCGTGTCTGAGGAGATGCCGGCTGAAGCCCGGCAGAGAACAACACATCGAGGTCGCCACGGGGCTGAAGAAGAGGAAGGATAGGAACCTTGGTTCCTCGCCCTGCACCGACCAACCGTCGCCACGCCGGCTTTGAGTTTTGTGAAATGCCAGGGGTATCTTGCGCCGCGTCCGACGCCGGAACCCTGCAAACCGGCCGCTCTCGGGCCACCCATGGTACATCCCGGGCGCGCAAAAATGCTCGCTTTTTGACTTACGTCAAGGACTCCGCCGTTTAGCCGTGCTAATTTTCCTCGCGGAAAGAGTGAGAGAATCCTGGCTCAAGGTCAGCAGGCATGAAAACGGCAAAAATGTAGGAAAGACGAGATGAAGACGAAGGTCGTCCGAAAAATCGTGAAGATTGACGAGGCGAAGTGCGACGGGTGCAGGTTGTGCGTTCCGCAGTGCAAGGAGGGAGCGATTCAAATCATTAACGGGAAGGCGAGGCTGGTCAGCGAGGTGTATTGCGATGGGCTGGGGGCGTGCCTCGGAGAGTGTCCTCGCGGGGCGATAACGATAGAGGAACGCGAGGCGGAGGAATTCGACGAGAAGGCGGTCGAGGAGCACCTCAAGGGGGCGCACGAGGAGGACGAGCACAAGCCGGCTCAGCACTTCGCAATGGGGCAAGGATGCCCGTCGGCGAGGGTGATGTCGTTCCTGGCAAAGAACAGAGCGCCCGCGGGTCCGGGGCCTGCCCGCAGCGAACTCGCCGGCGGTGCGACAGCCGAATCGGCTCTGGCGCAGTGGCCTGTTCAACTGGCGCTTGTCCCGGTGAGCGCGCCGTACCTGCGGGGCGCGGATTTGCTGATTGCGGCTGACTGCGTTCCGTTCGCGTATGCGGGCTTTCACAGGGATTTGCTGGAGGGGAAGGCGGTGCTCGTGGCGTGCCCGAAGCTCGACGACACGGGGCCTTATCTCCAGAAGCTGGCTCGGATTTTCGCCGAGTGCGAGCCGAAGTCGGTAACCGTCGCCCACATGGAAGTACCGTGCTGCTTCGGATTAGTCAGGCTGGTTCACGAGGCGATGAGATTGGCTGGAAAGAATATCCCCGTCAGGGACGTGACGATTTCGATTCAGGGCGAGATGAGCGAAGAAGCGGCAGAGTAAGACTTCTGCGCGGTTGACATCGCTTCGGCCGGCAGCCCACTTGGCGTCCTGGCGAGCCTGAACGGAATCCGAATACGAGGCCTCTCGCAAAATCGCTAAGTACATGCTTTCGCAAGTACGATGACGTATTCGGAAGCGAGCGCTTCTTTTCAGCACCATCAGCTGCGCCTCGCTGGCAAAGCAGGGCTCTCGCGAAGCCCCGAAGACGCAAAGAATTGCTCACAGTCATGCAGAGAAAACGCTCCGCGTCTTAGCGTCTTGGCGAGAAAAGACCGCTAATGCCCTCCAACAATACGACACAGGATTTATGAATCAGAGCATTAAGCCGCAAAGGATGCCGGCTTGAGGGGTGCGGCTCTATTTCGGTGGCGGGGCTTCTCGACAAAAAAGGCTTGTCCATGATACCATTACGGCGTGTGAAGCATGGGACTCAGGAGCGCTGACAGGAAGGTGATGAGCGCTCAGCCTTGATGAACCAGCAGGAGGACGAAATGACGAATGATGCTTGCCCCGTCGGGTCCATGGTTGCGGCGTGCGTTTTCCTCTTGAGTATCGCTCCGTTTCTGCACGCTGAATTTGATGAATACAATTTCGGCACGCCGGACAATGTTGGCGACCTCGTTTTCAATTTCTTCCACCATTCCTCCGGAGGGAATTTGCTGGACGACGGCCTTCACACGGCGCTGCAAAACCTCGGCTACACTCTCCACTCCCAAATCAGCCAGCAGTACGTTTACGAGAACAACTACACGGACTACCGCCACTGGTACAAGCGCTTCCAGCGAGAGCTCGGCGTGAAGATTGGCCAAAAGTACTACCGTTGCGAAGGTCCCGGCGTCACGCCGACGCAGGAAATTCCGGCCGACAGTTTCATGCTGACATGGTACGAGTATCGGGCGGAGACTATGGACATCATCATGTTCAAACCGTGCTATCCGGGGTCGGCCATTTCCGGTTACGATACCGTTTACAATGCACAGGGGAAGGTCGTAGGAGGGACTCCCTACTCCGACGATGGGGTCAACAACTTCGTTTACCTCAATTCCAGTGAGTCCGTAGAGGATGGCTACGCGGACACTCACTGGAGTCATGGAGACTGGTGGGGGGCAGATTCGTCTCTGGCTCAGTTGAAGGTGGCGTACAGAGGGATGCTGAACGTCTTTGTCGGGCATCCCGACCTCCTGTTCATCGCCTTGCAGGCGCCGCCGATGTGCTATTTGTCCGACGAGGAGGCGAACGGCTGCCGCGAATTTGCGCGGTGGCTCCGAGAGGATTGGCTGCATGAGTACGACCCCACGGGCACCGATACGTTTGAGGACTATCCTCTTAGAAACGTCTGCGCTTTCGACTGGCACAACGCCATCGCCTGGACGGGGGATGAACCGCTGCTCGACTCGCAGTACACGTGGTTTCCGGTGGGAGGCTTTCCCGACGATACCCTCGACACCACCGACCCCGGAGAACTGGGCAGGAACGCTGGCGAAGACGATCACCCCGAACCGTGGCTCAATAAACGCACGACGGTCACTTTCTGCGGAGGGACCGACACCTTCAGTCAACCGCACACCGGCAAGCCGCAGCGCTCTTATTACTCCTGGGTCAACGCCATGGTCAACCGCTGGAGGACTGCTCCGCCCCCGCCGGCGCCAGTTATCGAGAGAGCCGGGGACGGGCTGTCGGTGAGCTGGGATTCCTTCGGCAATGGGCAGTACACCGTGCACTGGACGGACGACCTTGCCGCCGGCGCCTGGCAGACAGCCGCGGGCACATGGCCCATTGCCGCGACAAGTTGGACCGTCGAGAGCATCAGCGGCATCCCCCGGCGCTTCTACCGTATCATGTCCCATTAGCCAGCAGATGTCTTGCTGGCCCACCTTCCGGGTGTCAGGAGTTTGAGTCAGCTCCTCAGAAACTTGAGTCTGTGTGGGAGCTTGACTTGTCGCAAGCCGAGGAGGATGGAGGGGGCGACTGCGGAGAATACAAAGGGAGCGGGGAGCGTACGCGGGGGGTGATAGGGCCTCAGGATGGAAGGGAGGAAAAGTAGGCTTCGCACTTCTCCCTCTCTCCGGGGAGAGAGAATCTCTTTCTGCCTTCCTGGTGAGTGATGAAAATGACGACATCGGTGCCGGGGAACTCATTCTGGACGTCGGCTTTGGCTTTGAGGAGCGTATCTATTAGCCGAACAACGTAGGGGGGCGGAACGGGGGTGATGATTCCGACGACGACTTGAGGGACGGGAGGAACGGTTTCCAGGACAAGGGACCGGATTTTTATTCCTGCCGTGACATATTCCTCTCGGAGGCTGCACACTGCCCTCTCGATGAATCGAGCTGGGGGCCCGCCCCGAGCATCCACTTCGATGATGCCCGCCATTCGTGGCACCTCCTCGGTAGAAAGCTAACGTCGTCGTGTGCTGTCCGCGGAACAGAAAAGCGGCTTTGCAGAGACATCCGCCGTGCTGTGCATTTTCGGAGGATAGAGCATCCTACGGCATTTGTCCAGAGTTGAGGTGGCGGGGGTGCGGCCCGTCAGGGCCACACGTACGCTCCTGTCTGCACCGCACAATTCCTCTCTCAGGGCGAAGAGATTCCAAAAGAAGGCTTGAGTCGGACGGCGTGGTTCGGTTATTTTTGCGGTGCACATTCGTTTTCGATTGGGGGAGAAATGTCGCTGCAAAAATACATAGCGGAGATTACGAAAGGCGCCCCAGTAAGCGAGGTAGCTTTCTACACGCCTCTGTCGGTTCATATCTTGCGAGCAGTGCTCGGCTACCCACCTAAGGGCTGCCTGATCAACAAGGTAGGGGCAACGGGAATTCCTGACATCAGGCTTCTGTCGGAAGAGGACGGCTCGGAGTGGGTCATTTGCGAAGCTAAGCTCGACGACGAGGAAATCCGGGGCAGCGGGAAGAGGGAAAACCTCTGGCGAGACCAAATCATTGCAAAAGGCTACCTTTCGCCGGAGACGGTCTATGTTTTGTTATGCGCGCCCCGGAGCTTTTATGTTTGCGATGTTGCGGGCGAACTCCTTGAGGCAGTTCACCTCGACGCCGAGAGAGGAGTCTTGAAGGATGCCGGCTCGGGAGAAGAACTTCCCGCGACCGACCAAAACCTCCGAAAGCTTCTTCACCTCATAACGGCCGACGAGTCGCGAGCGAGACCGCAATACGAGAGGTTCAGACGAGGGGAATTGAAATCAGGGTTCCTTGCCCTGAACACCGACACGCTGCCGAAGCTTCATGATGTCTTTGAGCTCTCGATCCGCGAGCTCAAGCGCTACTGCAAGCGCGTGTTTGAGTATCACCAGCAGAAGTACAAGGAGTTCCTTGAGAAGCTGGGGGAGCAGCAGATGGAGCTTGAGCGCGCCGGCTCGGACGATGTCTGGGCGAGGAGGGTGAGGCGCAAGGTTCTTCGATTGAAGAAGGAGTCCCAGGTCCAGATCGCCCTTTTTGAAGTTGACTATCCGCTCTTCAAAGACAGCCAAACCTACTGTGGCACATCCGAGGAAAGGGATTTCGAGGACATCTTCGTCAGTAACACTTCCCACATCGCACTGGGCCGCCTCTTCTTCGCCAGGATTTGCGAGGATACAGGGCTGGTCAGCAAGAAAATCTCGAATACCGGAATGAAAGTCTGGCACAAGCTCATGCTGAGCCTGCCCCGGATGTACAAGGGGATCGTGGAACTTGCGTTTACGGACCTCACGCCTGTTTACGCCCGCCTCTTCGAAAGTTCGGTGTTTGACTGGTTTGGCACGATCAATCATGAGCTGGACCGCATTCTTGAGACAATCCTGTTCCGCCTGAACGCGTTTTCTCTCGCGCGTGTTGACCGAGACACGCTGGGGACCATGTATCAGTATTTTCGTCCGCCAGGGGAAAGAAAAAGACTCGGGGAGTACTATACCGACGACGCAGTTGTGGATTTCGTTCTTGCACGGTGTGGCATCAGCACCGACCCGGAGATATTGACGAAACGAATCCTCGATCCGGCGTGCGGCTCGTTCACCTTTGGGGTGAGGGCTTTCTCGATACTGCGCGACCGAGGGGAGCATCTGTCGCCCCAAAACCAGATCGAGCTGGCAACGAAGTGCATCTCCGGCTGCGACATCAACCCGTTCTCCACTTTCCTTGCCCATCTGAGCCTGCTGTTCGCCTGCATTGACCTGTACCTTGAGGCCAAGAGCAAGCAGCGGGACTTCTCCATGCCTCCCTTCAGTATTTCGACGATCAACTCTCTAACCTCCGCGGCGGCGCTCCTTGGGCGAGCGGACCCTGGAGGCGAAAATGTTTGCTCTGGTTCGGAGAAGGAGGCGTTTGACTACGTTGTGGGAAACCCACCGTTCGTCCGAAACGAGCGTATCCCGGAAGGCGACCGGGCCGTCATCGAGGGAACCTTCTCGGCGGTGAAGTCAGGGAATACTGACCTGTCGGTCTATTTCATCTACTGTGCCCTGACCGTTTGGCTCAAGGAAGGAGGCGTGATGGGGATGCTTGCCCCCATCGGGCTGGCCAACACAAAGATGGCCCAGCGCATCCGCCGGCTCGTGCGGGGCGTGTACCGTGAAACACACTGTGTCACAGAGGTCGTGTCGTTGGAGTGGATGGCGAAGGAAATCTTTCCGGGCGCGGACATCATCCCCATGATTGTCTTTGCGAAAAGGGACAAGCCCCCCCCCGGGCATAAGGTCAACGTGGTAACCGGCCTTCGGTCAAAAGAGGAGCTCCGCAGAGCGGTTCGCGAAGCGAAGTTTCTCGAGGAGCACATCTCTCGCATTGATTACCAGACCTGGCTGAGTCTCAGCCCGGTCGGCGACTGGCCGTTGGAGGTGAGGGAGGAAGACGTGCCGATTCTCCAGAAATTGAGGGCGGCGCCCACCTTGGCGGAAATTGCGCGGACATCTTTTGGGGTGAAGCCGGGAGCCGGAGCGAAGATCACCTTGCCCGGTGGCGAGGTCAAGCTCGGCCCAAGACAGGTGCCGTTCCTGATGGGCCAGCACATCTGCGCCTTCGGGCTCTCCGAACCTGCTGAGATCGTGGACCTCGGCAAAATTCACGAGGCCAGCGACCAGAGCATTTGGCGAGACTTGTCATTCTATGAGCGGTCTCCCGATTCAGAGGGTGACCTGACCGGAGGTCCTGGTGGCGCAACCACCGTCCACGAGATGAATGAGCGCCTTCCCAGCGACAGGTTGTGTTGTCTCGTGCCATCGGTCTATGTAACCCTTGCGGCCGCGACATTCGATCCGCTAAAGACCTGCGCGAACAACAGCACATTGGTCGTTGTCCCTCTCAAATACAATGCCCACACGCTGTGCGCGCTGATCAACTCGACGGTGTCCGGCTATTACGCGTTCCTGCTTTTGCGGTCCGCAATTCTCCTTAGACGTCGCTGCAACTGGTTTCCGCGGGTCATAGACAACCTGCCTTTGCCGAACCTCGACGACCGCATGGCGGAGAAGCTGAGTGCGCTTTCACGCGAGGCGACGCGGTTATCCGAGGATGTCTCCTCATCCGTCGCCGAGCTTTTTTCTCGCAGGATAGCCCCGGTTCACGAAATGACCAAGGCGGGATTTCTCGGCGTGAAGTGGAGCGCGGAGGATTTTGTCCTCGATAGGGACGATTTTGCCGATGCTGCCGTTCAAGGCAAAACTCTTTCAGTCGGCGAGTGCAAATTGACATCGCCTGATCCTGACCTCCTCCATCTGATCAGGGCGGCTGCTCTCGCCAGCGACGCTGACGAGCTCGCAGTCTCCGAGATCCAGGACGTTCCGCTGCCCGCAAACCAGGAGGCGCGGTCGAAGCTGGCGTCCGACATCAGGAACTTCGAGAAGGACCTCGAGTCGCGCAAGACGCGGATGGACGAGATTTGTCATGAGATAGACACCATCGTCGCGGAAGGACTCGGGCTGACTCCCGAGGAGCATTCTGTCATCCAGAAGAGATGCCAGGAATTCCCCTTGTCGGTTACGGTTGCTCGCCCGCGATATGTTTGGTCAGCCGACCGGAAAGTGCAGGAGAGGCGCATTTATGAAAAGGGCGAGAGGTTCAAATAGAAACGGTTGTCGTGGCGATGGAAGGACTATGATCGCGAAGACCGTCCTGATCTCTGTTCTCCTGCATGCTGTGTCCTTCTCGGCCTCGTGCGGAGAGTATCTGACGGTGAATCTTCCGCCGCCCACTTCACCGAGCGAGCTCTTGCCCGACTCACCGTTCGGGATTAACACGGCGATTTCCGGCGGGGAGGCAAATCAGGGCAATCGTTTGAAACTCATGCAGGACGCCGGAATCAAGTGGGGGCGGCAGGACCTGACCTGGAGGCGCATCGAGACGAAACCGGGGATTTACGAGTGGGGCCATTACGACCGAGTTGTGGAGGAGCTTCTCGGACACGGGATCATGATTTTAGCAAACCTCGCCTACGAGCCGGATTGGGTGCGCGAGAAAATTAACTCTCCCGAAGCCGTCGGGGCTTACGTCAAGTTCGTTCGCGCTGCGGTCTCACGTTACAGAGACAAAATCAAGCACTGGCAGATATGGAACGAGCCGAATTTCGGCGGGCACTTCTGGCGGGGGACGCCGGAGCAGTACGCGAATTTCCTGAACGCAGCGGGGAAAGCCATTCACGACTTGGACCCGGAGGCGAAGGTCGCGGGCTTCAACACAGCCTTCGTTGATTTGAAATGGACTGAGAAAATTCTGTCGCTTGTCCCATACGACTGCTTCGACGTTCTGTGCTTTCATCCCTATCGCCCGCCGAACAGCCCGGAGGAGAAGGAGGACTTGTGGTTTCGCGACCATTACAGCAAGACCGACCCGATGGCGGGGTACGACTATCTTGCACAGGTTGATAAGCTGAGCGAGCTGATGTCGCGCTTTGGGAAGCCCAAGCCGATGTGGGTGACGGAAATCTGCTGGAATTCGCACATTCATCCGTACGGGTCGAGCGAGCTTCGGCAGGCGGATATGCTGGTGAGGTTTTACGTCCTGTCAATCGCGTCGGGGAAAGTCGAGAAGGTCTTCTGGTGGACGCTGCGCGACGGCGGGACACGCGAGTACGACCAGGGAGATATGGTCGGCCTCGTCCGGCACGATTACACGCCGAAGTATGCCTATTACGCGTACGCAGTCATGACGCGGATGCTCGAGGGAAGGAAATTCGTCGGGCGAGTAGTTGACAGGGACGATGTTTATGTATTCAAGTTCGGCTTGCGCGCTGCCGGCGCTCGCTCAGAACTGCCCGGTGTGCCAAGCGACGAGGAAGACAACGAGGTGCTCGTCGCGTGGACGACGAATCCTTATGCATACATCCGCGTGAACTTCCAGAAGGAGTTGGAGTGCCACGATGCTTTTGGGGTCAAGCGAACCGTGCCCTTGAACGAGCGAACCGGTGCACTGCCAGTCCCTCTCACACCGTCACCCGTTTATCTCGTCGGGCCAAAGGGATTGCACGCGAGAGCCGTCCCGAGTCCGGGATGGTGAATCGCCCGCCTCGCTTGAGAGAGGTTTTTTCTCACCGTGGGAGAACACGAGTGTGGACGCAAATGCGATGTCTCCACAGCGTTGTCTCCGAAAGTGAGGAAAGGGGGAAAAGGCCGGAAGCGGACGAAGAATGGAGAAGAAAAGTGCCGAAGGGGGGATTTGAACCCCCATGAGCAATTGCTCACTGCGCCCTGAAGGCAATCCAAACGTCCGTGATGCCAACAACTCAGGGAAATACCGACGACGATTTCATGGCCTTTCGCAGGCTTTCGTGCGTTTTTTTGCGGCCGAAAGTCGCCACAAAAGTCGCCACAATTCTGGTGCAGAGGGGCGACCGCTTGAGTCCCCGAAAAACACATTTGAATCTCGCGATTAGCTGCTTTATTGGCCCTGCGTGTGACGGCGCGGATAGAACCGACGAAACATTGCTTGGCCAGCGAAACGGATGACGATTGAGGTCGAAATATCGGGATCGGGGCAATTTCAGAACTCGGATGCGAACTGCACGGCCCGGTGCTCAGCTTCCGTGTCTTCTCGTCGGCCCTTTTCTCCAATTTCTTGTCATCAGACATCGGATCTTGACCAACTTTGCGCCTTTGAGACCCGTAAATGCGTGGCCTGGTCCCTGGTAATGTGACCATGCGAGAGCGCGGGCTCCCTCCAGAAATCGCCAAGCGCTTTGGCGGTTGACGCTTCCAACAATTAGGTCTATACTCAGCCGAAAGGATGTTGGGAATCTGAGCGATGGAACCCATTGGTTGAGGTCACGCTAAGAGGGTCGAGCGTCCTGCGGTAATTTAGGAGCCTCGCCAAGAACGAGTCGGTGGCGGAGATGTCAACAAGCTTTCTCGCCCACAGCCGTAGCAAGTTCGGAACAGAGGACCTTGTTCGGTGTCATCTCCAGGACGTGGCAAACCGAGCAGCCGAGTACGCGAGCGCTTTCGATGCCTCTGCCGAAGCGAAGCTCGCCGCACTGCTCCACGACCTGGGAAAGTACGGCGATCTGTTCCAGAAACGTTTGAAGGGCGAGAAACATCCCATTGACCACTGCTCTGCCGGTGCCTGGGCTGCCCTCACGAGGTGCGGGTTGCACGGTGTGGCTTCGGCGCTTGCGATCCAGGGGCATCACATCGGCCTCCAAAGGGCCGACTGCGACTCTCTGCGTGAGCTGGACATCAAGAAATTGGTCGAGCGCCCTCCCCATGAATTCCGGCTCTCCGAGCCGAATCTGGAGGTGCTGCTCCAACGATTCAACGCCGACGGCCTGAAGCTGCCCGAAGTCTCCTCTTCGCTTTACGATTGTAACACACGGGAAAGTATGCTCGCCGCGGCGATGCTCGACGTGCGGATGTTGTTCTCAGCGCTCGTGGATGCCGACTTCATCGAGACCGAGGCGCACTTCAACGCCGCCCCTGACGGGAGCAAGGGATATCGCGAACCCGGTCCCCCGCTCCAAGACGACAGGGTGTTTCCTCTCCTGCTGTCTTACCTCAACGAGCTCGCAGCGAACTCAAGCGCGTCCCCGGAGGTAAATAAGTTACGCAGCGACCTGCTCGCAGCGTGTCTCGAAGCCGCGACCTCCGCGCAGAGCATTTTCACCCTCACGGCTCCGACTGGGGCGGGAAAGACTCTGAGCATGCTGGCGTTTGCGCTGGGGCACGCCCTGAAACACGGCCTCCGACGCATCGTCACAGTCATCCCTTACTTGAGCATCATAGAGCAGACCGTGCGAGAATACCGCAAAGTATTCACGCCCCACTTCCAAGCGAAATACCTCGACCAGTATATCCTTGAAGACCATAGCCTCGCTGGCACACGTGGGGCAGACCAGAAGGGTAAAGGCGAACGCGACACCGAAAGCGAGGCCGAGCAAAAACGACGGCTTCTCGCGGAGAACTGGGACGCCCCCATCATCGTCACCACCAGCGTTCAATTCTTCGAGTCTCTCTTCGCCAACCGCCCATCAGCCTGCCGGAAGCTTCACCGATTAGCAAAGAGCGTCATCCTGTTCGACGAGGTTCAGACATTTCCCGCCCAACTGGCCGTTCCGTCCCTGGCAACGCTGTCTCGCTTGGTCGAGCGATACGGCGCTACCGTCGTCTTCGCCACCGCGACGCAGCCGGCGTTCGGCCACCTCGACCAGTTCGTGCGGAAATACTGCGTTCGCGGTTGGCAGCCGCAGGAGATCGCGAAGCCACAACTCCGCCTCTTCGAGCGTGCGAGGCGCACCCAGGTAGCCTGGCCGAAGCTCGACGAAAGGACTTCCTGGGCACAACTGGCGGAGCAGCTTTCCAAACACGACCAGGCGCTCTGTGTCGTCAATTTGAAACGCCATGCGCTGTTGCTTTTCGACGAGCTGAAGAAGCTCCAACTCGACGGTTTGTTTCATCTCTCTACCAATATGTGCCCTGCCCATCGCCACGATGTACTTGAGAAGGTTCGTGAACGGCTTGAAAAAGGCGAATCCTGCCGCCTTATCTCCACTCAATGTGTTGAGGCAGGAGTGGATGTTGATTTTCCCGTCGCCTTCCGTGCCCTCGGCCCCCTCGACGCAATCGCCCAGGCCGCCGGACGCTGCAACCGCAACGGCCGCGCTGCAGTTCGTACCGTTAACGTTTTCGTCCCTCCTCGAGAGGCACGACCGCCCTACCCCGATTTCGCGTACGAACAGGCCGCCGGTGCCTGCGAGCGTCTCATTGGGAAGTATCCTGCGGGCGTCGACATTCACAACCCTGCCCTTTTCAACGAATATTACCGCTACCTCTACGATGTTGGCGGAGCTGCGGAGCCGAAGAAAGAGCTAATGAAAGCCATCGGAGCGCAGGATTTCGAGAGAGTGGCGCGCGAGTATCGGATCATCGAGAAAGACGGGATCAACGTTCTCGTCGCCTATGATCGAGACGTCTTCCGCGAACTCTGTTCAGAGGTACGCGAGACAGGACTGAGAAGGACATGGATCGTCAGGGCGCGCCCGCACACGATTGGGCTGTTTCGACCCAGGCGCGATGAGGTCGTTTCACGCCCGCTGGAGGCCGTTCCTCTCGGCCGGGGTGTGCTGTCAGAGGAGTGGTTTATCTATTTAAGTGAAGAGCACTACGATCCCGACAAAGGGCTTGTTCCACCTGCGTCACTCGAATGTCTGATTGCATAACCGCAAACAGGAAAGGAGACGCTATGAAGCCGAAAGATCAGGTCTTGGAGGTATGGGGTGACTTTGCGTGCTTTACGAGGCCGGAGCTGAAGGTCGAGCGGTTCAGCTATCCCGTCATAACGCCCTCAGCAGCGCGCGGCATCTACGACGCGATTTACTGCAAGCCGGTCGAGTTTCGCTGGCAAGTCACGAGAATCGAGATTCTCAAGACGGTCAATTACATCGCCCTTCGCCGGAACGAGGTCAAGGGCGCTATCCCAGAGAAACTGGCGACACAGTGGGGACGCGGGAGAAACGCGCCGCGTCCCATCCTTGTTGACGACAGAACGCGCGCTCAACGTCAGACCATGGCCCTTAAGGGTGTCCACTACCGCCTCCATGCCGAAATTCGTCCGTGGCGAGGCTTCGAGTCCGGACTCCAGGGAATGGAGATGCAGTTCCGGCGCCGTGCTGCAAACGGAAAGTGCATCTATCAGCCTTACTTCGGCTGCCGCGAATTCCCCGCTTATTTCGAACTCGTCGAGCCGGATTCACCCCCCGCAAGCCCCGTCCCGCTGGACATGGACATCGGCCTCATAGTCTACGATGTCTTCGACCTATCGAGGCCGGGGAGAGATCATGACCCGCCGTGCATAAGTCTGTTTCCGGCCCGAGTCAACGCCGGGGTTCTGAACGTCCCCGCATACGAGAGCAACGAGGTTCTCAGAGGTATAAGGAGGGAACGCTGATGCTTCATCACCTTGTGAAGTACGCTGAAAGCAAGGGCCGGGCGCCCGAGCCGGGCTTCAAACAGACGACGGTCCGGTGGGCGGTCTCATTCGGTGCCGGCGGCCGTTTCTTGCGCGCGATCCCGCTGGGGGCAGCGGCGCCGGGGAAGAGGAGTCCGGGCAAGAACTTCCCCAGATGCCCCTACGTGCACTTGACCTCGAGCGGGGCAACCAGAAGTCAGTTCCTTGCAGACAGTGCAAGAGTCGTCGCATTGCTCGGCCAGGAGCCTGGTGACCCCAAGGCACACCGCAAGCACAGCTACTTCGTCGAGCTCCTGCGAGAGGCGGCACAGGACATCCCCAGGCTCGCGCCCGTCGCATCCGCGATGGGCACGAAGAGCACCGTCGACGCCATCCGTTCGGAGCTGGAACGAAGCGGCGCCGGCCCGGGCGATACGGTAACCTTCGAGGTGGACGGAACGTTCCCCGTGGAATGGGCCGAGTCCCTTGATTGGTGGCGCCGCCGCCGGGGGACTCTGGCGCCTGAGAAGGCGCAAAGCGGGATCAGGAAGCGGCCCCAGCGCCCTTGCAGGCAGATGCGATGCCTGGCGACGGGGGAGCTTGTCGAGCCCGCCCGAATCCACGAGGTGAACATCCGCGGGCTGGAGGACATAGGGGGGAGACGCGGGGGCAGCGCGCTTGTGAGCTTCAACGCCCGCGCGTTCTGCTCATACGGACTCGACCAGTCCTATAACGCCCCCATGTCTGAAAAGGCAGCCGCCGCGTACTGTGCGGCGCTCAACGACATTTTGCAGGAGTCAGGCCACCGGCTGGCTGCCTCGAAAATAGCCTGCTGGTTCAAGGGCAAGGTGCCGCCCGAGCAGGATCCAATTGCCCTCCTTGTTCGCGCTCAGGTCGATGAGGTGCAGGAACTCAGCGCCCTGGAGCGCGCCAGGCAGCTCGTGCAGTCCCTGGAAACAGGCAAAATCCCCGACCTCCACGAGAACTGGTTCTATGCGCTGACGCTTTCGGCCGCCGAGGGCCGAATCATGGTGCGCGACTGGCTCGAGGGGCAGTTCGAGCAGCTCGTCAAAAACGTCCACCGCTGGTTCGAAGACCTTGCCATCGCCGGCTACCGCAACTCCGGTCAGGCCCCGTATCCTGGCGTCGAGAGGATCATCACATCTCTCCTGGAGTCGCGAAAGCCGCGCCAGAGCTACGAAGATTGGATTCGACCCATCGGACCGGAGCGCGTCTGCCTTTGGAGGGCGGCCGTGCGGGGAGAAACCATCCCTTACTCTGTCCTCGGCCGCTTGGTTGTCGTGCATCGTCCATTCATCCAGCGCGCGGAGCTGGAAGAGGCTGAGAACTCACCCGACCGGCGCAGGAAGGCAACTGCAACGGCTGTCCTCCACGCCCGCATGATGTTGATGAAGGCATATCACGTTCGCAAACGCAGGAAAGAAGGAGGTGAGACCATGTCACACGACCTGAAACCCTATCTCAACGAGGAACACCCGCACCCGGCTTACCAGTGCGGGCGCCTCATGGCCGTCCTGGCCGGATTGCAGCACGCAGCGCTCGGGGACGTGCGCGCCGGCGTCGTGCAGAGATATTATGCTGCCGCGAGCAGCACCCCGGCGCTTGTTCTCGGCCCGCTGACCCGCACCAGCCAGTTCCACCTGGGGAAGCTTGAGCACCAGAAACCCAAACTGGCTGCCTGGTATGACAAGAAGCTCGCCAGCATCTGGGGGCAGATTAAGGACAATGTTCCCCGGACGCTGACCCTGGAGGAACAAAGCTTGTTCGCCCTTGGATACTATCAACAGATAGCGCACAGGAGACCCGAGACACCCGAAACTTCCGCTGAAGAGGAGGCACAAAATGAGTGAGATCATTCAAAACCGCTACGAATTCCTGTTCCTGTTCGACTGTGAAAACGGTAACCCCAATGGCGACCCCGATGCCGGCAATGCCCCGCGAATTGACCCGCAGGACATGCATGGCCTCGTCTCGGACGTCGCCATGAAGCGCCGCATCCGAAACTACGTCCAGATTGCCAGGGGAAATCAGATGCCCTACGCGATCTTCATCGAGCATGCCACGAACCTGAACCGTCCCATCGCCTGCGCCCACGAGGTGGCCAACAAAGGCTACGACCCGAAGAAGAAGCCGAACAAGGAGAAGGTGGACAACGCCAGGCGGTGGATGTGCGACAATTTCTACGACGTCCGTGCCTTCGGCGCCGTGATGAGCACCGGCCCCAACGCAGGCCAGGTTCGCGGCCCGGTGCAGGTTGCCTTTGCCCGCTCCGCGGACCCTGTGCTCTCGATGGACATCTCGATTACGAGAATGGCCGTTGCGAAGCCGGAAGGCAAAATCCTCGAGTCCAGCGAAGCCTACGCTAAATGGGAAGCTGAGGCACCAGAGGAGGAGCTCCGCACCATGGGCCGGAAAGCGCTCATCCCCTATGGCCTTTATATGGCCAAAGGCTTCATCAGCGCCCACCTCGCTGAAGGAACAGGCTTTTCAGACGAGGACCTCGCCCTCCTCTGGGAAGCGCTCCTGAAAATGTACGAACACGACCGCTCGTCCAGCAAGGGGGTCATGTCGGTGCGCGAACCCATCTTCGTCTTCCAGCACAGCGGCACCGACACCGACCCCAAGCAGCGCGCCCAGCAAGCCAAACTCGGCTGTGCTCCCGCACACAAGTTGTTCGATCTCATCGAGGTCAAGAAGCGCGACGGTGTCGAGGCGCCGCGGTCTTTCGCGGACTATGGAGTGCTTTTCCATCAGAGCGGCCTCCCTGCCGGCGTCAAAATCGGGTTTGTCGTCTCGGGCGAAGGCGGAAAAGCGGAGATTCATTGGGATAAGCTCCCTGCGACGGCGACACACGTCGAGGTCAAATGAAAGGCGGCCGACCATGTACGACGAGGACGACCTTTTGCTGGTCTCTGCGCTCCAGCACCTCGCGTTTTGCGAGCGGCAGTGGGGGTTGATTTACCTTGAATGCGCTTGGGACGAGAATCCCCTCACAGTCGAGGGGCGCCATCTCCATGAGCAAGCTGACGAACCTCACACCGAAGTGCGCGGCGACCTCCGAATCGCTCATGGGCTGCGCTTGCGCTCCCTACGGCTCGGACTCACGGGAAAGGCAGATGTCGTCGAGTTCCAACGCCTGCCCGATCAGGACGAGGACCATGTCAGCCGGAACGGAGCGCCCCTCGGCGTCCGATTGCAGGATGCGCCCGGCCTCCGGCGCCCCTTCCCCATCGAGTACAAGCATGGCAGGCCAAAGCCCGACCGCTGCGATGAAGTCCAGCTCTGCGGCCAGGCCTTCTGCCTCGAGGAAATGCTGGAGGTGTCAATCTCGGCTGGCGCCATTTTCTACGGAACACCCCGAAGACGGTACGACGTGACTTTCGATGAAGAGCTCCGCAGGGAGACCGAGGCGCTTGCAGCCAGGCTGCACGAACTGACCGGGCAGAGAAAAACTCCGCCGCCAAAATACGAAAAGAAGTGTAAAAGCTGCTCATTGCTCTCCCTTTGCTTGCCCAAGGCCACAAGCCGAGGGCGAAGCGTGAAGGAGTTTCTCTCAAGCGCCATTGGCGAGGCGGCCGAATGAGGAGGAAACCGAAGTGAAGCACCTTCTCAACACATTGTACGTCACGACGCAAGGCGCCTACCTCTCGCGCGAGGGCGAGACTGTTCTCGTCCGGGTCGAGCAGGAGACCAAGCTTCGCGTCCCCATCCACACGCTTGGCGGCATCGTCTGCTTCGGCCAGGTCTTGTGCAGCCCTCCTTTGATGGGACTTTGCGGCGAAAGGAACGTGACCGTTTCGTTCCTCAGCGAGCATGGAAAATTCCTC
>Ga0315289_10003786_pt1 | contig 22779 bp, 16 predicted proteins | sample YL17G11_40_MG_FD_203452 | JGI IMG/M metagenome (GOLD analysis project Ga0315289, IMG submission 203452) | Sediment microbial communities from Yellowstone Lake, YNP, Wyoming, USA - YL17G11_40 | ecosystem: Environmental > Aquatic > Freshwater > Lake > Sediment | place: USA: Wyoming | collected... | reverse complement strand
TTGGTAGCGTTGCCTATCTTTCCCGTATTTGGTGGCTGTCACCTTCTTCTGTTTCCGAATGACCAATACAATGCCGACCACCGGCCGATTTCTCCGCTGCCGTTCGACGTCAACCCCAACCACCACCGAATGGCCGTGAGTGCGACAAAGTCGTGGTATGTGCCGTCGTGCGAGTATTCGCGCGATTGCTCATCGTCTCGTATAGCGGGCTATCTGACATGACGGTCTTCAGAAAGTGCAGATGGGGATTGAGAACAACCTGTTCATCGGCTACTGAAGTTGCAAGCCGCCTCGCGACCGACGCTTACCGGCTGACGGATCTGCCTTGCCGCGCAAAGCCAGGCTGAGGAGGTTGGTCTCGTCGAACCGCCGTTTCTGGGCCTCGTCAAGACTCGCCTGCCGCGCGATGACAAGTTCGAGCGGCGGGATGACAAACAGCCTTTGGTCGCCCGCACCTCGGGCGGCGATCATCTCCGGAAACCACGCATAATCCTCTTCCCCCCGTTGCCGTGGCACCCACCAGGCCAGGCCGTAGGCGGGGTTCTGCTCGGTGGTCTTGCTGAATTCATCGAACAGGCGGGCCGCGATAATCTGCTTGCCACTGCACAGCCCACGAAGGCGCACGAATTCGCCATACTTTACCCAGTCGCGGGCGGTGATGAGCGCCCCGCCGGCGACTTGCGGGCGGCCGTCGGCGCACTTCAGCGCCCAGGTCGCACGAATACCGATTGGATCGAGCACGCGGCGCTTAAGATAGGCCTCGAACGTCTCGCCATGCAGTTTCTGCTGGAGCGCATAAGCAAAGGCGATCATTTGCGCTTCGCCGTAGACGAACTGGGCGCCCGGTTTGCCCGTCAGCGGAAAGGCAACGACCTCTTTCCAGGAGGGCACCTTCCAGCCGCCGCCCTGGGCCCGGGCTTGCAGGCCGCTGGTGAGCGTGAGCAATTGCCGGTAGGTTATCTTCGATTTTTCGGGGTCACCGGCCCACGGCTCGATGGCCCCGCAGACCGGGTCGTCGAGTCTCAGGATGCCGTCTTCGACCGCCGCGATTGCCGCCACCCCCACGAAACCCTTCGAGCCGCTGGCGATCGGTTCCGGTTTCTCGGCGCGGCCGCCGTTGGCATAATCTTCAAAGATGATTTTACCGGCGTGCATGACCACCAGGGCCTTGCCGCCGTTCTCGCGATGATAATTTTTCGCCAATTCCCAGGCGGCGGCATCCGGCGCGCGCACCTCGGCCGGTTTTGCAGCGGACGCCGTCACATCAGCGGCATGCCCGGCGGCCCCAAGCCAAACGAAGCTCAAGCAAATGGGAGCGAGTTTCAGGAGTCGGCATCGCGTGGTCATTGTGGCATTGTTCTCGCGTAAAGAAATGGTCGGCAGCTATGTGTTGAGGAACGGCAGCACGTAGTCTTTGTGCAGGTCCTTGCGGAGGCCGGCGTAACCCGGCTCGTCTACCAGGTTATGGAGTTCGTCGGGGTCCTTCTCGAGATCGAACAATTCACAAGGAATTGAAGTAAGAGACAGTAGGTGATGTCAGTCCTGCCAGATCACGCGAGTCAAGGAATAGGCGGGCAGTGTGATTGCTTGGCTCGTATCGGGCTGAAGAGTCAGCGGCATCTCGGTCGGCGGCGGCTTGCTGAGGTCGGGCGTGGACAGCGCCTCGATCTGCTGCGGCAGCTTGCCGCCGGGCAATTCCGAGAGACTGAGCACCCGTGGCTCGGCCGAGCAGTTCTGGACGATAAGCGTCGTGCCCGTCGGCTTGAAAAATGGGGTCGCCGTGTCGGATGAAGTTCAGCGTGTAAAACAGCGACATGGTCACTTCCCGATGACGCAGAAACGCCAAGATCATCCGGGAGGTGAGTTGGATGTGCATGGCCGCGGACGGCTCTTCGGGATGGTTGAATTCCACCGCACGAGTGCTCCACTCGGTCACCCAAATCTCCTTGCCCGGTAGCCGCTGCCGCACGTCGTCGATGACGTTGTCGATGCCCTGATCGCAGTGGGCCAACAGGGCCTTGAACAGCTTCATCGCCTGCTGCGGCTGGTGCCAACCCGCGATTGCCCCCGGCACTCCCATGATCTGGTCAATGCGCGGATAGGGGTGGACCGTGACGGCATCGAACCAGTCGGCTGGTTTGAGTTCCGCATCCCACTGCCGCAGCCGCGCCCCTCCGGAACTGCTGGGACTGCCGTCCGGCCAGAACTGGGCCCCCGCGGCCTGCACGGCAACCTTAGCGTCCGGCGGAAAATAGGGCCGCAAGGCGTCGCAGTATTCTTTCATGATCCGCTCGGGCAACGTCCGCTCGGCGCCCGCCTTTTTCAGAACCAGCTTCTCGGCCGCAGACGCCGAAGCGTCAGCAAGGAGTTTGGATGCATAACAGGCGATAAGCAGCGCCACGACCGGAATTCGCATTGATAGGGACACCTTCGTCTCTCCAGCATAAGCCAGGGTGAATAAAATACAGTCAGCATCATCCATGTTTGGTCGTGATGCTCGTCAATCACTGATAGTGTCGCAGCACCGCTTTCCGGTTACAAGGCAACTCCCGGGATCTGTGCCAAAGGCCCCGCTTCCAGCGGCATTGACGACACGACGCTGGCCCAGCAGCAGCCATTCGACCAGGAGCAACGGCAGAAGCAGGCTCGACTGGACGCCGTGGCGTCCTCTGGGAGATATTCAACGAGTCGAACGGCCCCTTGCAGAAGCCGCGACGGATGAGCACGCAAGGAAGCCCAAGGCAGCAAACCTGGCCGGTTGCCACGCACCGGCCGGCATGGAACGATGGGTGGCTGAAGAAGGGACGAATCGATCCCGATTTCCTTTCATCCGTGTGCCTATCAAGCGAAAGAGCTATTTCATTCAAGGAGGTATCGCGGACAGCGCTCGTATCTTGCTTCGTGTCTGCAGCATCAAGGCATGGCCCCCACACCACTGATTCTATTCTCCGGGAACCAGTGCTGAAGAAGGCCCCCGAGGGTCAGCGAAAAGGGGATATTCTCTTCGGGGTGACGGAGCCAGTCCCCTTCTCGCGACGCACGACTTTGCGCAGTAGGATTAGGCAAGTAGGCATGCCATCGGTTTGCGCCGGTTCTCAAGAACTGCCGGCGGAACTTTGGCGGTCGTCACGGGTTTTATGGGTGAATTGCGACACCGTGCGAGGAGATCGGGAAAGAAGGAGAAAGGTCATGATGCGGTCGCCGGTCTACGCCTTCACGGCCCTGATGCTGGCGGGGGTTGTGCATGCTGACCCGGCGCGCGATGAAGGCCAGGAGCCATCTCCCGGCGGTTCGCTGCCGCGGCTGATCGTGCCTGACGGGCTGGGCGTGAACATCCATTTTCTCCAACCGCGTCCCGGCGAGATGGAGATGCTCGCTCAGGCTGGCTTTCGTTGGATCCGCATGCGCTTCCAGTGGAACCGCACCGAGCCGAAACCGGGACGGTACGACTTCGCTGCGTATGACCGCTTTTTGTCCGAGGCGGAGCCGCATGGCATCCGCATGCTATGGATTCTCGATTATTGGAATCCAAATTACGACGAGGGGCTTTTCCCGCTGAGCGAGGAAGCACGCGCTGCGTTCGCTCGCTGGGCCGCCGCGGCTGCGGCCCATTTCCGTGGCCGCGGCGTCCTATGGGAGATGCTCAACGAGCCCAACGGCCCCCAGTGGAAACCGCGATTGAACGTGGCGCGCTACGCCCGATTGGCCGTGGAGACCGGTCGTGCGCTGCGCGCAGCGGCACCGCGCGAGGCCTTCGTCGGCCCGGCGACTTCGCAATTCGCATTTCCCTTCCAGGAAGAGTGCTTTCGGGCGGGCGTGTTGGAATATTGGTCGGCCGTTTCGGTCCATCCCTACCGCCATGCGGAGCCGGAAACCGTGGCTGACGACTACGCCCGGCTGCGTCAGTTGATCGGCCAGTATGCCCCGTCAGACAAACAAGTTCCCATTCTCTCCGGCGAGTGGGGATACTCCTCGGCGTGGAAGGACATGGATGAAGCCAAGCAGGCCAAGCTGTTGCCGCGGCAATATCTGATCAACCTGGCCAACGGCGTGCCGATCTCGATCTGGTACGACTGGCACGACGACGGCACCAACCCGAGTGAGCCGGAGCACCACTTCGGCACCGTGCAGTATCCGTACTTTGCCGATCGCCGTCCGGTCTACGACCCCAAGCCGGCGTATCTGGCTGCCCAGACGCTCACCCGCCAGTTGTCCGGCTTCGTTTTCAAGGAACGTCTCCGGACAGGCAATGCGGAAGATTACGTGCTGGCATTTACCAAAGACGATCAGACTCGGCTGGCCGCGTGGACCACATCAGCGGAGCCGCACGCGGTACTGATTCCCGGCTTCAGCGGGCACTATCAGGTGACAGGCCACACCGGCCAGCCGCTGCCGGTAGTTAATGCCGGCGATGGAGGACTGAGCCTGACTCTGACCGACGGGCCACAGTACTTGCGCGCGCCGTTCGCAGGTCCAAGCTCGCGTGGAATTCGGCGTTTGGCTAGGCGCGCCGCAGTAGGGACATACTGAGGGGTCGTTCGAGCTCCGGCGGAGGTTTGCAAACGAGGTCGCTCGAAGGCGTTGACATCTGCGTTTCGAGCGCATACTTTGGTCATGCAGGCATCCAAATTGGATACGAGCCTTCCAACTCAGGAAACGTGTTCCTTGCCCGAAGAATCTTTCGTCACATGCTGACTTGCAGCGTGCTCTGGGCCGCCGGATCGCTGTTTAGCGCGGCGTTGCTACACGGGACGGCTGCGACGGCCGGCCCGACGTCACTTCCCAAGCGGTCCAATGTGTTGTTCCTCTTCAGCGACGACCAGCGTCCTGACACGATCCATGCCCTGGGCAATGCGGTGATTGTCACCCCGCACCTGGACCGCCTGGCCCGCAACGGCACGGTGTTTACTCGTGTTGTGTCGCCCAATCCTCTGTGCGTGCCCGCCCGCAAAGAGATTCTCAGCGGCTGCTGTGGAATCCGCAACGGCCTCGTCAATTTCGGGCCGAGGTTCGACCGCGACCAGGTTCCCTTGCCCCGTGCGCTTCGCCAGGCGGGCTACCACACCTGGCACGTGGGCAAATGGCACAGCGAAGGCCGGCCCAAAGATTGTGGTTATGAGGAGAGCCTGGGGCTATTCATGCTGGGCGCGAAGCCTGTGCCGGGTGTCGATCATACCGGACGCAGGGCCACCGGCTATCAAGGCGCCGTGTTCCAAACCGACGATGGGAAACTTTTCCCAGAGAAAGGCGTTGGCCTGACGCCCGACATCAGCCGCGAGTTTGCCGATGCCGCGATCAGCTTCATCCGCCGCCAGCCCGCGGAGCCCTTCTTGCTCCACGTGAACTTCACCGCGCCGCACGATCCGTTGCTGATACCACCCGGCTACGAGGGGAAGTACGATCCAGCCAAAATCCCCTTGCCACCCAATTTTCTGCCGGAACACCCCTTCGACCACGGCAACTTCCGCGGCCGCGACGAGTTGTTGTTTGCCTGGCCGCGCACGTCGACGGAGGTCCGCGCGGAATTGGCTGCCTACTACGCGGTCATCTCCCACCTCGACGAGCAGATCGGCCGCATCCTGGCTGCCCTGAAGGACACGGGCCAACTCGACAATACAGTCATCATCTTCAGCAGCGACCAGGGGCTTGCCATGGGGAGTCACGGGCTGCGCGGCAAGCAGAACATGTATGAGCACACGGTGGGAACCTCGCTGATTATCTGCGGGCCGGGCGTCCCGGAAGGTGCCCGCCGTACTGCCCAGTGCTATTTGCGCGATCTGTATCCGACGATTTGCGAGATGGCGGGAGCCGAAGTTCCCGCGGTGGTCCAAGGCAAAAGCCTCGTGCCGGTGCTGCGTGACGACAAACACACGCTCTATCCCGCGATCTTCGGCTACTTTGGCCCCGTCCAACGGATGATCCGCACCGATCAATGGAAGTTGATCTATTATCCCGAGATCGACCGTTACCAGTTGTTCGATCTGGGTATCGACCCCTATGAACTGAAGGACCTGTCGGGGGATCCTCAGCACGCAACCGCGCTGCGCGACTTGCGCGCCAAGCTGACGGCTTGGCAGAAAGATGTGAAGGATCCACTGCTGCAAGAGCAATGATTTCCGGAGGAACGTTTCATGAAACGCCGTGCCACCAACGTTTTCCTCGTGGTCTTGTCGATCCTGGCCGTCATGATTGGCGCTGCGCAAGCCGCCGAGGAGCCCCCCTTGACCATCGTCAACGCCTCCTCGCACTGTGATTGGGCGTGGCGGCACAGCCGGGCCTGGCACGAGCAGCGCTATGCCGAAACGATCCACCAAGTGCTCCTGCTGATGCGGCAGCATCCGCACTATGTATGGCAGTTGGAAAACGAAAACGAGCAGCTCGCGCCTTTCCTGAAGATCGCGAAGGATCGATGGCCGGAACTGATCGGCGAGTTTTGGCAACGGGTCCGCGAGGGAAGGATCGAGGTCGTCAACGCGATTAGCAATCCGCGACTGACGGAGGTTTACCCCGAAACCCTGGTGCGAAACCTGGTGCTTGGCAAGGAATACTTCCGGCAACACGCGCCGGGCATTACCCAGAAGGTTTATAGCACGGTAGACCTGATGTGCGGCTGCTCGCAGATGCCGCAAATCCTGCGACAGGCCGGTTATCAGTACTTCATGTTCAGCCGGCCGATGGGGCAGCAGGTGGTCTTCTGGCGCAAAGGGCTCGATGGCACTCGATTGCTGTGCGCCCGGGATTTTTACGGCTATAAACCGATCGGCCAATACGGCGACGTGGTGCCCGGATTCCGGCCGGTGCCTGTGTGGCGTATCCCGCTCGGTGCCGACGACGCGCTACCCGATCCGGTCGTAGCGGCCCAGTCGGAGACTTGGGACCTGAGCCGAAAACTACTGTCCACGGTCGCCCGATACTTTCAGGAAGTCGAGAAGTACGGCCCGACGATCACGCGACGGGAAGGCGTACTCGATTCCTTGGAGTGCTACACCGAGGCTGGACTGCACGGCAACCGCAATCTTTACACGCTGAACAACCAGGACGAAGATCTACTAGTTTGCCTGGAAAAGGCCCAGGTGATGGCGGCCGGGCTGAGCGCGCCGCCGTCGAAAGCCTTTATGGACGGGCTCTGGCACAATCTCCTGTCGTGCACGGGCCACGCGATCCTCTGCTGCTGGACGGAAGACTATGCCGAGCGTCTGGCGGCAGCGCAGTGGCGGCGCGCCAAGATCGAGCAGGCCCTCAAGGAAACCCTAACGGGCGTGGTCAATGCCATCCGTTTCCACACAGATCTCGGCGCACCCTTGGTGGTCTTCAATTTCCATTCGTGGCCGGTGACCGGGCCGGTGGAGTTTACGCTCGACGGGGCACCGGGCACGACGGCGCTGCGCGACGACACTGGTCGTGAGGTTGCGATGCAGTCGCTCGATGGCGGACAACGCCTGGCGTTTATCGCACAGCAAGTTCCCCCCTGCGGTTACAAGACCTACTATCTGGGCAGGCCCAGTCCCACTGCGGCGCCCTGGTCGCCGAAACACGGTCCGGGCGAGATCGCGAACGAGTATTACCGGGCCCGGTGTCTGCCGAACGGCACGCTGGAAATCGTTGCCAAGGAGCTCGGCAGGACCGTAGGGGCGCCCGGGGTGAGCGGCTTGGGTGACGTCGTGTACTATGAGGCGCCACAGCCGAAGGGGTGGATGCTCAACGGTCCGTTGGGCGAGCGTCGCGACTGCGCCGTAGCGGCCGAGCAGATCTCGATTGTCCACGGTCCGGTGTATTCCAGCGTCAGTACTGAGGGCACGATTGGCCCCCATCGCGTGCTGCGCGAACTACGGCTCTGGAGTGGCAGTCCGCGATTGGAGTATCATGTCGAGATCGAGGCCAAAGCCGACTGTGGCGTGTTCTCGATGCGCTTTCCGGTAGGTCTTTCTGGCCGTGTGACCGCGGCGATCCCTTTTGGGGTGGAGCCGCGCGAAGAGTTCGATCGCGAACCGTTCCGCGGCGAGAAATTCGTGCAGGGATATCCGGAAGGGTACTACGCCACGCGCTGGACGGACGTCTCGGGCGAGGATTTCGGTTTCACGCTCATCTGCCCGCCGGGCGTGCATACCGGCTACGCATTCAAAAAGGCGGAGCAGGCGATGGAACTGATCCTGTTGCGGGTGCGGCCGCCGGCCGCGGGGGGCGAGTTCGTGCAAGTGCACCCCTCGATTCTCGGGGCCGGCGTTCATCGCTGGCGCATGGCCTTTCAGCCACACGCTGGGGCCTGGCATGAGTCGACCCCTTGGCGCAGCGCCGTGGAGACGCACGTGCCGCTGCTGGCCATCTCGCCCCTCAGCTCGCTGCGGCACGCGATGCTGAAACGGCCGCCCGTTACCTCCACGGGGACTCGCGCAGACCACGCTTCTTTTCTTGCAGTCTTACCCGCGGGGGTCGTTCTCTCTTCCGCGAGGCTGCTCGGCAACGAGCTGGAATTGCGTTTGTACGAGACCTTGGGGCGCAGGACCGAAGCGGTCGTCCACCTGCCCGCCGAAGTGGCTGAGGCCCGGGCGACCAATTTCCTTGGCGAGTCCCTGGCGCAGCCGGACCAAATCAAGATCGACGGCCGCCAGCTTCGCACTGCGATCCAGCCGTGGAAGATTCTCACGTTGCGTGTCAAGCTGCGTTGAATATTAAACGGCTAGCTCACTCAGATAGGTCTCCGTATCAGAAAACGGTCGTTTGTTTGGAAGATGTGCTCATGTGCCAGCGTTCTCCCTGCAATCGCCGGCCTCCCGTTGGCCGGCCTTGACTCAGTAGCCGTGCGAGTGTCAATAGGGCTGCTAAGACGCGGCGGAAGATGCTCCGGATCATGAGAACCCATTTACCGCCAAGGTTCTGGCTGGTCGAGGGAGAGAATCTCGATGCCACTCCAGTAGGCCGTACTGCTGGAACGGTAAAACTCGGGATTGCCTTGGAAAGCGACCAAGGCCAGTCTCACAGTCTTCCCGGCAAAGGCAGAAAGATCACATTGTGGATCCTTCCAAACAACCCAGCCGCCCTGCGTGACGACGTTGTACCCACCGATTTTCTTGCCATCTACCTGGATTTCCAGTCGCCAACTGCCGTGTTCCGGCTGTCCAGTTGCCTCGCAGAGCACGGTGGGATGATGCGCCACACCCACGCGCAGGTAGTGATGCTGGTTCGGCGCAAGCGTGACGGTCCGCTCCAGCACGGCACCGCGCGGGCCAGGCTGCGCTTTGAGCACCTTCGAGCGGCCCATGTAGCTGAGGAGCACTTCCGGCCGAGTTTCCAACGAAGCTATCGTCATCGTCCATTGTGGACCCCAGTCCCGCGTCACGGAACTCAGTTTCTCGCGGTAGTATTTCAGCAATTCACGTTCGCCCTGGGCGATCAATTCCGGCGTGACGTGCTCTTGCCGGGCCAGAGCACGCGGGGTTTGCGTGGGAATGACAAACACGCGGTCTTCCCCCTCGCCGGAAACCTGGCCGCCATGCTCCTTGACGACCTGCTGGCCGATTTCCACGCTGTCGCGGGCGATGTCGGTGAAAGTCATCCAGCGGGGCAACCCCTTGATGCAGTAGTTCTCGTACGTATCGTGCAGCGGCAGGCGCCAGCGGGCCTCGATGCGCGAGTAGCCCAACGCGGTACCCATCACGCCCGCTACCGTAGCGGCGGTGCAATCGGAGTCCCAGCGGCACTTCTGGGCGATGAGCATGCTCTTGGCAAAATCACCGTCGCCGTAGAGCAGCCCGATCGCCGTGCCAATGCCCGTGACCACCAGGCCAGTACGGTCCTTAGGATCCAGGTTCTTGTGGTATTTCTTGGCCAAGATCTGGCGCGTCGTGCGCCAATCGGGCTGCTCGCGGCGCAAGCGAAGCACGTCGTCCAGCATTTCACCGAAACGGCTCCCGGCGGGCAGAACGGCGCGGCCGCGGCGGACCAGTTCCGCGGGATCGTCGGTGAAGAATGCCTGGCTATAGACCGCGGCAATGAAGACGCCTCCGTCGGCCCCCACGCCCCAGTTGATGACGTGAGCGACCTCGTCGGCCATCTCGGCGGCGGTGTTGATCAATCCGGGCGTCACCCAGCCGACGTTGTCCACTGCAATCTGCGAGCACATGTCGTCCCAGTTGCGATTGTAACCGGGAAAGCCGGTTTTGGGCGGCTTGATTCCCGCCCGATACAGGTCCAACGCGTTCTCGCAGGAGACCCAAACACGGCCGGAGAAAAACCGCGCATCCCACTCGTTCATGTACTGCTGTTGCGTAGCGTGGATCCCGTAGGTTTTCAGGGCAAGCTGGTTCACCAACGGCAAGTACACGTCGTCGCCTGAGTAGCGGTCGGAGAAATGTGTGGGGATTTGAGCGTAATATTCGAAGTTCGAAGGGGGCCACGGCTCGGCGAATTCCTTGGGCACGCCCATGATCAGCCCGATGGCCTTGCCCACCCAGCCGCCGTGGACTTTGTCGAGATACTGGCCATAGCTAATCGTACGCGTGCTCTGTGCCTGGCTGAGTGCCGGCGCCAGCAGCAAGAGCATGATGCTAGTCGAAAATCGATTCTTCATGACTCGTTCCATCCTGCTGATTCACTGCCCCGCCTTGGGTTTTTCCTTGCTGCCGCTCCGGCGTAGGTCCCAGAAATCGGTCTCAGCCTTGGCACAGCGCGAAGAGGATGTTCGGACGCCGGTTGGTTGGGCGTGTTGCCCCAGGATCGGCCGCGCTCGCAAGCGGCGGCACGATGACAAGCAACAGCAGCACGAGGTTCACCGCGGTCGACGATCCACGGATACGCATACGATGATCCTCCGCAACCTGTTTCGCCTAGATTTTCTTCGCACACCAGCGAATTCCCCGGCTGAGGACTTCATGGAAGTTCGGATTGGCCCAAGTCTTGTTGTCGTGGCCCGACTGGAAGCAGAAAACGCGCGACTTCTTGTACTGCCGCGTCCAGCCGATGGTCTTCATGCTCGTGGGATGATCGATGGTCAGCAGGATCTCGCTGCCGGGGCCGGCATCGGCCATTTTGTAGGTCTCGTCGATCATGTCCCAGGGTTTCAGGACTTGGGTGATCGGGTGGTTGGGATTGGCCACGTCGACGTGAAGCTCTAAACCCTCGCGGAACTTGAACGAGCGATCGGGCAGGCCGGTGATCTCCGTCCACACCGGCCACTTCGGGTATCCGAGGATGGCGTGGTGCAGCACCACAATACCCTGCTCGGTCGCGCCCAGGTGCTCAAGTGCCACCTTGTCGTTCCCCTCGGGGTCTTTCATCAACATGGTGTAGAACACCACCACGTCGAAGCTGTCGCGGACTTTTTCGGGCGCGGCCGAGAAATCGCGCATGAGTTGCACGCCGGCTTTCATGCCTTCCAGGCTGTCGAGCAGCTTGGCGAAATTCGGCTCGTCGTACTTGTGGCCGCCGGTGATCACCGCCACTTGCAGCGGCTTGGCGCCCAGCGGCGCGGCTGCCCGTTCCGCGGCGCGGGCGACGGTTGCCAGCACGCTGGGCGCGGCCACGGCTACGGCGCCGTAGCGCAGAAAATCACGACGACTCGTTCTTGTTTCGAATTGGCTCACGTTGGGCTCTCCTTTTCGGGTCATGGTTTCGCTGAGGAATGAGGCTTGCGGGCCTTCGGGGAAGTTCGTTTGCGACCGGCCGCACGCTTTGGCCGGTTGCTGTGGATGCGCGTGAATCGTTCGGTCTGTTCCTTAATCGCTCGCTCGGTCGGCAATCGCTCCATCGAGCTGGCGCCGTAGAAGCCGTCGACCACCGCGCAGTGCTCCAGGATGAACGCGGCATCTTCCGGTTCGGCGATCGGGCCGCCGTGGCAGAGCAGGATCACGTCGTCACGGACCTTTCTGGCGGCAGCCGCGATCTCGTCGATCAGCGCAGCGCACTGTTTGAGCGTCTTCGCCGTGCGGGCGCCGATCGAGCCCGAGGTCGTCAGCCCCATGTGCGCTACGAGGATGTCGGCCCCCGCTTCCGCCATGCGCGCTGCTTCGTCGGGATTGAACACGTAAGGGGTCGTCAGCAGGTCCATCTGGCGGGCCAGGCGGACCATCTCGACCTCGCGGTCGTAGCCCATGTTGGTCTCTTCCAGGTTTGCGCGGAACGTGCCGTCGATGAGTCCCACAGTGGGAAAGTTCTGCACGCCGGCAAATCCAGTCGCCTGAACCTGCTTGAGGAAGTGCCCCATCAGCCGCATCGGGTCGGTGGCACAGACGCCGGCCAGCACGGGGGTCTTTTTGACCACGGGGAGCACTTCGGCCGCCATTTCCAGCACGATCGCATTGGCGTCGCCGAAGGGCATCAGCCCGGCCAACGAGCCGTGTCCGGCCATGCGAAAGCGGCCCGAGTTGTAAATCACGATCAGGTCGATGCCGCCGGCCTCCTCACACTTGGCGCTGATGCCCGTGCCGGCTCCGCCGCCGACAATCGGCTCTCCCCGGGCGATCTTCTGCCGGAAACGCTTAAGAATCTCGGATCTTGATTCAGTCATATTGGTCTCATTTCGTTGTGTGAAGAATAGTAATTGCGTTGAACGATTCCATCCGCCCTTGTTACGCTTGTGTCATCTCTCTCTGCTCAGCACCTCCCGGTAAGCTTGGACCGCTTGCGTGGGAACCCGCTTCAGGTTGCCATCTGCCTGCGGGCTGATCCGGTAGAGTCCGTGGTTCCAGATGCCGGGGTAGATGAAGTCGATCAGCGGCTTGTCGGGGTTTTCACGGTAGTCCCATTGGATGGTCTCGAACAGCGGCCACCAGTTCACTCCAACGATCGGGACCCTTTCGCGTCGAAGGTCTTGAACCATCCCATACAGGGCGTTGATGTAGGCGATCTTTGCCGCGTCCGTATCGCCAGCGCTGGTCTCGGTCAGATACACCGGCAAGTTGAAATAAGTCTGAGCGTCGAGGATAGTCCGTTTGACCAACTGAACAGCCTCGACGGCGGCTTGTGCGAGGGATCTCTTGGCGGGCGCGTCGGCCGCGGACTCGTGCAGCGGCGGGTAACAGTTGCACCCGAGGATATCGGGCGTTTTGCCGTGGCTGAGGAACCAGCCCAGTTCGGCTTCTGAGACGCCGTGCTCGATTAAGAACTGGGCAAAGGGGTGGCCGCTTGCGATCTTCCCGTACGCCAACGAAGCCGGATACGAGGCCGCCGCCCGCAGTAATTGCTGGCGTGCCGGATCGTCGCCCCGCGCCGGCGGCAGATAACGATCGACCACGCCGTAGAAGAACGGATCGACCGAAACGATCACGGCATCGGCCAACGCCTGGCGGATGGCCTCCATCTCCAGGATCATCCCCTTGGCGACGCGCGTGCCGATCTTGGCCCAGCTCTCGATCGTCCTTGCATACGGCGGCCAGCGGCCCAAAAGCCCGCAGAACTGGCAAGTGAGCCCCGGCTCGTTATGCGGCGAATAGTGGTTCACCAGGCCCTTGAAATGGGCGGCCATGGCGCCGGCATAACGCGCGATGGCCTCGGGGAACCGCTGGTCGATCGGGCCGTCGGCCATCCACGCCGGAGTGCCATAGTGGATCAAATCCATGATCGGCACGACCTTCAGCTTATCGACCAGGTACTCAACTGGCTTGTCGATCCACGACCAGTCGTAGACGCCGGGCTTGGGCTCCGCCTTGTACCATGGAATGCTGTAACGAATCGTGTTGAAACCTACCTCCTTGACCAGATCGAGGTCCTCCTTCCACTTCTCGTAGTGCTGCATCTGCAGAAAAACGTCCAGAAGCCGCCGGTTGCCGTCGCGCTGCGGATCGGTTTGGGCGATCCAGCAGTTCTCGATCCCCACGCCCCAGTAGAACTTAGGAACCGTGGTCGGCACCGCATGACAGAACTTCAGTCCCGGTCGACTTGCAGCCAGCGCCGCGCCCGTCGCTTGCAGCGTCTTCTTCAGGAACACGCGTCGGCTGGACAGCGAAGTCATGGGACTCTCTTCTTTTTGTAGTTTCCCGTTCTCGTGATGTCGATCAACATCGGCCACCGCCTGCACTGCGGGTTCTCTCCTGTGGATGGCTGCGTCTTATTTCCCGCGTGCATGCGCCATACTCGCAAGCAGCGTCCCGGCCGCACGTTGGGCGAACTCGGGATCGTTCACGTTGCAGTCCATTTCGTTCACCGCGATATCCGGCCGGAGATGGCTCTTGAGCGCGTCGGTCAGCGCCCGATCGGCCTCCGGCCACCAGAAGGGCCCGCCCGGCGCGTCGATCATGCTCCATCCGCCCAGTGGCAGCAACACCGTCACGGCACCGGTGCTGAGGTTGAGCTTTTCGGCCAGGATTTGGCCCAACTGCCGGCATTCCTCGGGCGTGGTCCGCATCAGGGTGATGTTCGGGTTGTGCGGATAGAACGTCCGCCCCTGGAACTTCGCGGGTACGGTTGGCGGTGCCCAGAAGTTGACCATATCCAGGCAGCCGGGGGCGACCACGGCCGGAACGCCGTGCCGGGCGGCCGCTTCCAGTCGTGTAGGACCGGCCGCCAGCACTCCGCCTACCAGCTCATCGGCCCACTCCGTCGTGGTGACATCCAAGACCCCAGCAATCAGGCCGGCCTCGATCAAGCTTTCCATCGTGCGCCCGCCAGTTCCGGTGGCATGGAACACCAGGACCTCGTAGCCAGCCTGCTCGATGATTGCTCTTGCCGCCTCCACACAGCGCGTGGTGTTGCCGAACATCGAAGCCGCCACGAGCGGACGGTCCTCGCCGGGCGGGACTTCGGTCTCCAACATGCCGCAGATGGCGCCTGCCGCTTTGGCAAAAACCTCGCGGCTGATGCGGTTGATGCCCGAGACGTCCACGATGCTGGGAATCATCACGATGTCTTTGACGCCCACGTAGCCCGACACGTCCGTGCCGGCCACTGTCGAAACCATCACCTTGGGCACTCCCAGCGGCAGCGCCCGCATGGCCGCGCAGGCCACGGAGGTCCCTCCCGTGCCGCCCAACGCCAGGATGCCGTGGAACTTCCCCTCGCGATAAAGCCGCGCGACCAGCGATTCGGCACCGCGTGCCATGACCGCCACCGCTTCGCCCCGGTCTTGGCGACGAACGAGGCTCTCGATATCGGCACCGGCCGCCTCGGCCACCCGGCTGCGCGGCACATCAGGCTCAACGGCGGGAGGATCCAGCACACCGACGTCGATCAACAGCGTATTGTGACCGCGCGATTCGATGCACCGCTTCACGAACGCGTATTCGGCCCCCTTGGTGTCCATGGCACCCAGCAGGGCTACAGTCTTTGCCATCGTATTGACTCCGCAAACAGGGCCGCCGGTTGGCACGGGGCGATCAGGTTAATTGCCCTTCTTCTTCATGTCTCCGAGCAGCTTCTCAAGGCGATTGCGCAGGCTGGCGTCATCGGTCGCCTGAAGAAGCTTCTCCATGGCGGCGCGCGCCTGCTGCGGATGCGACTCCTTCATGCCTTCGGCCAACGATGCAGCCGCCGCAGTGGCTTCGGCCTGCAACGTAGGATCATTGAGGTGCGACAAGGCAAATGCCAGGCAATCGGGCACGCGGACCGGCGCCATGCGCGAGAGGATCAGCCGTTTCTCGTCAGGCTGTTGGGCCAGCTCGAACGCCTGTTTGAGGACCTGGAAGGCCTCTTGCGGCGGCAACTGCCCGGGACGCGGCGCCACGCGCGCCACTCCCCGCAGCGCCCGCACGCGGTAAAAATCGTTGGTTGTCGTCTTGGCCAGATCGAGCAGTTCGGGCACTACCGTGGCATCCGGCCAGTTTGCCAACGCCGCGATGCCGGCGTCGCGGATCTCCGCGTTGCGGTCTTTCATCGCGGCGTGAACCAGCGCGAGCGACTCCTCGCCCCCGAGAGCGCCCAATGCCGACAACAGGATGCAGCGGGTGGGCACGTCGGCACCCGCCAGTGCCTTCAGCAGCGGCGCGGCACGCCGGCCGGGATCGGCAGCTTTCCGGCACGCGGCGACCACCGCCCGCTCGGCGGCTGCACGCTGCTCGCCGGGTGCGGATTTCAGCAAGAGCCCCACCAGCGCGTCGGCGTGCTTCTCGCCGGCCAAGGTTTGCAGCGCCTTAAGCGCCTCCCGTCGCACGGCGGCATCCCGGTCGCCGGCGGCCTCGATCAACCGAGGCACGGCAGCGGAGAAGCCTCGCACGACCAGGCTGCGGATCAGCACCACGCGCGCCGCCGGCCGTGCCTTGGCCAGTTGAGCCATCATCGCGGCGTCGGTACCCTCGGCGCGAAGTCGGTTCAGGGTATCGAAGGCCGGATCGCGATCGGCCGTCGCTCCTGCCTGTGCAGCCAGGTCTGCCAGTACGAGCACATCCTCACTTCGGCCGGCGACCACCAGCGCGTGCAGAGCGGCGCGTCGAACAGAGTCATCTTTGCTCCGCAGGGCCCTCAACGCGGCGGCGCGGACCGCCGGATCGTCCCGATCGCTCAGGGCATCCAACAGCGCCGCTTGGCCCGGGGGAGGAAGTTTCGCTAGCTCGCCGGCGAATACGGCAGTGGCCGCCGCGCCTGGAGTTTCTCGGATGAACTGTGCGGCCAGGCCACGCATGTGGCTGTTGTCGCCGGCCAGCGCCTTTAGGAGCCGCGTGGCGGCCTGGGCGGGCTGTGCGGCCACGAGCCCTCGCAGCGCTGCCGAACGAATCTGCTCGGCCTGGTCCGATTCCGTCGTTTGGTAGATCTTCGCTACGGCCTCGGTCTGGCCTTGCCGCAACAGTTGTTCGGCGGCGCTGAGGCACGCCTCGGCGACCGCCGGCTGGAGTGTCGCGGATGCCTTCGCCTTGAACCCGGTCAAAGCCACAGCCGCCTCAGACGTGCCGATCTTGCCCAGGGCGGCGACTGCCGTGCCGGCCGTTTCCGCATCCGCATCGTTCAGAAGCGATGTCAGCGCCGGGACGGCTTCGGCGTCTCGCCGGACCGCCAGGGAGTTGATCACGCCGAGCCTGATCTTCCCGCTCAGCTTGGGCAGGGCCGCGCGCAGGGCCGTCACTGCCGCCGAGTCGGGAATTCGTTCGAGGGCATAGCGGGCCATGTGCGAAAGGCCTGGATCGCTCAGCAGCAGCGATAAAGCCGGCACCGAATCGGCCGAGCCCAGCGTGCTGAGCCGCCGGCAGACATAATCCTTCGCGGCCCGGGATGCGTCGGATCGCAGCACGGCCGCCAACCGCGATTCGAGGGCCTTGCACGCCGCGGGGTCGCCATGCGCGTCGGCAATCGCCCGCTCAAGGGGCCCCAGCACGCGGCGGCTCGACATGCCGTCGTATTTCGGCAAGGCCGCAAAGGCGTCGTCCAGCGTGTAGGCCACGGGCTCGGTTAAACTGAGCCCATACTTACCAGCCAGATAGGCGCAGATCGCGCTGCGCTGCTGGTCGCTCAGCTCAACTCCGTAAAACAGCACCTCGGCAATATCCCCGTCGAAGTATCCCTGCTCCTTCGCCTGGTAGTAACGAGCGCCGACGCGGATCTCCGCGAGCGACGTGGTGGCGCCATTGGCAGGGCGGGTCCCTTCGGCCTCGCCGTTGACAAACAACTGACTGAGCAACGCGCCGGTGCTGACCACCACGAGCTGGCCCTGTCCAAACGGCGCACTGCTGGTGCGAAGGTTTCCCGCACCGGCCTTGTCCTTGATCCCTTCCAGGTTCAGCGCGCTGAAGTCGGCCGTGGCACCGGCGCCCAGGTCGAGGTTCAAGCCGGTCCGGTAGTCGAGACCGCCAGGGCGATTCGACGCGAAAAGCGCATGGAACCGGCCATTAGCGCGGTTGGAGCGCGGGGTGACCACGAGGATGACGGTCCAGGTTTGCGCCGAGCGTTGAAAGGCGACGTCGCGCAATACGTCATCTGCGCCGTCAAATTGGATCGCCGGGTGCCCTCCCAGCCCGCTGGCCACGTACAAGGGCCGTTGCTGATCGGTGCTGGTAAGCTTGTGGCCCACCTGGGCGGCCTTGTTGGCCCAGGCCGATACGCGGCCGTCGGCATCGATCGTCAAGCTGGCGGCGTCGGAGGCATCCAGCCAGAGGAGCAAGTTGGGATCGTTGGGGTCCGGGGGCGTAGCCTCGACCGCCACCGGCGCCGTCTTTGTTGTACGCGGCTTGACCGCGGCGCCGGCCAAAGCCGCGCCCCGCAGCACCAGCGGATCAAAGCGATAAGGCGACCCTTTTGCGGCCCACGCCATCCCGCGCAGCAGCAGGACGCGCAAGAAAGGGTCATCGAACGTCCAGTCGTAATGGCCGGGAATGCACACGTACACACGGCCCTTGCTGTGCTCGATCGTCCAGAACATCGGCTCGGCGGTGGGGTTGCCGTCGGCGGTGCGCAATTCATCGCTCGTGGCGAGTACCTTGACCTTGCTCGCGTCTCCTTGGAAGTCGAAGTAACTCTCGTCGATCAGCGAGATCTGCTCGGGCAGGCCGAGGCAGATCGGATGCTCGGGCGCGGTGAGCTTCAGGGTGACGGGACCGTGACGGAATCGCGTTTTCTCCTGCTTGGCCAACCCAATCACGTCGGCCAGTTCTTTGGACACCTGCCATATCGCCATGTGCACGACGACGAACCCGCCGCCGCGGGCCAGGAACGTCTCCAGGTCCTTCAGGTGCTCCGCAGTCCAATTGGGTGCGGCGTGCATCACGATCAAATCGGCCGCTGCGAGCTGCTCCTTGCTGGGCCACACCCAGGCCGTCGTGACGTTGACCTTAACGGCGCCGGCAAGCATCTTGTCGCTATCGTCGGCCAGTGCGGGGCCGTACAGGGTTACCTGAGGCTCATCGCTGGGCCCTTTGCCGCCCAGAAGCACCTTCCACCGTTTCTGCCACAGAGGATAGTCGTGCTCGTTCGGGCCGTGGTCTTTTCGACCGGCCAAGAGCACTATGTTCAGATTGCGCAGTTGGCTCTCGGACGGCGCCGGCGGAGCTTTGGCCAAGACGGCTTCCACTTCGTCACGGCTATGGGGCCGGGGAGGTTGGGCCGCGCTACTCAGCCTCGTCACGCCGGCCGTCAGCAACACCAGAGCCATCGGCAGGATGGTCGAGTATCTCATGCAACACTCCTCACATTACAGCCGCCACGGCTCGCGCATCGGAACCGACAGCATGCGATTGGCCTCATCGTCGTTCAGGAACCGTTCATTCTCGCCGTCCCACTGTAGCTTGCGCCCCAACACCATGGAAATCGCGCCGATGTTGCACAGTGTGGTGCTGTGGTGGGCTACCTCCACGGGGGCAGCCGTCGGCTTGCGGGTGCCAGTGCAGTCGAGGAAGTTCTGGAAGTGATCGTCGCTCTCGTAGACGCGGATCTCGTTCGGGCCGATCACCGAATCGCGCAGCGACTTGGGCTCGGTCTCCAACCGCTCGTTGCGCCAGCAGAACACCTTGCCATCGGTGCCCTCATAAAGTACGCCCATCTCGTTCTGGGTTACGTCGGTGTCGATGATCGTCACGCCATTGGCATACTTATAGTCCACGCGCCAAGTGACGGGCGTATCGTACAGGCCGTCCTCCGGAAAGACCCCTCGTCCGTCCACTTCCAGCGGGCCGATGAGATCGCTGCCGTTGCCCTGCTGGGCGCTGTCGAGATGGTGCACTCCCCAGCCCGCAATGTAGCCCACGCAGTAGTCCGAAATGAAGTACCAGGTGTGCATGCCGGTGCACCGCGCCGTGGTGTAAGGGGCCCAGGGCGCAGGCCCCAGCCACATGTCATAGTCAAAGCCCTTGGGAACCGGTTCGACCGGCTGCGGACCGATGCTGCGGCCGCTGGGAACGCCAAGTTTAATCGTGTGTAGTTTGCCGATCCGTCCGTTGAGCACCAGTTCCGCACCGCGGCGGAAAGACCATTCAGATCGCTGCTGCGTGCCGTGCTGAAACACCACGCCATAGCGTTTCACGGCGTCGCGCACGGCCTGCCCTTCAGCGACGGTGTGGGTCACCGGCTTCTGGCAATAGATGTCTTTGCCCGCCTGGGCAGCGGCGATCGTGATCAGGGCATGCCAATGGTCCGGCGCGGCAATATAAACGGCGTCGATGTCAGTGCGCGCCAAGGTCTCGCGAAAGTCGTTGTACACCTTGCAGCCCTTGCTCCCGTAGTGGGCATCGACCCGCTGTTGGGCAGCGTTGCGGCGATCCTCCCTGACATCGCAGACGGCCGAAAGCTGGAGTTGCTTGTAGTTCAGCCAATGTTCCCAAGCGAACCCGAGGCCGATCGCGCCCATGACAATCCGATTGCTCGGGGCTACCTGTCCGTCGCGGCCCAAGACGGCCGACGGAATCAAGGTGGGCAACGCGACAGCCGCCGCGGTCTTCTTCAGGAACCGCCGACGCGTCATCATGTTCTGCATCTTGCTCGCTCCTCAACGAGGTCCGTCCGGCCAGGGCGCACCCGAAGCTCGGGCAACATCAAAGGGTTTCGGGACGCCAGTCGACGGCCTGGGTGGTGCACGCATCAATAGCAGGCTGCGTGCCAACTGACCGCCGGTCGAGCAGATGCCCACAACCCGTGTCATCTGAACGACTTGCAGCAAACCGGCCGCGGTGATTTGTCACGCGCCTTCCCGGCTAGGTATCATGGTAGACGGATATTATGCGCATGTCTACCGTCCGGGAATTCAAGCAAGCTGCCGCGCACAGCTACAAACACCGCTTGGGAGCCATCACGGGGAAGAGCCTCCGGATGCAAGAACTCTTCGAGAAAATACGGCGTGTCGCACAGTCGGACGCCCCGGTGCTGATCGTGGGCGAAAGCGGCACTGGCAAGGAGCTCGTCGCACGTGAGATTCATCGGCAAAGCTCCCATGGCCCCCAACCGCTGGCGTGCTGGAACTGTGGCGCTAAGCCTGGCTCTTGTAGCCGTGCCTGACTGTATTTGGCGATAAGTCCTACCGTTTTCGACCCGATGAACAATCGCCGCTAATACCACTCGCGGGCGAGAATGCTACTAACCCGAGACGCCAGGAAGGGAAGAAGCCTGTTCCCTCGCTTGTGCTTCGGCTTGTGTGACGTTACCGGTGAGCGGTATAACCTGCGGGCGTTTCATCGCGGGTTTGCCAGCTCAAAGTGCTTCTTGATAAAGGCCACCGCCCGACGCGTGGATTCAGCCGTCTCCGGGATAGGTTGCGGAAGGCCCACATAAAACCCGTGCGGCCCGTTGTCCGGGTGATAGGTTCCGGCTTCTTTTCCGGCGGCCCGCAGTTTGTCCACATAGGCGTCCATCACAGGCAGCGGGGCGTTGGGGTCGTTGCGGCCGCTAATCAACAGGATCGGGCATCGCACCTTGGCGATTTCGGTCAGCGGGGATGAGTAATCGTAGGCATCGGGGTTCTTCTCAATCTCGGCCATCTTCACGCCGGCGCGTTGCTCCAGCTCCCGAATGAGCCGTTGGTTACCGCCGACCGGAGTGCCCTTCTCGGCGAGGTGGGAGATCTCGATCAGGTCCAACCCGGCGGGGGCGCAAAGCACCGCGCAGGCAAGGCCCACCCGCGAAGCCATCCGCCCGGTGACATGCCCGCCGTGGCTGCCGCCGAACATCGCCATCCGCTTGGGATCCACGAAGGAAAAGGAGCGGGCCTTGTTGACGGCGATCGCCGTATCTTCCGACTCCAAGGGGTCGAGAGTGTAGCGGGGATTGGGGCGGTAATCAATCGTGTAGACGGCCCATCCCTGAGCCAGAAAATCCAGAATCGGTGGATTGGACGCGCGGCCGAGGACGCTGTTGGCCCGTGCGGTTTCGGCGGCCATCAGCTTCGCCCGATCCGCCTCGGCTCCGGCCTTTACAGTCCGCGCCGTGGGGCCGCCGCCGTGCAGGATGATTACGATCGGCATGGGGCCGGGACCGGCGGGCTTGCGCACATAGCCTGCGATTTTTACACCGCCGGCGCCCTCGAAATCAGCGACCTGGCCCAGAACACCGTTGGGCAGCTTCTCCCACGGCTCATCCGCGGCTCGTGTCGCGGTACTGCCCGCCGCAACCAGTCCGGCCGTCAGCAGGAAGGATATCCAAACGTGGGTGTATGGAAACATGGCGATCTCCTCTTGTCGAAAGGACTCCTCCGATCCCAGCCGTTGGATCTCCGGCGCACGCCGGACGTTTAGATCCAGTGGCACGAACCTGAGGTTAGATTATCCCTGCGAGAAAGCCCCCGGCCTCGTTTCCTGGAATCCTCACTCCTCGTCGTCGCCATTACCGGCTTTCTTCGCTTTGCCGATGAGCGGGTAGCGCGGGTCATCCATGTGCGTCTCCTTCAGGATCGCCTGGATCCGTTGGGCGACCTCGGGTTTGGCGCGGCCCATTTCGTTGGCCTCGGCGGGATCGGTTCTGAGATTGTAGCGCTCCAGCTTGCCCGTCTTCGCCGTATGGATTCCCTTCCAGTCGTCGGCACGCGCCACCTGCTCACCGGCACGCTTCCAATAAAAGTAGTCGTGCCGCGTCTGCGCAGAATAACTACCTTTCAGCGCGCAGAGGATCGAGATTCCGTCGGTCTGCGGGCAAGCCACTCCGGCCATCTCGGCAAAGGTCGGCATGAAATCCCAGAAGGCGCACGGCAGATCGCACGTCGCCCCGGCGGGCACGGTCCCAGGCCACCAAGCAATCATCGGCACGCGGATGCCCCCCTCGTACATGCTGAACTTCAATCGAACTTGCCCAGGAATTGCCTCATCGCATCGGGCGGGGCCTCCAGTGCCTTGTGCGGGGTCCGCAGCGCCAGATACACGAAGAAGCTCCTTCCGCGCTCTTGGCGGATGAATCGCATCGCCTCGGCCAGGAAGAGGTCGTCACCGTAAGCGCCGCGCGCGCCGTTTT
>Ga0315289_10003785_pt1 | contig 22780 bp, 21 predicted proteins | sample YL17G11_40_MG_FD_203452 | JGI IMG/M metagenome (GOLD analysis project Ga0315289, IMG submission 203452) | Sediment microbial communities from Yellowstone Lake, YNP, Wyoming, USA - YL17G11_40 | ecosystem: Environmental > Aquatic > Freshwater > Lake > Sediment | place: USA: Wyoming | collected... | reverse complement strand
TCGGCCTTGTGCTCTTTGGCATTTTCGGCGCTATCGGCTGGCTGGTCCCCAGCCGCGAAAAACGGCGTACCGTACAGCATCTGACGATGGTCCTCAGTGATAGATTGACCAAACAGGAGATACGGCGCACGGCGCGGGCCGTGTTCGTGAACCTGGGCAAAAACCTGTTCGACGCCCTGCATCTGCTCGGCGTATCGGACGCCGAATTCGACCGGCTGGTAAGCCACACCGACCTTTCGGCCGTTCGCGCGGCGTATGCACTGGGGCACGGGGTGGTCCTGATTACCGGGCATATCGGCTGTTTTGAAATGCTGCTGCCGTTTTTCGCGCGCAAGGGAATCAAGCATTTCGCCGTGGGCCGCCGCGTATACGACAGCCGCATTGACGAGATGATCAAATCGGCCCGCAACGGCGCGGATTTCGAATATCTGCACCGGACCGAAAATCCGCGCGCGATCATCAGGCGGCTTATCAACGAGGGAAAGGCCTTTGGCGTGCTGGTGGACCAGGACACCAGCGTCGACGGCGTATTCGCTCATTTTCTGGGCCGTCCGGCATACAGCCCCAGCGGACCGCTGCGCATTGCCCTGCGCTACGATATTCCGACGTTCGTCATGTTTACAGCACGGCAGCCGGACAATACGCACCGGGTCATTATCAGCGACCGTCTGGTATTCGAAAAAAGCGGCGACCCCGGCGCCGATCTTGTGCGCGCGGTTGAACAGGCGAATGCCGTCCTGAGCAAAGCGATCCTTGACTATCCGGAGCAATGGGTATGGATGCACCGGCGATGGCGGCGGAAGCCGGAAGCTGAAGGCCAAAGGCCAGACACCAGAGCGGCAGAGGTCGGAAGTCGGAAGTCAGATAAATGCAAGTAGCGGCTGCCAGTCGTGGCGGGATGCATCTCGCCCGTGGGGACATTATGCCAACACAGTGCGGAAAAAAGGGCCCGGGAGCATCGGCAGTGACGGCGCTGCGCGCCATCACTATCCCCGCGCTGCTGCTCTGCTGTCTGTGCGGCCAGAAGCGGCCGGATGCGCCGGTAACCAACGACAGCGGCTCGGCCTATCAGGAGATTGAGAACGCCGAACTTTTTCTGTTCGACGGTACGAAAAAGGTATGGATGCTGCGCTCCGACTATTTGCGCAAAAATCCGGGAGATACGGGAAGGATCCTGGTCTATCCGGTGCGCCTGTATCTGTTCGATTCGCTGGGTCTGCCGGCCACGCGGGTTCTGGGCGATTCGGGCACAACCAACAACGCCAAGGACCGTTTTTCCGTATGGGGGAATGTGTTTGTCAAGAACCAGGACTCCACGATCGTGCGCGCGGAACAACTCGATTGGGACAAAAACCGGCGCAAAATCACGTCCACGAAATTCGTGCAGATCCAGACGCGCAACGGCGATGTGATGCGCGGCAGGGGGCTGGATGCGACAGAGAGCTTTTCGTCGTGGACGCTTAGGTCAAGCGTGAGCGGACAGTTCCCCAATTTCCGGGAACGCATGGAAAAAGACGAACCCGTAGGGGCGGACCGATGAATCCGGAACTTAAGACGCGGCGCATGCGGCTGCTGCTCATCATGGCGTGCGCCCTGCTGCCCGCCTGCGCAATGGCGGCATCGCCCACGCTTGTTTTGAAAAACGCCGGCTCCAATCAGAACTCCATGGTCAACGGTGAGTTGGTGAGCGTACTCACGGGAAACGTCGTCTGGCAGTATGATGATGTGACCATCCGGTCCGAATCCGCCACATGGTGGCGCACGCAGGGCATTGTTGAGTTTTCCCGGAATGTCGATGTGCATCGAACGAAGCAGCGGCTCGTGTGCGACCGCATGAAGTACACCAAGAAGAACAATCTGCTTATTGCCGCGGGCAGGGTCCGGTTTGTGGATTCGCTGGAAAAGGTGATCATCACCGGCAATCAGGCGCGCTATAATCTGCAGACGCGCACCTGCGTGCTCGACGACGCGCCCAGGGTGGTGCGCTATGATACCTCGGCAATCGAAACCCTGACTATTGTCGGACGGCAAATGACCTGGGAGGATTCGCAGAAGGTGGTGTGGGCAAAAGACAGCGTGGAGATCCATAAGAGCGCCCTTCTGTCGCTTTCGCAGTATGCGTATTATTTGACCGACAAGGAGCTGGTGCGCTTGCGCGTGAAACCGCGCATAACCTACGACCGGCAGAAGCTCAACGGCGATTCGATCAACCTTAACTTTCGCGACGATACCCTGCAGTCACTGGTCGTGATGGGCACGGGCAGGGGCGTCTACACCGAATACGGCCGCAAGGACACGACGCGCACCACGGTTGCCGGCGACAGCATCTATATGGATTTCACCGATACCAGCACGCTCGATTCGGCCTGGGTCGTGGGCAATGTTGTCAGCCGCTACAGCCTGATGGCCGATTCGCAAACGCCCAACCAGGTATCGGGGAAAAACATGATCCTGGCCTTCGGCGATCAGAGCCAAGTGCGGCACGCCCGTTTGTGGGGCAATGCCATGTCGACCTATTATGTGGAGGATAAAAGCAGCAAAAACCGCAATGATGCCAGCGGCGATACGCTGTCGGTCTGGTTCGAAGACGGCCAGGCAGTGCGGTTGCGGCTTTCCGGGAGTGTGCGGGGAAAATATTTTTCCCGGTAGCGGCGTTTTCGCGCTCCATGCGCGAAACGAAAGGAACAGCATGGAATACCAGACTCAGCAGAACGCGGAAACGGCCGCGGCGTCCGCCCCGGCGCGTCCCCCCCGGCTTCTGCGCACCCAAAACCTGGTAAAGCTTTACAGCAAGCGCACGGTGGTCGACGGCGCGTCCATCGAGGTGCGCCAAGGGGAAATCGTCGGTCTTTTAGGCCCCAACGGAGCCGGCAAAACCACCACCTTCTATATGATTGTGGGCATGATCCGCGCCAACCATGGCCATATCTATCTTGACAATCTAGATATATCCCGCAGGCCCATGTACCAGCGCGCCCGCATGGGCATCGGGTATCTGCCCCAGGAGGCGTCGATTTTTAGGAAACTCACGGTGGGCGACAACATCATGGCGATACTGGAAACGCGGAAACTCGGCGTAAAAGAACGCAAGTTCCGGATGCGCGCGCTGCTTGACGAATTAAAAATCGCGCATCTCGAAAAGAGCCAGGGGTATCAGCTTTCGGGCGGCGAGCGGCGCCGCACCGAAATCGCGCGCACCCTGGCCATTCAGCCCGATTTTATTTTGCTCGATGAGCCGTTCGCGGGCGTTGATCCCATTGCCGTTGAAGACATCCAGAGCATCGTGCATGAATTGAAGTACAAGGGATACGGCGTGCTGATCACGGACCACAACGTGCGCGAAACGCTGCGCATCACCGACCGGGCGTATATCATGAACGAAGGAAAAATCCTTATTTCCGGCACGTCGCGCGAACTGGCCGACAATCCCGAAGCGCGCCGGATTTACCTGGGACAGAGTTTTAAACTGGATTGATCCGGGGCCGCGCGCGCCGGAATTCAAGGAGACGGCAGTGAATCTCGGCCTTGACATGTCGATGAAACTGCAGCAAAAGCTGTCGTTTCAGATGATCCAGTCGCTCAAGCTCCTGCAGGTCAACACCCTGCAGCTGGAGCAGATGCTCAAGACCGAAATGGAGCTCAATCCCGTTTTAGAGCTGACCGACGACCAGGAACCGGAGCTCGATGAGGTTGAAAAGCCCGAAACGGAACAGGAGAAAGACGGGGACGAAGAGCTGGATGTCAACGAAGAGTCCATTGACTGGGAAGAATACCTCGATGAGGGTTTCGACCTCGGAAGCCGCAGGAGCGAAGAGGAAGACCCGGGCGAAAAGCGCTACGAACCCACGCCGGTATATCAGCTGACTCTTGCCGAACATCTGGAAACGCAGCTGACCGAAAAGGCGCTCGATGAAGAACGCCGGCTGCTTTGTCAGTTCCTTATCGGCTCCATTGACCCCGACGGCTATATGCGTCTGCCGATCGAAAGCGTTGCCGAGGCAACGCAGAAAGACGCGGTTGATGTTGAAGAAGCGCTTCACGTGATCCAATCCATGGACCCGTCGGGCGTGGGCGCGCGCACGCTGCAGGAGTGCCTGCTTTTGCAGCTCAAGGCACGGCGGGAGGAAGGATCGCTGGCATATAAAATCCTGTCGCAGGCCTGGGACCTGTTCGAAAAAATGAAGGTCCCGGAGATCTCGCGCACCCTGGAAGCGGAGCAGTTGCAGGTGCAGCAGGCGTTCGACTTTATCAAAACGCTCAATCCCAAGCCCGGCTATTCGATAACAGCGGAACACACCGCGACCATCATACCCGATCTGATCGTGGAGAAGGTGGATGATGACTTCGTGGTGATGCTCAACGACCGGTCCGTGCCGTCGCTGCATATCAGCGGAGCGTATGCGCGCATGATCCGGCGCGGCAGCACGGCCAAGCCCGAGATCAAAAATTTCGTCCGCGATAAGCTCAACAGCGCCACGTGGCTTATCCGATCCATCGAACAGCGCAAAACAACCATGCTCAAGGTGATGAACGCCATTGTCGACAAGCAGCGCGAATTTTTCGAAAAAGGCCCGCCCAACCTCGATCCGCTCAAGCTACAGGACATCGCCGACATGATCGGCATGCATATCTCAACGGTCAGCCGCGTTACAAGCAACAAATACGTGCAGACGCCCTATGGGATTTACGAATTGAAATATTTCTTTTCCGAGGCCATGGGTCAGGACGGCGACGGCGGCAATGTGTCGTCGGAGAAGATCCGCAACCGCATGAGCGATCTCGTGGAAAATGAAAATCCCCTGCATCCGCTGTCGGACCAGAAGCTCGCCGACACGCTCCGGCAGGAAAGCTATAATGTCGCACGTCGTACTGTGGCAAAATACCGCGAACAGCTGAAAATCCTGCCTGCGCGGCTTCGGCAGAAATATGAATAAGCCCGTGGTGCCCTCCATGGCGATCGCGCCATCGCCCGGCGCCGTGCGTACGCGAATGCCGGCGTGGCTGCGCCGTCCGGTGGGAAATGGCGGCCGCAAAGATGCCGTGGAGCGCGCGATAGCCGGCTTTGGCCTGCATACCGTGTGCCGGGAGGCGTGCTGCCCCAATCGCGGCGAGTGCTTCGGCCTCGGGACCGCCACGTTCCTCATCATGGGCAACGCCTGCACGCGCGCGTGCGGATTCTGCCATGTCAATCACGCTGCGCCGGGACCGCTTGACGCACACGAGCCGGCGCGCATCGTGGATGCGGTGCGCCGGCTGAATCTGCGCTATGCGGTCATCACGTCCGTCACACGTGACGATCTGCCCGATGGCGGGGCCGCCCATTATGCCGAAACCGTGCGGCGCCTCAAGCGTGATGTGCCGGATATCAAAGTGGAGGTCCTGATACCGGATATGCAGGGCGATCGGGAAGCGCTGCACATCGTGCTCGATGCCGGACCCGATGTGCTGAACCATAATCTGGAAACGATCGCGCGCCTCTATCCGACCGTACGGCCGCAGGCCGACTACCGGCGTTCGCTGCTTGTTCTTTCAGAAACGGCACGGTATAATCGTACTATATTCCGAAAATCCGGGATCATGGTCGGGCTGGGAGAGACAGCGGAGGAAGTGCACCTGCTCATGCGTGACCTGCAAGATGCCCAATGCCAGATCATGACCATCGGGCAATATCTGCGCCCGTCTCCCGCGCAGCTTCCGGTGGCGGAATTTATCGGCCCCGCGCAGTTCGAGGAATACCGGGCATGGGGCTGTCGCATGGGGTTCCTGGAAGTCATGGCAGGACCCTATGTGCGCAGCTCATATCAGGCGGAAAAATCGCTGAAACTATTTAATCCTGATTCACAAACCACATCCCCAAAGGAGTCCGCATGGAATTTCAGATAACCTTCAGGCATTCCAAAGCGTCGGAGAGCTTGAAACAGGTAATCCAGGACGATCTGGATAAGCTCCAGCGGTTTTTTGATAACATCACGTCCGCGCGTGTTATTCTGGATACCGATTCCATAAATAAGAAAGCCGAGATTGTATTAAATCTATATAATCATACGGTAACTGCCACATCCAAAGCCGAAAATATCGGCAAAGCATGGGACGAAGCAATCGGCAAAGCCGAACGCCAGCTCAAGAAGATCAATGAAAAATTGAAAAACCACAAACATCAGAAGACGAATAATAAGGACCAGTGATCCGTGGCCGGCTATCCCGATGTATTCCGCTATGGCCGGAAAGTAATTTTATAGGCTTTGGGGCATGCTCATGAATGTTGGTCCGGCCGCATGCCCGGCGCGCTGAAAGGCACCATCGATGAAAAAGACAAATACGGACCTGATTGTCGGCGGGACAATCTTCGCGGCCCTTTTCATCATGATCGCCAGCGTGCTCTGGCTCAAAGAACTGAGTGTAGCCAGCCGGCGCGTGCACTATTCGGTGCTTTTTTCCAACATCGGACTTTTGCAATTGGGTGATCCGGTGGCCGTGAGCGGCCTGAAATTGGGCCGGGTTCTGGAAATCAAAATGCGGCAGGACAGCGTGGCGGTGACCATGGAGCTTGACAAGACTATTCTTCTCACCGATTCGGCCAGGATAACGGTGCAGAACATCGGGCTGATGGGTGAGCGGTGTGTGAGCATCCAGCTGTCTAAAAAGGGCGTCCGGTGCCGGCCCGATACTAAAGGCAGGCCGCCGGACTATATTCACGGCTATTTCGACAGCGGCATCGGCGAAGCCATGGGTATGGTGGGGACCGTGCTCGCTGATGTTCGGGTGCTTCTGGCCAACGTACAGGGCATTATCGACAATACCGTAGGCGATACGGTGTTTATCGGCGTATTCCAGAAAGTAGTGTGCCGTCTGGACACGCTCAGCGGCATTGCCCAAACGCTGGTAAAGCGGGATGCACCCAAAGTCGACCGTGCGGTTTCCGATCTTTCGACGCTGGCCGGCCAGATGCAGCAATTGGTGGACGCTAACAAGGCGGACCTTGACCGGCTTATTAAAAACGGTGCTCAGCTGTCCGATCAAGCGCTGGCCATCACCGGGAACCTGGACACGCTTACCGCATCGCTCAACGGCATGATTGCCGATATCAAGTCAGGCAAAGGATCGATCGGCAAAATCATGCAGGACGATAACCTGTATGCGGACCTGAAGAGTTCCATCCAGGCACTGGACACGCTTGTCAAGGACGTCCAGGATGAGGGCCTGAAGCTGCGCATCAAGCTGGGGTTTAAAAAGGGCGGGAAATAGCGGCGTATGATCCATCGCGAAATGCCAATAACCAATGCCCTCGGTATTCATGCGCGGCCTGCATCGCTCATCGTGCAGACGGCAAAGTGCTTTAAATCCGACATCTGGATTGAAAAAGACGGCGTTACCGCCGATGCAAAGAGCATCATGAACATCATGATGCTGGCCGCATCGAAAAAATCCATGGTTACGATTCGTACAAAAGGTTCCGACGAACAGGAGGCCATGGAGGCGATTGCCAGGCTGTTCGAAAATCGGTTTAACGAAGAGTAATCCTCCGGACCCGCGTCCCCGCATCGCCTCCGGCGCAGTGTGGCGCAGTTGCAAAGACACTCGGAAAATCAACATGCACCAGAAACGAAGCACCATTAATATCGGTCTTATCGGCGCCGGCGTCATCGGCGGCGGCGTTATCAAGCTGTTCGATCTGCAGGGACAGTTCTTCAGCGAAAAGCAGGGCCTGCCGCTTGTTCTTAAGCGCATTGTCGATACCCGCACCGAGCGCTTTGCGGAGCTTCCGGTGGGGAAAGCGATCTGCACCACCCACGCCGAAGACATCCTTAACGATCCGGAAATCCAGATCGTCATCGAACTGGTCGGCGGCACCACCTTCGCCCGCACGATCATCCTTTCCGCCCTGGCGAAAAAAAAGCATGTCGTGACCGCCAATAAGGCCCTGTTGGCCGAGTACGGGCCCGAGATTTTCGGTGCGGCCGAGAAAACGGGTGTTTCGGTCTACTTTGAGGCCGCGGTCGGCGGCGGCATGCCGGTCATCAAGACCATCCGCGAAGCCCTTGTCGGCAATGATATCCGTTGCGTCAAGACCATCATTAACGGCACCTGCAATTACATTCTCACGCAGATGACGGAAAAGGAACAGCCTTTTGCCAAGGTACTCGCCGCGGCCCAGAAGCGCGGCTATGCCGAGGCGGATCCGACACTGGATGTGGAAGGCGGTGATGCCGGCCACAAAGTGGCCATCATGGCCTCGCTATTATACGACGGGTATATGCCTTTTGACAAGGTAAGCCGGGAAGGCATCACCAATATTACACCCGAAGACATCTCCTTTGCCCGCGACCTCGGCTACAAAATAAAGCTCCTCGGCGTGATCCAGCGCGACAGTGACGGCGCGCCCGTGGAGGCGAGGGTGCATCCCGCGCTGCTGCACAACAGCCATATCCTGGCGTCCGTGTCCGATGTGTATAACGCCGTCTGGCTTTCGGGCGACGCCGTGGGCGACATGCTGCTGTACGGCCGCGGCGCCGGCGAACTGCCTACGGCATCGGCGGTGATCGGCGACGTGGTCGACGTGGCCCGCAATATCGCCGCCGGCACCCCCGACCGGGTTCCCATGTCGTTTTACAGCGAAGACAATATGCTTCCTGTCAAGCCGCTCGATGACATCATGTCGCGCTATTACCTGCGCTTTACCGTGCTCGACCGGCCCGGCGTGCTGGCCTCCATCAGTTCGGTGTTCGCCAAATACGGCATTTCCATCGCCGCGGTCATCCAGCGGGAGCACCTGTCCGGCCAGACCGTGCCCGTGGTCTTTTCAACCCGCGAAGTGCTGGAAAAACAAATGCGCGAAGTGATTTCGGAAATCGAAAAGATGGATTTTATCAAGAATGCGACCCAGCTTATCAGGATCGAGGATTGACGCGTATCATGGATAAAGCCTGCCTGCGAACATGCGGCGGAGCGCCCGCGCTTATTTATCCTTTAGATCAGGTCCGCTACAAAAGCGACGATGGCCGCCTGCTGGAAGTGCTCAACCCTCTGCCTGCGCTTATTCCCGAACAGGTGACCGCGCTGCGGGAGGTTTTTGATATGCGGCTCTTTTCACGCAATCCCGTGGACAAGAGCGGCGTGTGGCGCTACCGCGAATTCCTGCCGGCGTTTAAACCCTACGATAATGTGGTGACGCTTTTTGAAGGCAATACGCCCATCTACAGCATGCCGGTGTGCGCCGCGTACGCCGGCATGAAAGAGCTTTTTGTCAAACACCAGGGCGAAAATCCCACGGGATCATTCAAAGACAACGGCATGACCACGGGCGTGACCATGGCCAGGAAGCTGGGCGCCCACCTGGTGGCCTGCGCCAGCACCGGCAACACATCGGCCTCCATGGCGGCCTATGCCGCGCGAGCGCACATGAAGAGCGTCGTCTTCATACCCCAGGGCCAGATCGCCTACGGCAAATTATCGCAGGCGCTCGATTACGGCGCCATCACCATCCAGATCGACGGCGATTTCGACGCGGCCATGAGCATTGTGCAGGACGTGTGCGCGCAGGGCAACATCTACCTGCTCAACTCCATCAACCCGTTCCGCATCGAAGGCCAGAAAACCATCATGATCGAGCTGCTTCACCAGCTCGAATGGCAGGCGCCCGACTGGGTGGTGGTGCCGGGCGGTAATCTGGGCAACTGCTCCAGTTTCGGCAAGGCGTTCGACGAACTCCTGGCGTCGGGCTTTATCGACCGCGTGCCGCGGATCGCCGTGATCCAGGCCGAGGGCGCCAATCCTCTGTACCAGAGCTTTGTAAGCGGTATTCGAACGCTGTCGCCCGTGCACGCTGCCACGCGCGCCACGGCCATCAAGATCGGCAACCCGGTGAGTTTCGTCAAGGCGTGGCACGCCGTGGACGTCAGCCGCGGTGTGGTGGAACAGGTGACCGAAGAGGAGATCGCCATCGCCAAGAGCCGCATCGGCGCCGACGGCGTGGGCTCCGAGCCCGCCTCGGCCACCACGGTTGCCGGGTGCAAAAAGCTCGTTGAAAAAGGCGTCATCCGGCCGGACGAAAAAGTAGTGTGCATCCTCACGGGCCATCTGCTCAAGGACCCCGACTATACGGTGGAATTCCACCGCGACGAACTGTATATCGACGCGCAGCATGAATCATCGGTGACCGGCACGAAAAAGATCGACACCCGGGGTTTTGCCAACACACCCGTGCGTCTGCCCGCCGACGTGAAAACGATCCTGGACTATATTGATAAAAGGAAATAGCGGCGGCTCTGCCGCGCTGACGGAACACTGCCATGAAATACGCGATCCTGGTGGGCGACGGGATGGCCGATTTTCCCGTACCCGAACTTGACAACAGAACGCCCCTGGAACACGCGAAAACGCCCAACATGGACCGCGTGGCCGCCCGGGGACGCGTGGGCCTGGTGCGCACCATACCAAACGGCCTTCCGGCCGGCAGCGATGTGGCCAATCTTTCGCTTTTAGGATATGATCCGGCCGCGTATTACCAGGGCCGCGCGCCCATTGAAGCGGCCAGCATGGGCGTTATGCTTTCGCCGTCCGATACGGCGTTCCGCTGCAACCTGGTCACCATCCAGGACGGCGTCATGGTCGATTATTCCGCGGGCCATATCGATACGGCCGCGGCGCAAGCGATTGTTGCCGACCTTCAGAAAGAATTGTCATCCGACAGCGTTCGCTTCCATCCGGGCGTGAGCTACCGGCACCTTGTCATTATCGCCGGCCTTTCCATGGGGACCTGCGCCTGCACGCCGCCGCATGCCATCAGCGGCAAACCCGTACTGGCGTATCTGCCCGCGGGTGCGGACGACCGCATTATCCTTGACCTTATGCGGCGCGCGAAAGCCGTGCTGGCCCGCAGCGCCGCCAACCGGGAGCGCGCTGCCGCGGGCAAGCCGCCGGTGACCGACATCTGGCTCTGGGGCCAGGGCCGCGCCGTGCAGCTGCCGTCGCTGCGCGAGCGGTTCGGCCTTTCGGGTTCGGTGATTTCGGCGGTTGACCTGGTACGCGGCCTGGGAGTGCTTGCCGGCATGACGGTCCGCATCGTGCCGGGCGCCACCGGTTATTTGGGCACCAATTACGCGGGCAAGGTCGCCGCGGCGCGCGAAGCTTTGCAATCGGAAGACCTGGTGTACCTGCACGTGGAAGCTCCCGATGAGACGTCCCACGAAGGATCGCTTGATAAAAAGATACAGGCCATCGAGGAGTTCGACCGGCACATCGTGGGCGGCATTCTCGGTTTTTTCAGCGAATTCCCCGATCTGCGGCTTTTAGTGCTTCCCGACCACGCCACGCCCGTGTCGCTCAAAGACCATCACGCCATGCCCGTTCCCTTTGCCGCATGCGGATCCGGCATTGCAGCCGACGCGTCAATGGCCTATAGCGAAATAACGGCGGGCGGCACAATGTTCACGGGCGTATCGCTCTTTGCGGAATTCGTTCGCGGGACTTTCGCCTGAAAGCCGTCATTTTCGCGGACATGTGGGGGAGTGCGTCGTATGGGATTGAAGATTCTCGAAAAGCCGCTGACCCTTCTGTTCGATATCATAGCCCTGTTTATCGCACTCGCTGCGACGATCTGGCTTCGGTTTAAAAGCGGCATTTTTCCCGAAACACTCAATCCCGCCATCGCCTTCGCGGACTATTTCATCCCCTGTGTCATCCTGGCCTGCTGCTGGCTTCTGCTGTTTTTTCTTTCCGGTCTGTACCGCACGTGGTATAAAGAATCGCGGCTTGACGAATTTTTTGTGGTGACGCGCACGGTGCTGGTGGGGATTTTTTTTCTCTTCCTGCTGATCAGCGCCGACGAGTTGATGATCTTCGCGCGCACGGGCAAGCCGCCGGAGCTCTTCAGCCGCACCCAGTTCGCCACGCTGATCACCTATGCCGGGTGCATGTTGTTTTTCGCAACGGTCAACCGATTCGCCATGCACACGCTGCTGTCGGGGCTCTTTGCGCGCGGCGTGGGCCGCAGCAAGCTGCTCATCGTGGGCGCCAACGAATCGGGTTCGGCGATCGTCGATGATATCGAACGGTATCCGCACCTCGGCTACGCCGTGGCGGGTTTCATCGACGACGATGGCCGCAAAAAAGGCGCCATGGTCCGGGGACTTCCTGTATACGGCACCTATGCCGATATCCCGGCGGTGGTGCGGCGGGAGCTGGCAAGCGGGCTGATAGTATCGCATGTATCAACATCGGCCAACGAGATCATGCGCATCATCGAAAAATGCGCCGACCTGCCGGTAACGGTATATATGGTCCCCACGCTTCTGGATGTGATCGCGGGACATCTTAAAACCCACCAGATTTTCGGCGTGCCGCTTTTAGTGCTGCTGTCGGACCATCTTCCCGGCTGGCAGGCGCAGATCAAACGGCTTATGGATATCGCGGTATCGTGTATCGTGTTGTGCCTGGGAGCACCGGTCCTTTTAGCGGTCGCAGCGCTCATCCGGCTGACCACCCCGGGACCGGCGATTTACAAACAGGTCCGCGCCGGACAGTATAACCGCCCGTTTACGCTGTATAAATTCCGTTCCATGCATATCGACGCGGAAAAGCGCGCGGGCCCTCAATGGGCCCTGAAAAACGACCCGCGCATAACGCCCGTAGGCCGGTTGATCCGCAAAACCAGGCTCGATGAAATCCCGCAGTTCATCAATGTACTCAAAGGAGAAATGTCACTGGTGGGCCCGCGGCCTGAAAGGCCGTTTTTTATCGAACAACTTAAAAAAGAGATCCCCTGGTACGTCCGCCGGCTCAAGATGAAGCCCGGCATAACCGGCTGGGCGCAGGTGAAGCACAAATACGATTCCACCATCGAGGACGTCAAACAGAAGGTGATTTACGATCTCTATTATTTCGAGAACATCTCGATTTTGCTGGACATCAAGATCATGATCCTCACGATCTGGGTGGTGATCACCGGCAAGGGCGCGCATTAGCCCATGGTTGACTCTGCATTCCCGGCAACGCTATAATAAAGCCATGCGCGTGACACTAGTGATCATTTTGGCTGCCCTTGTTTTTGCATGGGGAGAAACGCCCGCGCCTGTCACAGCCGATTCGTCCCCAAAGAATCCCTCCCGCATCACGCTGGCCGTTAAAAACCTCGAAGCGCGCGGCATCTCCGACGACGAGGCTGCCACGCTCTCTGATGTGCTGCGGTCCCAACTCATCAACACGGGAAATTTTTCGGTCATGGAGCGCTCGCAGATGGACGAAATCCTCAAAGAACAGGCGTTCCAGCAGAGCGGCGCGTGCACCGAAGAGGCCTGCCTGGTGCAGATGGGCCAGCTGCTGGGCATCCAGGTGATCGTCGCCGGCTCCATAGGAAAAATCGGGCGCGCCTTCTCGATCAACGCGCGCACCATTTCCGTGCAGACCGGCGAAATTCTCAACACCGTGTCCCGCACCTACAACGGCCCCATCGAAAAATTATTGACGGATGAGATGCCGCTGGTGGCACTGGAGCTTGCGGGGAAAAAGGCCGATACTTTGCGGCGCACGAAAACGAACAAACGGGGAATGCTGATTATCGCCGGCGCGGGTGTGGGAGTCGGGGTCGCGGCAGGCGCGGCCGTCTACTTTGTCCTCCAGAAAAAAGATAAAACGCCGGACACCGGAGAGGCGCGGATTTCATGGTCCACCTGGTAAAAACGCTGTGCGCCGCCATGCTCGCGGCCGCGACCGCATGTTCGTGGCTTGTCGATCCTGCATCGTCCGACACCAGCCGCGCGAGCGTGGGACTGGTCCTGCGCACCAGTATGCTGCCGGCCAACATCACGGCCGCGGCCGACAGCATGATAATAAAGGTCACGCACCAGGAGGTCGTCTGGAGTCGCACGGTCGCATTCCCGTATTCATCGCAAGCCGGCACGATCGGCGACATCCCCATAGGCAACGTCAAATTCGAATGCATTGCCGTCAGCCAACCCGGCATGGGGCTCTTCAACAGCAGCTCGGTCGTCGCGCTTGTCGCCGGAAACAATACCGTCACCATGCCGGCCCCGCAATATCCGCTGGTCAAGCCATGGAGCAGTACGCCCCTGGGCGTGACCGTCTGGTATCCGGCCGATAGCTGGGACGAAGACGCCACCCAGGCGCTGCCCTCGCGCGTGGTGTCGATTAAAAAGCGGCTGGTCCCGACAGTCGCCGTTATTATTGACAAATACGACGGCATCGACGCCACAACGCCCGCGGACCTCCTGCGGGACGAAGCGGCTAAAACGGCGACCTCCATCACCATGTTCGAGGCGCCGCACAGCATGAACACCCCCGGCAAAGACGTGTGGATCTGCGGATTTACATCCACCGGCGTTCAGGGCCAGATGCGACACCAGAAAATCCTGTACCGCAACATTGGCGCGAATGTGAAGGTCTATATCACCGTGAGCTGCCCCGAAGGCTATTTCTCCGGCAATACCGACAACATCCGCCCGATATTCGGGACGGTGATCGAGCTGGTTCAGTATTTTTAATCCATCCCGCAACTAAGCCGGCTTCGCCGGAGAAGCCAGAGGCCAGCCAGAATCAAACGCCCCATAGAGAGAAATACGCAATAAACGTATTTGTTGCTGATAAAGAGTCTACTCTGGTCCCCACGAAACAGCAATTTTCCCTATGAAAATTTCTAACCGCCTTTTTCAGATAGGCCCGTTAGGACCGACATATTTGTAGCCCGGGGTGATAGCCCCGGGTGATGCGGATTCCCCCGCCCAACCCTCCCCCGCTATGAAATCGTATGCGGGGGAGGGTTGGGCGGGGGCTTCAATTCAAGCACCTGGCCGCGATTAAGTCCGGTTTCCCGGTTTTTATTGTCTTTTGCCCTTTAAGCAATTATTTTGACAGATAGGGCATATAGCCAAGACCATTCGAGATTCGGTTGCGGTTTTAGAAGGTGGCGCATCGTGCGAAAAAACAGGAACATGATTGCGTGTGCATGCGGTATTCTGGCAAGTGTGGGCATTGCCAATGCGGCCGGCGTGCAGCCGTACCAGAGCGGGGAAATGACCCTCTTCCCTTATCGCGTTAGTGAAGAAGTAACAAAAATAACTTTAGCGGGAGATATCAGAATAAAGATGTTTGTTGGATATTCAGTAGCAATTGGCGGATGGGCCTATTTAGAAGGCGGGTTTGCATTAGACACATCAGCAGCGCTATCAGGCGGTTTCGCGTATGATACTGCGCTTGCTTCAATTCCATATGATGGCTCTTTTTTTATGTGGAATAATTCATATACAACCGGAAGTCCTGATACGGTATGGGCGAATGCTTTGAAATTTCCTGATTCCCTTGCTCCGCTTGATTCTTTTTTTCCCACCAGGCTTGGTCCGCAAGGGCGGGAATGGGACACTTTAGATGGAATCTGGACTTTTTATTCCTATCAATATGCCCCTGATGATACATGGTATTATTGCTTGTCCGGTGGAAGGGCCGGTTTGAAAGCCGATGGCAGGACCATCATTTACATTTCTTATAAAAACGGCACTCATATTAAATTCCAGGTTTTTCAAGCCGATCTTGCGTGCACAACAACGACTAGGTGCGGTGCAGGAGTTTGCGATCTGGTTTCCATCCGCCTTCGCTGGGCTTGCGATTCGCTCGGGAATGGCATCTTTGCGCCACCGACCAGGGTGCGCGCCGCCCTGCCTGAAGGCGCGTCCGCCAGCGTTGCCGGAAGGCCGAAATGCATTGTTCTCCAATATCCCGGAAGCCTCCCGCTCAAGGCCGACTATTGCGGCTACGACATATCGGGAAGGTTCGCCGGGCGTTTCAGGGATGGCGTCTTTGCCGGTCGTGCCCGTGCGATTTCACCGGGGATTATTATTGTGAAGATAGACCAATAACACAAGGCTTGCATTTGCTGAAATAGCGGAAGGAACGGTGGCCGCTACCGTTTGTCAATTCTGCGGACGTCGCGGATAACGTCCTCAACGGGACGGGCGGAGATCCGGCCCTTCTTGTAGCCCTCGTAGCGCCGGTTAGCCTCTTCGGCCCAAAGGTGTTCGTTTTCAGCATCTGTTTTATGCAGATCATCACCTGATCATTTGTAATGATCGGCCCACTTTGTTCGTTACTATTCCAGCGCGCTAAAACCTGACGGACCAAACACCATTGGAGGAATCTATGCCGCATCATGCCCGGAAAATCTTAAAAATCGGCCGCGAGCTCGATATGAAGCCGTTCATTAATTTCATGGTCTGCATTATTCTGGTGCTGATCGCTTCGGTTGAATTCGCGAAGGTCTCGATTATTGACATGCGGTTGCCCATGGAGGGCGTGCAATCGGAAGAACCTCGGACAACGCCTGCATTGGCCGATGACAACCGGCTGCGCCTGACGGCCATTATCACGGATTCCGCGATTACGCTTGGTGGCAGAAACGGCTTTTTACCCTCGATCCGCTATGCTGAATCGACCCCCGTTCATGCGCAGGAAAAAAGCGCTCTGCGTCCTGGATCGGTCCGGAAGATTTTCGCCGGCGGACAATCCGAACCCTTGCTCTATGTAACCGGAGAAAACGGGAAGATCGACAGCGCGCTGTATACGCGCGACCACGCGCTGCTCGTGGACCACATGGGCGCCGCGGTGAGAAGCATTAATGCGGGGGACACGGTTTATGCCGGAAGCCAGGCGCGCCGCATGATCGTCGTCCGGAATACCGGGGCTTTCATTACCGCACCACTATGCGCGTATGATGAATTCGCGAACAGACTGGCGCAGGTGCGCCAACTATATCATGGCGTTGAAGATTCGGGAACCATCACCATCGCCGCGGAGGACCATGTACAGTATGATAAAATCATCCAGATCATGGATGTCGCACGGTCGGTGGGGTATGAGGATATCGGGATTGCGAAAATGCGGTAGGGGTGGGGATGATATGCAGATGCTGCGGAGTTGCGGAATGTTGATGCGAGATCCAGGCTGACAGGAGCGCGCGCAAGCTGCGCCGGAGTACCCTGGTTTTATCGTTTGCCGGTTTGTTATCCCAGCCAGGTGCGCGAAGCGCTGCTGGTCACTTCGTCCAATCTTCAACCTGCAAACCATTGACCCGTGTATATTCGCCGGTATTATTTGTTATAACGATCAAGCCTCTTCGTTTTGCCTGCGCGGCAATCATAATGTCATTCCCACCGATGATCGCGCCTCTTTCCTCAAGGTCGGCTCGAATTTCACCATATTCCCAGCCGTCGCTCGAATCGAAGTCGATTATCTTGAAGGGGGAAAGGATTTTAAGGATTGCCTGAAGGTTGCGATCTCTATGTTGACTTTTATTAACCCCGTAGATCAATTCGCCGACTGTGATGGATGAGATCAGAAATTCTTCCGGCCGGTGCTTTTTAAATCTGCGCTCAAGCAATTTAGATTTTGAGTTGCAGAGGAAAATAAGGATATTGGTATCGATAAGGTATTTCACTTAAACGCCATCCTTGCGGAATGCTTGAGCTTGGGTATCGATGCAGGAAAGTCGTTGTTTATTTCTTTAATGCCCTGCGAGAAAACATGCCAAGGATCGTCTTTCGGCACCATAATCAACACATTTCCAATTCGATTGACCAATACCTCATGAGCGCTAAGCCTGAACTCCTTAGGCAACCTCACCGCCTGACTGTTTCCACACTTAAAAACTTTTGCGGTTATCATAGAAACCTCCATTGTATATACTGTAATATATACATTGTATCGCGCAAAGGCAACTGTTTTCAGGATGGGTTTTGGTGGGTGAGAACAAGCTTGCAGGAAAAGTCATATTCGCAAAGAGCTCGATGGCTTCAATCCCCCACAACCATCACTCAGTATTCGCATCGCACCCCCCCCCGCTCAATCCGTCTTAAACACCAACCTGTTTGTCCAGCTCTTGCTTGCCCCCGCGGCAACCGAAAGGTCGACGAACGGCTCCGGCGACAGCGCATGCTGCGTGCCCCAGATCTGGTATTTCACCAGCGGCAGGTCGCCGATGAACGTGACCGACGCGGCGGCAGTGGCGTTCCGGACCGTGGCGGTATTCTGTGATGCGGATGAACCGTATCCTGTCAAGACCGCCCAGATTGACGTAGCGCCGATAAGGGTTCGGGTCATGCTGATGACATTCCCTTGAATGGAGGTGTAGGTTGTCATGTTGGATGCGCCGGGCTGAACGGTGGGAGGAAAGCCGAGTGTGGCGGCATAGCCGCTGCCTATGTCAATGTCGTCGATGATGATGAAATTGTGGCTGTAAACCTGGGTGGCGATGGCGGCGGTCCCGGTGTTGGTGAAGGTATGCGCAATGATAAGCGTGTCGTTGTTCAGCGTGAGCCGCTTGGTGTAGGAGTAATCCCATGAACGGACCGTGGGCACGTCGTGGCGGAACTCAATCCATCGGTTGCCCCGCGTGATTTGCCAGGCGCCGGGGTCGGCTATGGTGTAGTTGTTGCCGAAGAAGTAGGATGATGAATTGCGCTGCAGCACGCCTACGCCGATTTTAAGGAAGGTTCCGCCCGAGCCGACTTCGTTGTACCCAAGCGGCAAATCCATGCCGAATTCCTCGGCAGGCCCCAAAATGCCTTCGGTGTCCATGGGGTCGTGCGGGGTTTTCCATTCCGTGAAGAACGTATGGCCGGGGATTTTGGCTTTGGCCACGATGCCCGCCCAGTCAAAGCGGCAGGAGCGGTAATAACCGGCGGTCGCATCGGGTTCGTAGGCCATGATCGTGAGGGTGCCGTTGGTCAACCATACGCGCGAGTAGCCGCCGGTTGTCGAGAGAACAATATCGCCGATGTCACCGGCCATGGTTTCCACCATCACGCGCGCGGTTGTGTAGCCGGATGCGGTTATTTCCAGGGAGTCAAGCACAGCCGCAACAGCGGCGGACTTGCCCAGGGCCGTTGCGGTGCGCGCGGCGGCGCTTGCCGGCGCGGACCCCTGCGCGCGCATGAGCCGATACGCAACGATTTCTCTCCCCACGGCGGCGCGGACCACATACGCGCCCGATGCCGGCGGTCCGGGGAGCGGATCTAAAGAATATTCCCCATGAGCAAGGACAGCCTCTATCGCCGTGAATACGCGGGCGCCGTTCGCCGCGAAAGTCTCCACGCGAACCGGGGTCGCGTCCAACGGGATGGTCAGAACCAGCCTGCCCTTGACCATGCGCGACAGCCTGCCCGGGACCCTGCCGGATGAAAACGGGAGGGCGGGATCGTCATCCGTGACAATAAAACGTCCGTCGTTGCCGGTGACCGTGGCAAGCCTGGACGCCATGACCACAACGCGGCCGCCGCCGATCGGATTAATGCTTTCGTCGACCAGACGGCCCGTGATGCTGATGGGTGCGGACAGGGCGGGGGCCAGGAGTGATCCCGCGAGGATGAACAGAAACGGGTTTTGGACTGAAAGCATAGGGTTCTCCTTATGGTACGGCGCAGACGGGCCAACCGGCGGCACAATTCTGATCATGACTTTTTTGCGGCTATCGGGCGGTTAGGTCCGTTTGCTATGCGGTGCTTTTTTCTCTGAGCCGACCGTTGGCATATTTATGCAGGACGCTTGACATCAAGGTCTGATATGGAATGCCGTCTTGAATTGCCAGGACTTGAAGTTCGGTAAGGTCTTTTCCTGAAATTCTGATATTTACTCTTTTGTTCTTTTTAATGGTATTTCGGGCGGCAGCACGAAGCCTTGAAAGAAGAGCAGCGCTGTTTCGGGAAGGCTTTAATTCGCCTTTTTCAAACGCTTCCAGTATTTCTTGTTCTTCATGGTCAAGTTTGGATTTCATTGTATTTCGCGCGATTCCTTGAAAATTGGTCCGCGATTTGGATGGCGTCAGCTTGCCATTTTCATAAGCATCCAGTATTTCCTTTTCGTCTTCATCCAGGGCCAACATTTTATCGTGGATTCTTTCAATATATTCTTTTTCAGCCGGCCCATTCAATATACCGCTCCGTACGCCCGAATGTCCCCATCCGTACAGATTCCGCACGCCCATTATATCGCCGCAAATCAGCATCCTGAAGATCGATCACCGTAGTCATTTGATTTCCCGATGATTACGGCGTATTTTCCTTCCGGGCTTCCTGCCCGGCTTTTCTGGCATCAGCTTTGCATTTTAATGAGCACGGCAGGAGTGCTTTCCCTGGAGAAATGGAGGCGGCTATGCGTCTGAAGACTTTGATTCTGGCATTGCTTTTCGGCTCCGGCATGTTGATCGCGGCCCCGGCGGCCCAGCGTCAGGGCGCGCTTCTGCCGGATGATATCGGCCGGCGTCTTGCCGAACAGGAGACGCGCGTGCAGGGCGTTATGGAGACTATCCGCAATCTTGAACGCATTGCCACGGAAGTGCTGCTGTTCCGGCGCATAGCCAATGATGAAGAGCGGGCGAAGATCGACGCCATTCTGTCCGATATGGACCTCCGGGGCGATACGTATCGAACCCAATTGCAGAATATCAATACGCTTATCAGCGAGATTCGCTCGGGCAATTGCGCGGGCGATTGCCTTGCAAAAATCGGCAATCTCCAATCGCAGATCACCAGCCTGAACAATCAAGTTCAATCGTTTGTCACGGAAAATCGCGATTTCGCCGCGGCCTTTAAAAAGCGTATTGCCGTGGCCCGTCGCGCCGCCATCGCCACCCGGCGTACGGATGAGATGCTGTCGGTCGCCTCCCGGGCCGCCCAGAAAACCGGCAATGCCGGCCAGGCCTTTGCCGGCCTTCGTCGCGCTTTTGAATTGCAGGAAGACGCCAAAGCGGCGCTTGTCGATAAACACTTCGAAAAGTCGCTCAAACTCACATTGCGGGCGCGCGACCTGATCGGCGAGACCGTCAAGGAGGCGCTGGATTCGGCGGATGTTGCTTCTGTCAAGGAACAGGCGCGCCGGTTTTACGACAACACCAATCGCATGATCGATCTGGCGGCCGCGCGCATCACTGCCGCGGACAACCCCCGGGCCGCGCGGCAGCTTGAATCGGCCCGCAATGAGCAGGCACGTGCCAAAGCCGCGTACGATGAAGGCAAACCCTATATTGCCCTGCGTCACGCCCAGGCGGCGCGAAAGATTGTGACCGCCATGGCCCAATCCGCGGTCCGCGGCCGCAATGCCGACAATCGCGCCGACCGGCTGTCGCAGAAGCTTGACGAAGCCACATCAATTGTCGATGGTTCAGGCAATCCGCAGGCCCGGATCGTCCTTGATAAGGCGACCGAACACCTGAACGCCGGCAGGGAGTTGCTGGCCTCGGGCGCGACCAGACGCGGCACGGCGGAGCTTGACATAGCAGCCAAGCTGGGCGCCCGGGCCGTGGACATGGCCCAAGGCGATAACGGCGGCTCGCTCGTCAAGCTTGATCGCCAGATCGCCACGACCGGCATGATCGTACAGAAGGCCGGGGCCGTGGCCGCTACGGATGAACTCAAGTCCCGGGTCGAAAAGGCAAGGGACCTGGTGCGGCAGGCGCAGGCGCAGAAGGCGGACGCATCGGCATGCCTGAAACTGCTGGACAAAGCCACCGACATCGCCTTCGATGTGATCGCGCATTCGCCCGCTGCGGACACGACCAGACCGGCCGCGGAATAGCAGGACATCGCCGGGTGTCCTTGTGCATGGGCGGCGCATTCACCCCCATGTATTTTCGAAATCACCATGGCGCTTCATCGCTTCCAATGCGCGGCGTGCATGCTGGCCTTGTGCCGGCTTTTAGCGCACGCGCAGACCCCGGCCGATACCACGATATTCGATACGTCAACCACGTCCTCCATGAGCGCCGACACATCAATCGCCAACCGCGATTCTCTGGTCTTTGCGATTGTCCGCGAAACGTGGGAGAAGCGCGCCGCGGCCGACTCTTCGGCCTCGGCCTACCTTGATGCCGCCGACGATCTGGCGCACGACGGATTTTTCAGCGAAGCCGCGGGCCTGCTGGCCGATACGGCAAAGGCGTCCGTGCCTGCCGTGCCGTCGATTGCGCCGACAGCAGGAGAAAAACAGCACATCAATTGGTCCATTGCAACATCCGCCGGCTACGATGCCTGGAACGATACCTCCACCTACGGCACGCTGGCCGTGGACTCGGTGACCGGTGCGGCGGACAGAATGTTTTCGGGCAGCGCTGCCGCGACCATGGCATGGCGGACCCGGCATGCAGCGCTGGACATGCTGTCGCCCTCGGTTATGTTTTCCGAATCCCAGGCCCAGGCGGGCGTGGACTGGTCGGGCGCGCTGCTGCGGCGTTTTCTCGCCTATGACGGCAGGATCGCGGGCGTCAAGCGGCTGTTCCAGACCTGCGGCGACTCTTCCGATGAGGTTAACGGACGCGCGCGCATGGAAATTTCATCGGCGCCGGCGGAGTGGCCGGTGACACTGTCGCTTCCCGGCGAGGTGTACGCCGGCCGCATGCGCGCGGACCGGCCCGGATACGCATCGTTGACGCAATGGAGCATCTGGCCGTCGCTGGCGCCGGGCCCTTCGGCATCGGCGTGGATGGGGGAGGTTTACTGCGACGTGCGCAACGGCGATTATGCCGCGCCAGGTGATTCTCAGGACTGCTTTTCATGGGAGCCGGGTGTATCGGCGGAGTATTACGGCGATTCCGCGTCGTTCGCCTTTCTGGCATCATATGGTGTAAAGAATTACCGGCATTCCCGCGCGCCATTGCGGGAAAAGGATCTGGATATTTCGCTGGATGCATCGGTCAAGCCGGATGCGGGGCGCACATGGGGCCTGTCGCTGCAGGTGCTGAACGAAGCGCAATCGTTTGAGGACACGCTCCTTGTCGCCGTGGACA
>Ga0315289_10003784_pt1 | contig 22780 bp, 20 predicted proteins | sample YL17G11_40_MG_FD_203452 | JGI IMG/M metagenome (GOLD analysis project Ga0315289, IMG submission 203452) | Sediment microbial communities from Yellowstone Lake, YNP, Wyoming, USA - YL17G11_40 | ecosystem: Environmental > Aquatic > Freshwater > Lake > Sediment | place: USA: Wyoming | collected... | reverse complement strand
CTGCACGCCCGGCAACAGCCTGACCCGCTGGCGGCCCGGCGTCTGCCTGAACACGTGCTTGGGGCAGAGGGCGAAGGGGCGTTTGTCAAATGCTTCATCAGCGAGTGCATGAAGCCGCTTCTGGGCCTTGGGCTGCTGGACGCGGCGGTCGGCTTCTCCGAGCGGGCTCTGGGGATGGTCCCGAAGGGGTCTGCAAATGAGGCGGCCCTTCTCGGCAACCTCGGGCTGATCTACCGGAGGCGCGGCGAGCTGGACAGGGCGGAGGAGGCGCATCAGAAAAGCCTCGCGATCTGTGAGCAGATGGGCGACCAGCGGGGCATCTCCAGGCAGTGCGGGAACCTCGGGCTGATCTACCAGGCGCGCGGCGAGTTGGACAGGGCGGAGGAGATGCACCGCAGGGGCCTTGAAATAGATGAGCGGCTCAGCAACCAGCAGGGCATGGCCGGCCAGTACGGGAGCCTGGGGACCATCTGCAAGAAGCGCGAGGACGCCGCCGCCGCACGGGACTACTGGATCAAGGCGCGCGATCTGTACCAACAGGCCGGCATGCCTCACATGGTTGCCAAGGTGCAGAAGCTTATTGACGGCCTGCCGGACGACGGCGAACGGCCAGTGAGTAGTCAGTAGTGAGTAGTGAGTAGTGAGTAGTAAGTGGTGCAGACGGCGCAGTTGCCGGTCATAGCTGAGAGGAAGAAATGAGACAACTGGGACACGCTGACCACGTCACCCGCTAGCAAGGGGCACGACATGCGCTCGAAAACCGTCCGCCGCACTGTGCTGCTCATTGCATTGGCGGCGGTGGCATTACTAGGAGTGGCCTGCTTCGTCGATTCGTGGCGGTACCCCCGAATTGCGAGGAGCGCATACTGGCGTCGGCCGGACCTGCTTTTCGGGGCGACGATGGTCTGTAGGTTTCCGGGACACGGCAGTTCTAGAACATCAATAGTGCAAAAATACAGGCTAGCGACCGGGGCCATGGGCGACGTCACCGCCCGGTTGCTGTATCTGCCTGATCTCCCCAAGGGCGATAAGACGATCAAGGAGCGCGTCTTTGGGCTGATGACAAAGACGAAGGTCACCTCGGAGGAGAAGCTCTTCTGGTTCGTCTATCCAGACGGCGAGCCGGGGGGCATACTGGGGGATAAGACGGCGGTCTTCGCGTACAGAACAGGCGTCGTCGTCTGCGAAGCCTGGTGAAACGCGCTGTGGATTGTGGAGACAGCGAAAGAAGGCGAATTATGAAGCACGTAAGAAAGCTTTTTGTCGTCATGGTGCTGATCGGAGCGATGGCGTCCGGGGGCGTGCCCTCCTGGCGCCACGTAGCCCCGGAGGTCGTCCTCGACCAAGCGGAAGATCGCCGAAGCGTGGGGGAAGAGACGGTACGAAAAGCACTTCGTCAGCAAGCTCACCGATGCGGATGCGGAGCGCAGGGAAACCCAGCACTGGGTAGACACGGCGCGTGCCTGCGGCTATCTGGCTCAACAGGACGCATCCACACTGGATAATGAGCTCGCAGAGATAGGGCGCATGTTGAGAGGGATGATGCAGAAGGCCGACGGTTTCTGCGGCGGAGACAGCAGCATAACGCGCGAGTGCGCTGCCGAGTACTTCTGCACCCCGGAGTGAACTCGGTCGGCTACGTGAAGCGCGCTGCTCACTGCGCACTGTTCACTACTCACTACTCACTACTCACTGCCGTTCTCTTGACACCAGGGGCCGTTTGCCTGTACGCTCCGGCTTTCGCGATCGCGGAGCAGGTCGGCCTCGTGGACTCAGTCGTTGATACATGGCGGACGCAAGGTGATGAACATCTCCCTGATGCTTCCTGGCGAGACTGTGATAAAGCGGCCCCGCGGCGTAACGGCGGCGGAGGTGGCCGCGTCAATCGGCCGCAAGCTCGAGCATGACGCGGTCGCCGCGCGAGTGGACGGCGTGCTGGTGGACCTGAGCGTCCAGCTCGAGCAGGACGCCGCGTTGACCATCATCACGGCCGACACGCCCGAAGGGCTGGAGATTCTGCGGCACAGCACCGGCCACATAATGGCCCGGGCGGTGGGGCGGCTATACGAGAACGTGCGCTTCGGCATCGGGCCTGCGATCCAGGAGGGGTTCTATTACGACTTCGACCTGGAGGACGTCATATCGGCAGATGACCTGGGGCGCATCGAGGAGGAGATGTCGCGCATCATTGCCGACGAAATGCCCTTCCAGCGCAGGGAGGTGCCGAGGGACCAGGCGCGGGAGATGATGCAGGCGGCGGGGCAGACCTACAAGGTTGAGCTGCTGGATGAGATCGAGGACGACCTGGTAACGCTCTATGTGAGCGGCGAGTTCACCGACCTCTGCCGCGGGCCGCACCTGCCCAACAGCGGCAGGGTGGGTGCGTTCAAGCTGCTCAGCGTGGCGGGCGCATACTGGCGCGGGGATTCAAGCAGACCTCAGCTTCAGCGCATCTACGGGACGGCCTTCGCCACGGAGGAGGAGCTTGAGGAGTACCTGCACCGCCTGGAGGAGGCTGAGAAGCGCGACCACAGGAAGCTCGGCAAAGAGCTCGACCTGTTCAGCTTCGACCCGGAGGTCGGGCAGGGTCTGGTGCTTTGGCACCCGCGCGGCACGCTGCTGCGCGACGTGATCGAGGATTACTGGAAGGGCCTGCACCGGCAGCGCGGCTACGAGTTCGTGGTGACCCCGCACATGGCTTCGGAGAAGATCTACCGGCGCAGCGGGCACATCCCGAAGTACGAGAACATGATGTATGCGCCGCTGGACATCGAGGGCGAGCCCTATCGAATCAAGCCGATGAACTGTCCGGGGCACATCAAGATATTCCAGACGCACCTGCGCTCCTATCGCGACCTGCCCGTCCGCTACGCCGAGCTTGGGACTGTCTACCGTTACGAGCTGAGCGGCGCGCTTCACGGGATGCTTCGCGTGCGCGGATTCACCCAGGACGACGCGCACATCTTCTGCACGCCGGAGCAGCTCGTCTCGGAAGTGAAAGACATCCTTGACCTGGCGCGCGAGATACTCGGCGCTTTCGGGCTTCAGTTCAAGGTCTACCTGTCCACGCGGCCGGAGGTCTCGCTAGAGGAGGCAAGCGATGAGGAATGGGAGCGCGCTACGAGCGCGCTGCGGCAGGCGCTGGAGGAGAAGTACGTTGCCTACGAGGTGGACGAGGGGGCAGGCACGTTCTATGCGCCGAAGATAGACATCTACCCGTGCGACGCCATCGGCCGCGAGTGGGAGCAGGGGCCGACCATCCAGGTGGACCTGAACCTGCCCAAGCGCTTCAACGTGACCTACATCGGGCCTGACGGCGCAGAGCACGAGTGCATCATCGTCCACCGCGCAATCCTCGGGTCGCTGGAGCGTTTCGTGGGACAGGTGATCGAGCATTTCGCGGGGTGGTTCCCGGTGTGGCTTGCTCCGGAGCAGGTTCGGATCCTGCCCATTACGGACGCGCACCACGAGTACGCCGCCTCCGTGCTGCAGGCGGCCAAACGGTTGGGGGTCCGGGCGACCTGCGACGAGCGCAACGAGAAGACGGGTTGGAAGGTGCGTGCGGCGGCCGCCGACAAGGTGCCCTACATGCTCGTCGTGGGCGACCGCGAGGTGGCCAGCGCCACGGTGAACGTGCGGAGCCACGAACGCGGGCACGAAGGCGAGGTGCCGCTGGAGCAGTTCCTGGAGCGCATAGTAGGGGAGATCGAGCACAAGGCGCTGCCGGCCGAGTTTTGACCCCCGTTCGCGAAGTGACCAACCTGCTGTCGGGCGGCGTCCTCTGCGGCGATTACGACCCTCCTTCGCTGAAGCTGCGGAGGGCAAGTTACGAGAACGAGAACGAGAACGGCTACGAGGACGGGGGCTGTTCGGCGCGCTCCTGCTCGCGCAGCCAGTTGACGGGGGCAAGGTCGTCCGTGAGCACCTTGGCATCCGGGTCGGGGCGGGCGTCGAGCCGGAGCCGCTTGGCGACCTCGCGGATGTCGAAGGCGAACTTGTGCTCGCCTTGCAGCTCCGACGCGGCTTCGGCCGCCTCCTTCTCGCCGAGCACCTCGACGTCCGGACCCAGCGCGACAAGGAGGGCGTTGCCCGAACGGGCGCCGAAGAACACCTGACTGCGGCCGTACACCTCCAGGAAGGTCTTCAACTCCGCATCGAACAGACGATTCGTGTACCAGACGTTTGCCACCACCACGCCGTCGTCCGAAAGGATCCCCTGCACCTCTTTCAGAAACTCCCTGGTCATCAGGTGGAACGGGATGTAGTCGCTGTTGAACGCATCGAGGATGACCATGTCGTATTTCGTTTCGCTCTGCTCCCGGCTCAGTTTGCGCACGAGCATGCGTCCGTCCGCGACGTGCACCCGGAGCTTCTCATCCTGCTCGAAGTGGAAGTACTCCTCCGCGACCTTAAGAATCTCCGGGTCCAGTTCGACGACGTCTATCTCGGCCTCGGGCAGGTAATGGTGCATGTCGCGCGGGATCGTGCCCCCGCCGAGTCCAACGACAAGGATCTTGGCCGGATCGGGCTTGTAGAGCAGGCCGCAATAAGCCAGTTCGGTGTACTCCAGACAGTGCCGCCAAAGGTTCCCCAGGTCCAGCTCGCTCTGCCTGCCGGCGAATCGGCTCTTGCCGAACCGAAGCGTGACGATGGAGCCCTGCCTGTAGACGAAGATCTGATGATAGAGCGAATCCTTGCGGTAGACGAGCTGCGCTTCGCCTGGACGAGGCTGCCTGCCGCCGGCGAGGACGGCGCACACGGTCACCCCGAACAACACAACGCAGAGAAGTCCTCCGAGCATCCGCCGCGAAACGAAGCCGCGCCCTTCCTTTCCCCCGCGGCCACCGTCATTGGGCATCGCGTTCTGAACCCCTGTCGGATGTCCCATGGTCGTCCGTCCCCGGCAAACACAGCAGCCAGTGTATGATGATGATCGCGCCCAGCGCAAACAGCAATGCGCCGGAAAACATGAACGTGCGGCGCACCGACAGCAGGACCAGATAGAACGCTGTGACCACGCAGCCGGCGAAGCTGGCAACGGTCGAGAAGCCGAGCACAAGCCCCGCCTTGAGCCCCGATTCCCCGCTCTGCGTGGTCAGCCACCGCACCGCCGTCGGGGAGACCATCCCGAGCAGGGCCGTGGGAACGCCGAACAGAACTATCGCGGCGATCAGCGATCCCCCTTTCTCCTCGAACCCCAGGTCGAGTATCAGCTCGCAAACCGGCTCGAAGGCAAAGGGCACAAGGCACAGCCATACGCCGGCGGCGCTCAACCCCATGCCCAGCGCCAGCTTGCTGTGGGGACTCCCTGAGATCCAGCCGCCGAGCATGTAACCGACCGCCAGGCTGAGGAGGAACACCCCGATGACGCTCCCCATGACCACGAAGATGGCGCTGCCGAAGTAGGGCGTCAGCACCCTCGCCCCGAGTATCTCCAGCTCCATGACCAGCCAGCCGCAGAAGCATGCGATCAGGATGATCACGACGCTTCGCAGTCGCCGCCTCGTGGCCGGCGCCGGCGCTTGCGACCCTCCCGAGTCTGTTTGGCTGGAGCCGGTCACTCGAAGCGCAGTGCCTCCACCGGATCCAACCGGGCCGCCTTCAGTGCGGGCAGGACGCTGAATACGAGGCTGCTCAGTATCGCGCACGCGGCAATGATGATGGGTGCCAAGAGGCTGCGGTCCGCCGGTATCTCCGTGAACACGTACACGTCCGGCGGCCAGGGTTCCCATCCAGTCAGCATCTTGACGAAGTGCGCGATCTCGTTGATGTTAAAGGTGAACGCCAGGCCGCCGGCGACGCCCAACAGCGCGCCCAGCACCCCTATGGCCGCCCCGTCCAGCATGAAGACGGCCGCGATTCTGGCCTCTGTGAAGCCGATGGCCTTCAGTACCCCGATGTCCCTGCGCTTCTCGTGAACGGTCATGGTGAGGATGGCGAAGATGCAGAAGTCCGCCAGCACGCTTATGAAACACAGTATGAGCGCCATGAGGAAGCGCTCCATCTTGACTACTTTCACGAAGGTTGCCTCCTGCTCTTCCCACGTCTGCACCATGTATCCGCCCCCCAACTTCTGCTCGAGCGCCGCAACGACCTGCGGGGCGTTGGCATAGTCGTCCAGCCGTGCGTTTATTCCGCTCACGCCCTTGGAGCCGACGAGCTCCATGGCAGCCTCGAGGGACAATATGACCCCCGTCGCGTCGTATTCCTGCTTGCCCGTCTTGAACACCCCGACCACGGCGTGGGGCTTGAACTTAGGGTTGTAATCGCTCGTTACCGTGACAAGAATGATTCTAATCCCGGGCGTAAACGGGTAGCCCTCATCAACGCCGGCCATGACTGAGCCGATCATACAGGTCCCGATCTGCGCAGCATTCTCGACGACGTAGACCTTGTTCAGGTCTTCCAGCCGGCCATAGAGTATAAAACCTTCCTTGGAGACGTCTTGACCGAGGCGCGAGACCTTCTTCTCAAGTTCCGGTTCTATCCCGCGAAAGGCGATCTGGATGACCTTGATGGTGTCCCCCGTTCCGGCCTTGAGCAGGCCCACACCCTCGATGTACGGCGCCGCCGCCGCGACGTGATCGACCTTGCACACATCGTTCATCACGTCGCGCCAGTTGGTGAAACCATACAGCTTGCCGGTGTTCGGCTGGATGTTGATGTCGCTCCGGTAACCCCGGATGACCGAACGAAGCTGCTTCTCGAAGCCCGTCATCACGCTCATCACGACGATGAGCACGCCGACGCAGATGGCCACCCCGATCATGGCGAGGTATGAGAGCTTCTTCTTGAGCAGGTAGCGCATGCCGACGTAGAACGGGGCGCCGCCAACGGCGGGTATCGCCACTCCCGTCGGCTGCAACTGTGCGCCTGTATCTTGCTCCGGCATACGCGATTCCTGCCAACGCGGTGAGGACAAGTTGGATACAGATTACAGAGGGTTCAACGCCTAAGTCAACGTCACGGCGCCGCTCGGCGGCTCCCTCCTGTCGAACGACGAGCCTGCTTCGCGCGGGCTTCCTTCGCAAAAGGCTCCGGAGGCCAAGGGCTGCGCAGGCCAAGCGACGAGGTACACGGGACGGCGGGGGGTCAGGCCGTGAACTTCCTTCCCTCGTCGAGCATCGCCAGGTAGTTGTCCACGGGGATGTAGTTGGCCACGCTGTTGCCGGTGCCCAGGCAGTAGCCCCCGCCGGGCATGCACTTCTCCAGCGTCTCGCGCACGCGCCGCCTCACCTGCTGCTCATCTGCACGTGACAGGAAGTCCACGTCAATCCCTCCGAGCAGCGCAATCCGGTCGCCGTAGCGCTCCTTGGCGCACGTCACTGTCTCGAAGGTGTCCTCGAAGGAGTGCTTCGCGTCTATGCGGACGTCCTCGATCAGGTCCTCCATGATGGCGCTGAGGTTTCCGCACGAGTGAAGCAGGTAGGGGCGTCCGGCGTCATGCGACATCTGCGCCATCAACTTGTGCCCCGGCAGCGCAAACTCGCGCAGGTCCTTGGGGCTGATGAGCGTTCCCGTCTTGTGGCCCATGTCGTCGCTGCCCCAGACGATCTTCACGCGGTCGAACTCAAGTATGCGCCCCAAAACGACGCGATACATCTCGATGAGGCGCTTGTCGATGGCCTCGACAAGATCGCGTTGATCGTACAGTGAGAAGCACAGCGTCTCGTAGCCCATGAGCCACGTCAGGTATTCGGCGAAGTGCGCGAAGCCGCCGCCGCCGATGATGCACATGTCATCGGGCAGGTTCTCCTGGTACCATTCGAGGCCGCGCGTGGAGGCGGCGTAGGGATCGGGCCAGGGATATGCCTCGAACTCCTCCCAGTTGGTGATCGGCCCCTTGTGTTCCTCCATGAAGCTCCGTCCGTCAGCGCGCGGCAGAGCAGCCGTGTCTTCGATGCACGTCCTCGTGACGGGCATCAGCATGCCGTCGAGGCCGTAGCGCACGTACTCATAGCCGAGGAAGCGTTGAGTGCGGACCATGCGCTTCTGAGCAAAGAATGGGTCCTCCGGATCGAGGCCGTCCAGCACCCCGTACCGTTGGCAGATCGCGTCCTGGACCTCCATGTCGAGGAACAGCTCGATGAAATGCACGCGCTCGGGCGTTCCCTCGCGCTGGATGCACCGGTAAAGTGCTTCCCAGTCAGGGGTGATCTCAACGGAGAACGGAGCCTTATTCATCTGGTGCTGCCTTCGTTCAAAGCAACTGCATGGCGTATATCTCTGCGTCAAACAGGAAGAAGCGGAACTTCCTGAACCGCTCGTTCTCCGGCTCGGGATAGTGTGCTCGGCCCTTGTGGACGGGCATATCGGCCCGGCCGCCCCAGGTGACGACGTGGTTGACCTCGCTGCCGGTGAACGCGTCGCACTCCTCGCGGCTGAAACCCGGTATCACGCGATCCCTCGCGTCCACTACCTCGACCTGGATAGAGCCGCGGCTGCCGCACTCGGCGTTGATGACCAACCGGCTTCCCTCCGAGATGATGGGGCGCGTGATCAGGATGCCCCGTCGCACGTGATTGGCGTGCATGCCCACGATGCCTTCCTGCCGCATCCGCGCCAGGCCCACCGCGTAGTTGGCCAGGCTGACGTCTCCGGCCTCCGGGACGTCCAGTCCCTCATTCTCCCCGACAAGCCACCAATCGTGATGACAACTGGCGCCGCCGTAATACACGAACCACTCGTCGCCCATCGGAATCGGCGGGTTCTCAATGGCCACCATGACGGAGTCCCACGCATCAGGTTCGGCCCTGTCAAGCCAGGTCTGGCCCTTGTTGAAGCGCTCCCAGTTCCTCCCGTCGCGGGTGTAGACGAGCTGCACGGAGAGGCGGTTCTCGACGTACTGGAAGACGTTGAGGAACCCCAGACGCACGTCGCCCAGGTCGGTCTGGACCATCCCGTAGAACGTGTGGTCAATGCCGTCGAACCCGTCCGTCGGGCAGAGCGCGACGTGCGGCTCGGTCCAGTGGATGAAGTCCGCGCTCTCGGACTGCCACACGCGGCGCTTGTTTCGACGGTAGTAGTCGTGGGGGTAGCAGGGCAGGGTGAATCCGCCTACGCGCGGGTTGTTGAGGTTAAGCGAGCCGGCGTACATGTCGTTATGGCGCGAGGTCATCACGAACAGCCTGCCGAGTGGGTCGTACATGATTTTGTGAACGTCGTCCAGACGGTTGCCCTGGTGCCCGAAGCAGGGCGGTTCGGGAAACCGCGTCCAGCGGATGCCGTCGCCTGAATACGCCGCAATGTCCTGCATCCCGCTCAGATCGGCCGGCCACCACGTGTAGAGGGTCTTGAACCTCCGCTCGGGGTCGCTCTCGTGGGGGTCGAGCACAGGCGCCATGTTGTAGACCGACCCGTAATCGCGTCCCCCAAGGATGATGTTCGTGTCCTGTCCTTCGTGTTTCTGGATTCCGAGGGCCGGCTTGTCCCAGTGGATCCCGTCGGTGGACTGCGCGTAGCAGACGCGGATAAGCATGTTGGCGGGATCCTCGAAGTTGGTGTCCTCGTCCCTGCTCAGCTCGCCGGGCCGGGAATCGTTCTCGATGTACCAGCACTTCAGCAGGTCATCCTTCGGATCACGCATTATTGACACGGCCGAGACGGTGCACTCCAGGATGTGCTCCCAGGGACGGTCCGCTTTGATGACCGGGCCTGCAGGGTCGCGCTGCGGCGTGTGCACCACCCGCTCGACGTTCTCGACCGACTCGATGAGCAGATCGTCGAAGAAGTGCTGTCGGACCGACCCAACGTTCAGCATGCTTGCGTCGAACATCATAGTCTGGGCCTCCTTTCGCCGGAGAAAAGCTTGACATCCGACATAAGACGGGTATACTCTATAAGTGCAGGACCGAACCCGCCCTTGGCGGCGGATGTAGGCCCTGCTTCAGAACCCCGACCAACCGTCGGGGTTTTGTTTTGGCCGGATGATGCCTTCCCGGTCATAAGTGCTCGCCTCCAAGACCAGAATCGGCGATAGAACCGCAAATGCCTTATCCAGCCCGTACTTCGTCTTTGAAGGCACAGGCCGTTCCCGTCGCAACAGGGCATAAGCGCAGAAGTCCACCAACTGGATGAAGTAGGACCGCTCAGAGGGCTTGAAAAACGGATCTTCCAGGATGCGCGCGATAGGGATGTTCTTCGTGCGTGCACCGGTTTCAGCCCAGAACCCGTAGCGGCTTGGAATAGGGTTGAACACTCCCATTCGTCTAGTCAGCCGTGTGTAGGTCGTTTCCTTCCCTGCATCGCAGATCAGAATCGTCCGGCTATCCCACGTTCCCATTGTCCGGTTGATCCGATTCAGCAGCCATTCAAAGGCCCGCATCTCGTCATTCGCTGGGAACACAGCGTTGAACAGACGTACTCCGGTCAGCTGGGTGACAGCGGTCAGTACTTCCCTAAAGAGCACACACCGTCGCCCTTTCGCCACCACTCTGTCGGCAATGTCCCCGCGGCCTGACACAAACTTCCAGGCATGAAGCTCGGCACGCACCCTGATCCCATCCGTTTCCTTCAACCCTCGGCGCAACTGCCGTACTTCTAAGAATGCCTTGCGCCATTCGTCCGAGGGAACAGCCAGAGCCGAGAAGACGCACAGTTCCTCGTCTCGCGAATCATCAATGTAGATCAGGTACATGTCGCTGCCTCCTGATGCGACAGCGCACTGCCGCACACTCTCATACTTCCTTGATCTCGTAGCTGCGCTGTCCCATACCGAGCTGCTCTGCGTAGCGCATCGTGAGTTCGCTGTCGATGCCGGGACAGAGCGCGCGGTACTTGTCCTCGCCTTTCGCGTGCGCCCCGCGCAGCAGGCTTGCCTTGACGCCTTCCTGTGCGTTCACCATGTCATAGGAGGCCTGCTCGAGGGCCACGGGATCACGTGATGCGCAGATGCCCACGTCCTGCACGAACGGGCGCTCGCTGGACGGTGTGCAGAGGCATCCCGGCGTGACGTCCAGGAGGATGGCGTAGAACAGGCACTTGTCTTTCTTGTTGCTCAGGACGGCGAGGGTATACTCCACGATCCTCTTCTGGAGCAGGCCGGGCGAGTCTTCCCACCTGATGCCGATGGCGCCGTGCGGGCAGGTGACGGTGCACTCGCCGCATCGGATGCAGACGTCGCCGTCGATCTGCGCCTTGCCTTCCACGAGGCTGATCGCGTCGACGGGGCAGTAGAGAATGCACTCGCCGTCTCCCACGCACTTGCCAGGGTCGACTCTGGGCGGGTCGGACTGTGAGTGCATGGCCTGCTTGCCCGCGCGGCTCCCCAGCCCCATGCCGAGGTTCTTGAAGGTCGCGGCCATTCCAGTGGCGCCGTGTGCGTGCACGTGCGCAAGGCTGATGAGCGCGTCCGCGCGATATGCCTCAGCCCCGACCCGCGCGGTCTCGCACTGCTCCTGGTTGATCTTTACGGCGACGTACGACTTCCCCTTGAGACCATCGGCTATGATGATCGGCGCCTCGACGGAGGCATATGCAAAACCGTTGCGAATCGCCGTCTCGATGTGGTCAACCGAGTTCGAGCGGCCGCCGACGTAGAGCGTGTTCGCATCGGTGAGGAAGGGTTTGCCGCCGTGGCTCTTGACCGTTCGCACGACCTCACGTACGAGGGGAGGGCGAATGTACGCTGTGTTGCCGACCTCGCTGAAACTCAGCTTGATGGCCACCACGTCTCCCTTGCTGATGATCTTGTCTCCGCCCGCCGCGTCAAACAGATTGGCCATCTGAACGACGAGGTTCTTCCGCGTCTTGGACACATCTGCGGAAGCGAAAAATACGGTGCTGGGCATGTTGAAACTCCTTCGGTTTTACTGAAACTACAGTCTGGCAATCGGCTTAACTTAAGTCCTCTGTTCTTCTGGCTCCTGTCATGCTGAGCCTGTCTTAGGACAGGCGAAGCATCTCGCCGTTTTATACACAAACGGAAAGATTCTTCGCTGTCGCTCAGAATGACAAGGGTCGCGGCCGCACGAACCTGGGAATACTTACGTCAGACCGCATAGGTGCATTCTATCGCACGACACGGAGGGGCGCAAACTCGGCGCGGTGCGCGCTGCGTGGGTTCGCGCAACTGCGGCGGCCGTTCGCGCCGCGTAGGAGGCTGGTGCATCAGCAGGCTGTCGGGCCCCTCGGGCGCAGCCTCCGTCAAGGCTGCTTCTTCAATGCCTTCAGGGCGTCACGCTGGTCCTTCTGTACGTTGAAGTGTTTGTGCAGGTGCATGACCTTGAACACTTCATCAATCGGCTCCGGCATGCTGCACAGCACCAGCGCGCCGCCAGCGGCCTTCACCATGGTCTGGAATCTCACCAGGACGCTGATCACCGAACTGCTCATGAAGCCCAGGGGCGCGAAGTCCAGGACGACGTGCTTTAGCTCGTGCTTCTCGACGAGATCGCGTAGTTCCTCGTCAAGTTGGGCGATCTGCGGCAGCTCGCACACGCGGGGGACAGTGAACGTAGCGATTGCCGTTCCCTTGTGTCTTGCCACACGCAGCAGGGCGTTGTTGCGCGTCTCCAGTGGCTCGCCCCACGCGGTATCGTCCGATTCCCATCGCAGCGATTTCCTGTCAGGCTGCAAGGTCATTCCGCAGTGGGGGCATTTGGCGCTTCCCTCGAGGATGCGGCCCAGGTAATCTTCCCTGCACTTGAACCCCTTGCCGCACGTGTTGCAGGTAAGAGCGACCATTTGCTTGGACATTCGGCTGCCCCTTTCGTCGAATATGGACGAGAGGAAACCCCGCCTGTTTCACGCCGCCCCTATTATACCTCAACTTGGTGTCCGTTCCCGCTCAAGCACTGCCGTTTCTATCGGTGTCCGGGCGAGTCTCCTCAACTGTTCTGTGCACCAGAATCTCTTGCCTCTTCCGTTCTCGTTCTCGTAACTTGCCCTTCGCAGCTTTAGCGAAGGAGGGTCGTAATCGAGCCGTGCGGCAAAGGCGCCCACGGGCAATCCTCCTTGGCGGCACTATCCCGTGCGATGCGCGTTGACGGCCACGCCAGAGCAGGCTTTTGCCATACGCGAGATTGCCATACGCGCTGGACGCCGGAGTGAGGGGGAACAAGCACAGGTCCGCACCTCAAGACACCCTTTGTGGATCGTTGCATGCGGAAAGACGCCAGGAATCGCTTGACTTGCGTTTCGGCCGACAGTATACCACGCGGCTGAGGAAGGGTTCCTATGAGATGGCTTGGGTTAAGCCTTCGCGCTGCCCAACGCTAGCCGGCAAATGGCGTGTGCCCTTGAGCGGAGGCAAATAGCTCTCAAGATCGAAGGAGGAGATATGCCCGAGTCTGCAGATTCGTCCGACACGACTCCAGGGGGAGATGACAAGCAACTGCCAGGCAAGAAGTCGAGGAGGAGATTTCTGCTTCGTCTCGGCATAGGTACTTTGCTGGTCCTTGCTGTTACCCTGGGGGCGGTGTTTCACGCCAGACGTGGTCTGCCACGTCAGCCATCGGAACGGCAACAGGGAGGTTTGAGACAATCGGAGCTGCCACGCAGTCGTCTGGTCATAGAAGCCTTGAGCAAGATCAGGATCGGCTTCGACGCAGGCATCTCCTTTGTCGACTTCCAGCCTCTATACAGGGATTTTCTTTTCTCTTTGGAGCAATACGAGAAGAGCGGCGAGGCAGATCTGTTACGGGAACGGGCGCCGGACCTATACTGGGCTCTGGACAGAGACCACGGAGCGCCCTTGTGCTACATGGAAACTGCAGAGTGGTGGCAGAAAAAGGTCGGACCCCGGTCGGATGGGATTCGTTTGTTGGCGGACGGTCAAATGAAGGTGAACATCTCATACGGGCGCGCCTACGCAGAAAAGGCAGACAGGCTCTTCCGTAGTTTGAAACCTTGACTTTGTTCCTAGCGACTTTGGGGCACGCTTTGGCTCTCTGTTCACCGGCTTCATCGCTCTCGGGACGACGTCGTGACAACCAGCCGCCAATCGGACTCCGCACGGCGCTTCGCGCAGACGGAGCCTACCTCGTCTGATGCGCCCATGACGGCCAGGTCATTGGACGGGAAGCGCCGGAATCGTGGATCGCGGGTCATGGGTAGACAGGAAGAACGTGGCAAATACTTCATTTGGAGGGCGCGACCAGATGGTAGCGTGGGACGCTGTTTCGCTTATTTTCAGCAACCTCGACAGGTGGCGGCATTTCCCCAACTATCAGCTCGAACGTAGGGTTGACGTTCTGTTCTCAGTCTACCTCAAGGGCCTTCTGGAGGATTTCACCGGCCGTCCTATGATGGACATCATCCTGCCGGAGTTCCCTATTAGGCGTGACTTGGTTTGTGCCACGCAGCCCAGCGGGCTGTCGATCAAGGTCGATTACGTATTGTTCTCCCAGGACCGCCAGGCCGTATACTTCGTTGAACTGAAGACCGACCAGAGCAGCCGCCGTACTGCTCAGGACAAGTGCTTGGAAGCTGCAAAGAGAGTCGGCTTTGCGGAGATCCTGCGGGGCCTCGTAACGATCGTGTGCAAGACCGATAGCTCCCACAAGTATTACCATTTGCTGTATTGGCTATCTCGCGCAGGGTTCTTGGGGCTGCCCTTGGACATCGAAGACTACCTGTACCCTGTTGCCCGGAGGGGGCTCGCCTCGCGCTTGAACTCCATCAAGCTACCACAAATCAACCCTCCAATCCGTGTGGTCTACATCATGCCACACGCCACGCCCGGCTTGGATTGTATTGACTTCGGGCAGGTCGTGAGCTACCTGAACGGGCTGGATGACGATTTCGCTCGGTTGTTTGCGGCGAGTCTAAGCCGTTGGCGCGAGACACCCGTGGGAACCATTGCGCCTGGGACGGTAAGCATCGGATAGAGGACAACCGGTTTTGCAGTGCTCGGCCGGATTCCGTACAATGGGGGGTGGAGAGTCTTCTTCTCTGATTCTCACCCCTGAACCGCAGGGACGAAACGATGGCGAAGGGCGACGGCAAGCTGACGCGGCGGCAGTTCATCGGCTACGCGGCCGGTGTGGGGGCGGCGCTGGCGGGGCTGCGTGCCCTGTCGCACCGGGCGAAACGTCTGCGGATCAGGGATCATGCGGAATCGGGCCTGGCGCGCGGGATTGCCATCGTTCACGGCGACGCTGCCGCGCCCGAGGACGAGCCGGAAGTGGTCAACCGCATGACGCGCAGGGCGGTTGACGCGCTGGGCGGCATGGGCAAACTCGTCCGGCCCCGCGCCAGGGTGGTGATAAAGCCCAACATGACGTGGGACAGGGGGCCTGAGATGGCCACCAACACGAACCCGTGGGCCGTGGCTGCGCTCGTCGAGATGTGCCGGGAGGCGGGGGCGGGCAGAGTGACGGTGATAGACCGCACTATATCTCGCAATCCTGGCCCCTCATATGAGGCCAGCGGAATCGCAAAAGCAGCGGCGGCCGCCGGCGCCGACGTGGCCTACGTGGATGAGGACCGCTTCGTGGAACTGCCCATCCCGGACGGCTTCGTGCTCAAGAGCTGGCCCTTCTGCGAGGAGTTCGTGAGCGCGGACGAGTGCGACGTGCTCATCAACGTGCCGGTGCTCAAGCAGCACGGGACGAGCCGGCTGAGCATCGGCATGAAGAACGTGTTCGGCATGGTGGGCGGCGAGCGGGGGAAGCTGCACCGGCAGATCCACGAGAAGATCGCCGACCTGAACCGCGTGCTGAAGGTCGACCTGACCGTGATGGACGCCTACAGGGTGCTGCGCACGCACGGGCCGACCGGCGGCAGGCGGGATGACGTGGACAATTCGGCTGAAGGCGCGCGGCGGATCGTGGCCGGGACCGACCCTGTGGCGGTGGACTCCTACGGGGCGTCGTTGTTCGGCTACGGGCCGGACGAGATCGGGTTCGTGGCGCGCGGCGAGGAGGCCGGGCTGGGGCAGGCGGACTGGCACGGGCAGGTGGTGGACGAGTCGAACGTCTAAGAGCCTCTAAGAGCCGTCGGCGCGGCTTGCGCGCCGTGGCGGGTGAAGGCATGAAAAGGAGGAGATTTCCCTCACCCCAACCCTCTCCCGGTGGGAGAGGGGAGGGTGAGGGCTGGTGTTAAGCAGGGCGTGGTATTCCATTGTTTTTCCGAAGGTCAATAAGAGCCTCTAACAAAATGTCGCGTGAGCCGCGTTGCGCGCACAATCGGCTTGATGCACGCACCGCAAGGTGCTATATTGCACGCGACGGTGGGCGCATGGCTCAGTGGCTAGAGCGCTTCCCTCACACGGAAGAGGCCGCAGGTTCGAGTCCTGCTGCGCCCATTACCTCGCCCCTCGCGTAACCGCGTTCCGGCCAGTCGCTTACGATAAGCCCCTCGGCACCTGCGGCTTTCCGGTGTGCTCCAGTTGTGCTTTTCGCCTCTGAAAACACGCTCCGCCACATGGTCTCGACGATCTCCTTGAGCCGCGCCCACCGCGTCCGGGCGTAGCACCGCAAGGTCAGGTTCGGCGGGCTGTGGCGCGCCAGCTCCATCAACTCCGCCTGGTTCGCGCCCGAGTCATCCGCCAAGGTCACAAACGCCACCCGCAAGCTGTGGAAGTCAATCCGCCCCTCGCCCGTCCACTCGGGGATCTCCGCAGGCCGCAGGTCGCGCCGTAGGACTTCAGCAGTCCGGCGGGGGACCGCAAGCAGCCGCTCGCCCGGTCCCTTGTCCCTCGCGTGCTCGGACAGGCGCGTCAGCAGCGCCGCAGGCAATGGCTGAAGGCCGGGCCGCCGATTCTTGGTCCATTCCGCGCTGAGCTGGAGGCCCCCACGCGCCATGTCCAAGTCGGCCACACAAAGGGCGCGCAGTTCACTGGCCCGAAGCCCGCTGAAAATCGCTGTCAGATGCAGCAGGCGCCGTTTCGGCGCGCACGTCTCCGCCAGGCGGGCAATCTCGCCCCGCGTCATGGCGCGCCGGCGCGTCCGCGGCGTAATGTCATAATGGCCGAGGTTCTTGACAGGACTCTCTCGCAGGTATGCCCGCTCTGCTGCCCAATGACAGAAAGCCGACAGGGCTTCAGCATAGCTCCGCAACGTCTTGCCGGTCCGGCCTTGATTCTGAAGCTCCCGCAGGGCGGCTTCGGCCTGTGGCTGTACGCCTTCGAGGTCTGCCAGGGTCTCTAGGCCCAGCCGCTTGCCCCACCATGCCAGGGTCGCTCGCCGCAGTCGGGCGTGCTGCGGCGCCCACGGCCGCCCGCCGCGCCCGCCTAACGACTCCCCGTGCTTCTGGTACTCGGCCGTCACTTCGGCATACGGCCGGGTCCGATGCCTCGCCGCCGGGTCTGGCGCCGGACAGTAGCCCTTGCGGATGTCCAGTTGCTTATCCTCTATACGCTGGGCGATCCTCTCCGTCTCAGATTTCGAGGCGGTCCCGGTTGCCGTGTGGCGTTGCTTGCTCGCGTCCGTGTACTGAAACCGCCAGCGCCGGTGCGGCTTGCCGTCCTTGTCGAATGTCCGAAACACGTAAGCCATGCCTCACCCCTTAGACCATCCCCCGAATCTTCTCCAGCCGCTTGGCCGCCTCTCTCTCTTGCTTCTCTGAGACTGCCCGCAGGTGTGCCTTGATTCGTCCCGCCAGCCAGCGCCGATCCTTACTCAGCGCCAAGGGCGGCGGCAGTTCCCCGCGACCCACCATTCGTCTTACGGTGCGCTCTGTGCGGCCGAAGGTCCGCGCCAGATAGGTCTCCCCGACCAGCGCATCGTCGGCCACTTCCGCAAGCGCAGTGATGATCTCCGGCCTCGCGGCCGTGCCTTCATCCATTTCGGTTTTCCAAGTATCCGGCCTCGCAGGCCAGGGCTATAAACCGCTGCGCAATCGCCCGCCGCGCCTCGGCTGAGTCTGCGCGCTTTATGTCGCCGAGGAGCATGAAGAAATGGTCCGGGGTGCCTCTCGGAAGGCGGCGGTCAATGCCGATTTCGAGCAGGTGCTCCTGTCCGGCGTCTGCTGTTTCCACGAGAAGGGACACCAGCTTGGCGAGGGGCATTTCCTCCAAGACCTCCCTCTCCTTGAGCACGTCCGCGTCGGGGGCCTCGGCATCGGCGGCCAACTCCCAAGGGCTTTTCTTTGCGTCGTGCCACGTCGGCAGCCAGGCGCGTAGCCGCTCAAGGATGAGCGCAAAGCCGGTGAGCGCGTCCAAGTCCCAGCGCCAACGCCCGGTGGGAGAGGCGATCACGAATTCTCCGCGCGCTATTGCCTGGTCCACGCGACGGCGCGTTGGACGGTAGCCGAGTAAACGGAATATCAGAAAAGCGTCCATCGTCCCGCACGGCAAGTCGCGCTGGAGATATTCGACACAGCCCGCCACGCCGGCGCGCAGTTTCGTACGGAAGCTTTCTATGGGGTCGCCTTCACTTTGCTTTATCATTCACGCCTCCTTGCTATTGTTGTGTCCAATCATACCCGCTGGTGCATTCTGTGTCCAGCGATTTCGGCGATTTTCTTGCTTCTCGCATTCCCCGCGCCTGCCGTCCTATCCCCCACGCCTGCAATGACTTACAAGGGCGGGGCCAGGCCGGGCCGGGAGCGGCCCAGAGAAAACGCGCAAGAAAACGCTCGATTTTTCAACCTGCCAGACCCTTGCCCTGTCCCGATCTTCGCGTCCTGCGCGATCCTGGAGGCCCAGCCGCCCGACTCCTTGGCAGTTGCAATAAGGGATATACCATGCCGTCACGTTTCCGGTCCCTCCGCGCCTCGCGTCAAGCGCGCCCGCTGCTCGGGCGTCACGAGTTCGTCGGGCCAGTCGCCCGCCACTGCCGCGTCAGCGAACGCGAAACAGGCGAACGCCTGCGCGTCCCTGCGCTCCAACCCGATCTGCTGCAACCGGCCGATCACTGACGCCAGGTGCCAGCGCTCATTTTCGCAAAGCGCCGACAGGTTTATGGAGCTGTCAACCAGCCAATCGTTCCCCATGCTTTTCCCTCTGGTACTGAAGCTCACCGAATTGCTCAGGCGCTTCCTTGGCCGCAGCGACCACCGCCTCAGCCTTCTCGGCAGTCTTGCGGCCCCAACCAACACGTTTCGCTGCGCGGTCCTTGGCGCGGCCTTTCGACCCTTGGGGCAATTTGCCCGAAGGGGTCTTGCCATGCGTTCGTCCGAGAGTTTCTTGCCGGTCCTTCGCCTTCGCCGCCTCTATCGGTTCCAGGTGCGCCAGGATGGCGACGCGCTCGGATGGCGTGTAGTTCAGCCGGACCTCATTCTCATCACGCTCCGCGAGGATCAACTGCTTGGTATCCACCAGGTCGCCGCCCGGCTCCTGCACGTTCGCAGCTCTGTAAAGAACGCCAGTATTCCGCTGAGGGCTGCGGTCTTGTCGGGTCATTGGTGCTCCGGGGCCTGTTGCATGTCTACTCGCGTCCTGGAAGCCCAAAACGGCGTCCTTGCGCGTTTCGTCGGCGATCCCGCCAGAATCGAGGCCGCAGGATGCGCCAGGTTCAACGGAAGGCGCCTCGCACGTGCCGCAGCACCTATCGGGCCGCCCTCGCAGTTCAATGCCCGCCAGGCTCACCGCCATTTGCCGCCGCCATTCTTTCGTAGGGGCCGCCTGGAGCGCGCCAGGGGCGATCACCCGCCCTTCAAGGCGCCGCAGCACCTAACGCACGTTCCCGCGCTGAAAAAGGCTCACAGCGCGCCCGGCAGGGGCCGGTGGGCAGCCGGCCCCGCGCCAGACGCTCCCAGACGAGCATAGCCGGGGATTTTGGGAACGGCTCCCCGTCGGCCGCCCGGGACTTTCGAGGTTCCAGCTCCCGGTGCTGGTCTCCAGACATGACGCCCCGATATGTGCCTCGGGGCCAGGGCATCAGTCGCAAGGGTATGCCTTGTTGGTCTCATCACACCCCGGCGCTTTTCACCAGGGCGTTCGTGTCGCCGAGGGCGGCGCCGAAGTCATGGTAAACGCGCCACGTGAACGCCAGCCTATCGACGGTGGACTCAACGCCCATCTGCTCGAAGGTCGGCAGTTCGTTGCCGTTGAGAAACGCCACGATCACGGGGGCATCCTCGGGCGCCCCGAGCAGGAACCAGACGGTCGTGCTGTAGCCGCTGAACTTCAAGTTTGACAGCCGAGGCTCGACGCCCAGCGCAGCGACTCCCTTCCATGCGTGGCCCGTCGGCTCGCCTTCAGCGGCGGCGATCTCCATGCTTTCCAACAGTGAGCGGCCCGTGGCTTCAAGCGCCGGCGGCACAAGCAGCACGGCCGGTTGAATGTCGAGAGAGTCACCGGCGGCGTCTACCCGATTGCGCAACAGCGCCACAGCCGCGCCGAGCGACTCAGTCCCCAGCGCGCTCGAACCGGTCGTGAGCTCGGCGCTCGCGGAGAGCAGGACTTGCGCCACCAGGTCGTTGAGCTTGCGGCCGCAGGATTTGCCCATCTCAGCCGCCGCCTGCGCATAGGCGCCCAGGTCGTCGTTGATCAGGTCCTGCCGGTCGATGCTCAAGACTGCGCCATAGGTATCAACCGAGAAAGGATACTGGGTGCCGTCAAGCACGATGTGCTTCAGCTCGCCGCCAGACGCCACCTGTTCGACGCCGCGCAGCAAGCTGGGCCGCAGCGCCGTGTGCGCCCGGAAGTTTTTGACGGGCCTCACCTGCGCGAACCCTCGCCAGGCCGCCGTCGCACGCCGGTAGGCGTCCAACAGCACGCGCTCCCCCGCCACGCCCAAGATGCCGCTCAGGACGTTCGTGCTGAAGGCGGCTTGAACCATCTCCTGCCGACTCGACGGGACCTGCACGCCCGCGCTCTGCAAGGCCATCTCAACGATGTCCAGCGCGTGGGCGTGGGCGAAGGCCTGCTCGGCCTGCTGCGTCACGTCCGCGCCAAACTGGTTCGCGGCGAACTGGCCGTATCCCGCCTTCACCAGCACGGCGGCTGCCAGCACGTCCCGGCCGTCGTACGTCCGCGTCCCAAGAGCCTTGGGCGGCCTCGGCATACGGCCGTGCAGCAGCGCCAATTCCAGGGCCTGTTTGTCCCAGCCTCCCTTAACGGCGGCCGCCCGTATGTCGGCCAAGGGTCGGCCGCTCGTGGCGTTGAACTCGGGTGCGTAGGCGGCGCACGTTTCCTCGACCATCGCCAGGCGGGCCTGCTCGTCGGCCGTCGCGGCCGCCCGCGCCCGCACATGCTCTGCGTCCTGCACAAGGTCCTGATTCGTGGCTTCGTTAGCCATTGTTGCACTTCCTTTCGTCAGGTTGAAACTCGCGGCGATCCGGCACTCGGTCCCCGCGTCCGCGCCCACGGCAACGACGCTCACTTCCCGCAGGCGCGATTTCTTGATCCAGTTGAACGGGCCGCGCTGGACTTGCCCGTTGATAGTGACTTCCTTTCCGGCGGGCACGTGCTCGACTTCCAGCGCCTCGCAGCCGATGCTAAGCTGCCATTGGCCGCCCGCCCGAGCCTGCTCCAGGACCTCCCGCGCCTCCTCGGACGTGGGGAACACGCGGCCCTCGATGAGCAGGCAGTTGTCCTGCTTCAGCGCCCGGACCTCGCCGATCTTCGCGCCGGTCCGGTTCTCGTGGTCCGTAAGCAAAGGTATCATTTGTGGCACCTCCATGCCCGGCAGCCCAACCACGACGGGCAGGGTCCAGCCGGGGAGCTTCATCTGGCCGCCGCCATAGGCAATGCCCGAAATCTGCGGCGGCTTGGTCTGTTGAACGTCATTCGTCTGTGTCGCCATTGTTACCATCCTTTCTGTCATTCAGCGCTCAGTGCCCCTGCCTCGCATAGCGGCCAGGGAATCATTCCGATCTCGCCGGGGACCTGCGGCGTCCGCGTCGCCAGCAGTCCCTCCGCGTGGCGAAACGTCGCGCAGTAGCGGGCCGCCGCCTCGGGCGTCGGCTCGTACTCGTCGGCGCCCTGCGTCGGCGCGCCACCGGCCAGCGCCTCGCGGCCGTCTGGCGTCAGCTCATATCTCACGTGCCCGCAAACCGTGCTCCGGGATTCAACCCAGCGCCGCGCCAGCGCGGGCAGCAGGATTTCTTCCAGGGTAACCAGGCGTTGTCTCGGCTCCCGCCGCTCAGTGTCCGCCCACTCGATCCCGGCCAATGCCGCCTCCCATGCCGCGCCGCCTGCCTGCTCGAGCTCGCACATCACGGCGAAGCTGTCGCTTAGCGACGGAAGCCCCGCAACCGCTCGGGCTGTCGCCTCCCCCTGGTCTGTGAGCTTTGCGCCGCCAGTCCGCACGGCCGCCTTGAACAGCGCAACCGCGCCCGTCTCTGCCAGGGCCGCCAGCGTTCGCTCCGTCGCCTTCCGATGCTGCGCCGACCCGCCCGCAACCCACCTCACGCCGATCTTAGGGAAGTCGCGCCGGGCTTCATACATGGCCGTGACGCGCCTTCCGGGCCACCAGGCGCGAAGCGGCGCCCAAATCGCATCTTGCCACGCCAGCAGTTCTACAAGCAGGCCGTCGCGCCCCTGGTCGCGCCCCTGGTCCGCGCCTAGGATCTCCGGTACCTCCACCTCAAATGACGCCACCACCTCGCACGCTATGTCCCCGTTAGCGTGGGCCAGGGCCAGCTTGACGATCTCCCCGGCCACGTGTGGCCGCAGCAGCTCCTCGTACACGCTCAGGCTCCGGCCCATGGTGCAAATGTCGTCTACCAGCAGCACGCGCCGCAATGGTTCGGCCGGTTGCCGAATCGCCAGGCGCGCCCGCTCCGACTCCGGCGTGGGCCGGTGGCCGTCATGTCGCTTCGCGCGCTCCTGGGATGCCTCGAACACTATGGCCGCGCCGGGGACTTGCCGTACCGCCTCCTCTATCCGCGTCGGCTCCAGGCCGCTCCCGCACACCGCAACCGGCGTCGCGTTGAAATGGGCGGCCGCCCG
>Ga0315289_10003783_pt1 | contig 22783 bp, 14 predicted proteins | sample YL17G11_40_MG_FD_203452 | JGI IMG/M metagenome (GOLD analysis project Ga0315289, IMG submission 203452) | Sediment microbial communities from Yellowstone Lake, YNP, Wyoming, USA - YL17G11_40 | ecosystem: Environmental > Aquatic > Freshwater > Lake > Sediment | place: USA: Wyoming | collected... | reverse complement strand
TGCCGAAGTACCTGAAGTTTGCCGAGCAGGCGCAGAGCAATGAGGAGTTTTACCAAGTCGTATCGGGCTACTTCCACGTCATTGGTGCTTCCGGCCATGCGTACTTTCTGCCGGATGATTATCTCAAATGGTGCGGAGTCGGCACGCTCTTGGGGATCGTGAACTTCGGGATTACGCCGGGACAGTTCGAAAGAGCAAGATACTGGGCAAAACTGGCTGGCAGTCTCTCGACGCGTGCCCATCCCCCATTCCATGTCATGGGTAAGGACGGCCGATACTTTACGGGCGACGACTGGCAATACGATGGAACCCTCGTGCCCAAGGGATCGGAGATCCTCCGGGTCAACGGGATGACCTGCCCGCGTTATCTGGATTCCGTCAAGGATAACACATGGCTCAAGTTTGACGCGTATCCGAAGGGTTGGGTGGACTACTTCCTGATGATCATCGATGAAGGCCCCTCTTTCCAGGGATGGCAGGTGGATTTCGGCCTGGCTGACGGCCGCACGCTTTCGGCCTTTGTGCCCAAGGTCAAAGGCTTCCCCGCTCCGACGGAAGAAAAGGTCCGCACGGTGGAGCCCAAAGAGAATTGTACGTGCCTGGAACTAACCGAACACGTAGGCTATATTCGCATCAAGTCGTTTATGGGAGGCCCCCTGGAATCCTACTTCGGGCAATTTATCAAAAGGGACAAGAAGAAGATAAAGACTTTCCTTGAACGGTCGCGCGGCCAATATGATAAACTGATCATCGACGTCAGGAATAACGGCGGTGGACTCCCGGAGTATTCCTACGACAATCTGATGCGTCCCTTTCTCGATCAGCCTGTGACATACAGGCACGAGGCAGGCTTGAAACGGCGATTCCTGAGGGACACGAATCCATCGGTCCTGCGCCAACTGCGCAGGATGATGGTGTCGGAGAACGTGGTAGATATGAAGGAGGTAGAACCGCCCGAGGGTTTTGACGCCAACGAATGGGTTTTCTACGAGATTACCCGTCGACTGGAGCCTTCTCAACCCTTCGCTTTCACGGGGGAGATGTATATTTTGATCAACGGGGGCTGCTTCTCTGCCTGCGATGATTACGCCAACACGGTCAAGCGGATTGGGATAGCCACTCTCGTAGGCCAAACGACCGGAGGGATAGGGGGTATCGGCTACTGTATGACTCCTTTCGTACGATTGCCCCAAAGCGGGATGATCTTCGCATCGGATGTTCATCTGCCTCTGAATCCGGACGGCAGCTTCACCGCCCTACACGGACTCGAGCCCGACGTCAAGCTGCCGGACGCCAATCCCCCACGATCTATCACCAAAGAGGACCTGCTGCAGGACGAATGGATCAAGAAGGTCATCGCCGGAGTTCCGAGCCGCACGCAGACCGATTCTCGCTGATCGCGCGGCGCAGAGATTCACAGGCCGGATGCGCTCGCGGCGCGAGGGATCGTTACCGCGAGAACCGGTTCAGCCGCTTCAGGAAGGGCAGAACGAGCAGGGAGGCGAGGAACGGCAGTGCCGCGATAAGCAGAAAGAAATCGTGGTGCTCGAACCGGTTGTAGTATTTGGCGAGCATGCCCGAGCCGTAACTGCCCAGGGCCGTGGCGCCGAACCAGCAGCCCATCATCAACCCGCGAATCCGCTGCGGTGCGACCTTGGAGACAAATGACAGTCCCATCGGCGAGACGAGGATTTCGGAGACGGTCACCACGAAATAGGAGCAGATCAGCCACAGAGGCGACATGATGTTCTGATCCCGGTCACCGCCCGCGCGCGCGGCAAAGACCATGATGAGCACGGACAGGCCCAGGATAAACAGCCCGGCGAAGATTTTGACGGCGCTCGACGGCTCCTTTCCCGCTTTCCGCATCCTGGCGAACAGCAGGACGAGCAGCGGCGTCAGCACGAGGATAAAGAAGGGATTGAAGAACTGATAGGTCTCGGGCTTCAGGATGCCGGACCGCACGGTCGAGCGTTCCGCGAAAAGCGTGAGCGAAGACCCGTTCTGATAGAACGCGATCCAGAAGAAAATGGCTACGGCGAACAGGATGAATAGCGACACGATCCGTTGCCGGTCCTCGGTATTTTGGAGGACAGACGACGGAGGACGGAGGACGGCTCCGGCTTCTGTTTTCCGTCCTCCGGCCTGCGCCGGAGCGCCGACACGTGCCGGGACCAGGTACCTCATGCCGAGCTGGAAGACGATGATGGAAAAGACCATCCCCAGAGCCGCCGCCGCGAAGGAGAGATTATAGCTGCCGAAGCGATTGCTGATCAGCGTGGCGGCCAGCGGCGCCACGGCCGCCCCGAGGTTGATTCCCATGTAGAAGATGTTGAATCCTGAATCTTTCAGCTTGCTCCCTTCCTCGTACAGGTTGCCGACGAGCACGGAGATGTTCGCCTTGAACAGGCCGGTCCCCACGGCGACCAGGAGCAGGCCGGCATAGAAAGGAGCAATCCGCGCGCGGGACGAGACGGCTAAGGCGATATAGCCGATTGTCATCAGGACCGCTCCCACCCGGATAGTGTTGCGCTGGCCAAGGACCCGGTCTCCGAGCCATCCTCCCGCGATCGGGATAAAATAGACCAACCCCAGGAACCAGCCGTAGAAGTTCCCCTTGCGCGCATCGTCCCACCCGAGAGTCTTGTCCATGTACAGGACGAAGATGGCCATCATGATGTAGAACCCGAACCGTTCCCACATCTCCGTGAAAAACAGAACCATCAGTCCGCGCGGGTGATTCTTCAGCATGACCGTCCCTGTCGATATACGATTTACCATTCACTATGGGCCGGGCGTGCCATGTCTACGCTTGCGTAGACATGTTCGATCCGATAGCCAAGACATGCTTACGCGAGCGTAAGCATGGCACCCGGCACCCAGCCGAGCTCGGGCCTGAAGTGTAAATTGTAAATAGGAAATCGTAAATAGTAAATAATGTCAAAGGTTCATGGGCAGGCCGCGGTCGCGCAGGTATTCCTTCATCTGGGTGATGGTGTAGTTGCCGAAGTGGGTGATTGAAGCCATCAGCACGGCGTCGGCGCCGCCCTCGACGATGGCGTCGTAGAGGTGGTCGAGCGTGCCGGCGCCGCCGGAGGCGATGACGGGGATATTGACCGCGTCCGAGACCGCCCGGTTGAGCTCGTTGTCGTATCCGGCCAAGGTGCCGTCGGCGTCCATGCTGGTCAGCAGGATTTCGCCGGCGCCCAGCTCTTCGCCTCGCACGGCCCACTCGACGACGTCAACGTCCGTCGGCTCCGAGCCCGCTTTGACGCAGACCTGCCAGTGGCCGGGGCGCGTCTTCGACTGTCGGGCGTCGATCGCGAGGACCACGCATTGGTTCCCGAATCGCCGGGAAGCTTCCGTAATCAGGTGGGGATTCTCCACGGCCGCGGTATTCACTGACACCTTCTCCGCGCCGCTGCGCAGCAACTCGTCAATCTGCCCGACGGTCCGAATGCCGCCGCCGACGGTGAACGGGATAAAGACATTTTCCGCCACGCGCCGGACCAGGTCCACAATCGTCTTGCGCGAGCGGATCGTCGCCGTGATGTCGAGGAAGACCAGCTCGTCGGCCCCGGTATCGCTGTACCGGGCCCCCAGCTCGACGGGATCGCCGGCATCGCGAAGATTGAGGAAGTTGACGCCCTTGACGACGCGATTGTCTTTGACGTCGAGACATGGGATGATTCGCTTGGTCAGCATGAAAGGCACCTTGCGTAGGGGCAACCCCCTGTGGTTGCCCTCAACCATTTGGGCAGGCACGGGGGCCTGCCCCCTACCGCTTTGTACAGATTGCATAAAAGTTCCGCAGGACCTGGAGTCCCTGCTCGCCGCTTTTCTCCGGGTGGAATTGCACGCCGTATATGTTGGCCTTCTGCACCGAGGCGGTCAACGGCGAGCCATAATCCGTATACGCGATCTTCGCCTGCCCGTCGCCGACCTGGACATGATACGAGTGAGCAAAGTAGAAATGCTTGGCCGGACCCAGGCCCGCGAACAGGTCCATATCTGGGGGCATCTCCACCAGGTTCCAGCCCATATGGGGGACCGTCTGTGCCGGCGGGACGGGCACGACATTACCCCGGATCAGTCCCAGGCCCTGGTGCGGGCCATATTCGCTGCTTTGGTCGAAGAGCAACTGGTGGCCGACGCAGATGCCCAGGATGGGCTTGCCCGCGAGGGCGGCCCTTTTGACCGGCCCGGCCGCCGAGCCGAGGGCCTCCATCGCATAGCCGAACGCCGCTACGCCGGGCAAAACCAGGCCCGAGGCCTTCTCGATCCGCGCCGGCTCGCGGCTCAGTTCGGCCTCGCAGTCGATGTGCCGGAAGGCATTGCAGACGCTCTTAACGTTCCCTACACTGTAGTCGATTACCACAATCACGCTAAAACTCTACTAATTCTGAACTTACATCGTCAAATCAGAATAATTGATATGACGGTTAAGCGGAAATAATTTGCCCGCAGACCGGCTGACGGCCGATAATCAGTTTTGAGGCGCGGGGACGCGAATTGTTGCGTCTTCTCGCCTGAGTTCTTGAGCCCAAGCCTGCGAATGTCGATTCAATGGTACCCAGCTTACGGAAATTAGGAAGATAGAAATGTGCGGTATTATTGCCTATTTGGGGAAGAAGACAGCTCAACCCATCCTCATTGAGGGTCTGAAGCGGCTGGAGTACAGGGGTTACGACTCGGCGGGCATCGCCCTGTTGAGCAGCGGCAGCATCCGCATCAAGAAGACCAGCGGCCGAATCAGTGCCCTCGAGCAGATTCTGGACGGGCCCCGATGCTGCGATACCTTGGGCATCGGCCATACCCGCTGGGCGACCCACGGCGAGCCGAACACCATCAATGCCCACCCGCATCTCGACTATACGGGCAAAATCGCCGTCGTCCACAATGGCATCATCGAGAACTACAGCACCTTGAAAACCTGGCTGCAAAACGAGGGGGTCACCTTCGTCAGCGAGACGGACACCGAGGTCATCTCCAATCTGATTGGCTACCTCTACCGCAACGGGGAGGAGTCGGGCCGGTGCGAGGGGCAGCACGAGTTCGAGTGGGCGGTCCAGCAGGCCCTGCGGAGACTTCATGGGACATTTGGGGTGGCGATCCTTTGCTCGGATTTTCCCGATACGCTCATCGGCGCCAAGCGCGGCAGTCCGCTGATTCTGGGCGTGGGCGACAACGAGTACATCCTGGCCTCCGATGCGGCGGCCATCGTCGAGCATACCACGCAGGCCATCTACCTGGCCGATAACGAGATGGTCACCGCCGGTCCGGACGGGTTCTACACCAAGACCATTGACAACGTCGTGGTCACCAAGGACCTCAAGCAGATCGAGTTCTCGCTCGACCAGATCGAGCTGGGCGGCTTCGAGCATCACATGCTCAAGGAGATTTTCGAGCAGCCGGAATCGCTCAGCACGTGCATGGGCGGCCGGATCGATAAGCAGTCGGGAAAGATCAAGCTGGGCGGCATCGCCGAGTATCTGCGCGAGCTGACGCGGGCCAAGCACATCATCTTCACCGCGTGCGGCACAGCCTTTCACGCCGGCCTGGTGGGGGAGTTCCTCCTCGAACACCTGGCCCGCATCCCGGCCGACACGGAATATGCGAGCGAGTTCCGCTATCGCAACCCCATCATCGGCGACGGCACGTTCGTGGTCGCCATCAGCCAGTCCGGCGAGACCGCCGATACGCTGGCGGCCGTGGAGCAAGCGAAAGAGCGGGGCGCCACCGTGTTCGGGATCGTCAACGTCGTCGGCTCCACCATCGCCCGGACCACCGATGCGGGCATTTACCTGCACGCTGGGCCGGAGATTGGCGTGGCCAGCACCAAGGCCTTCACCGCCCAGGTGGCGGTGTTGAGTATGCTCGCGATCGAGCTGGGCCGCAGACGCCACATCGGCAGTGATGAGGCCGCCAGGTACATCGATGAGCTTTCCCAAATCCCGGAGAAGATCAGCACAATCCTGGAACAGTCGGACCATATCCGAGAGATCGCTGCGGCCAATATCGACAGGGAGAATTGGCTCTTTCTGGGCCGGGGATTCAACTATCCGGTGGCACTCGAAGGCGCCCTGAAACTCAAGGAAATCAGCTACATCCATGCCGAGGGCCTGCCGGCGGCCGAGATGAAGCACGGCCCGATTGCCCTGATCGCGGACGGCATGCCGGCGGTTTTCCTCGCCACGGCGGGGCCGCAGTACGACAAGATCATGGGCAATATCGAAGAGGTCCGCGCCCGGGGCGGCAAGATCATCGTCGTCGCGACCGAAGGCGATGAGGAGATCCGCCGGCGCGCCGACCATCTGATCACGATTCCGGAAGCGCCGGAGCTTCTTCAGCCGATGCTCACGGTCGTGCCGCTGCAACTGCTGGCCTATCATGCCGCCGTACTCCGCGGCCACGATGTCGATAAGCCGCGCAATCTTGCCAAGAGCGTCACCGTCGAGTAGACTGACCGTTGATTCAGGCTGATCGCGTCGACTTGTCATTTCCACTGAAGCAGGAGTCCGTTGCGACCGATGCGCAGTGGATGGGCGCTTTCGCGAAGACAATAGCGCGGTGTGAGAGAGTTGTCCACCGTCTGTCATGTCGAGCGAAGCGCAGCGCAGTCGAGACATCTGGCTGCGAGCATGGCGTGTCACTCCTTCGCGGCCGGATTTCTCCGCTACGGCCCGCCTTCGGCGTGCCTCCGGTCGAAATGACAAGGAAGAGCGAGTAATCCGTTCGTGATTGGCATAGTGGTGCTGGGCAGGTGCCTGCTGAAGATGTGGGGCATCTTCAGCCCGCGGAGCGACCCGCCTGAGTCTCTGAAACCGTCTTGAATGGAAGGGATTGCCAATGTTCGCCTGTGAGGATAGGGACTCAACAAGTAAACGCTCGCGGGCTTTCACTCTGATCGAGCTGTTGGTGGTTCTGGCCATCATTTCGATTCTGCTCTCGATCCTGACGGTTTCGCTGCGCCGGGTGCGGGGCTCGTCGCTGCGCGTCGTCTGCGCGCATAATCTCAAGCAGGTGGGCTTGGCCATGGAGATGTACCTGTCCGACAACGACACTACGTACCCGTGTGCCCAGGACCCGATCTCCCCGGCACCGCCGTACTGGCTCTGGATGGGACGCGGCTGGCGAAAATGGGTCAAGCCTTACCTCGACAACTCCATTGACGCCAACAACCCTTCAGTGCTGTTGTGCCCGGAAGATCGGACGGAGCCGGCCAAGTACGAATCCACCAGCTACGATTACTCCATGACGTTCTACCACAGTCCCGACCAGATCGACGCCACGAACGATAAGGCCGAGACGTACAGCAATCCCCGGCCGTCCATCCCGCAGCGAATCAGTGACGTCGCCTATCCGTCGGCGAAGATTCTCATCGGCGAGTGGTTCAGCAGCCACGTGCCCGTCGAGCAGGAGCAGGGCTGGTGGAACTGGCAGGGCGCCCGCAATTTCCTGTTTGCGGGCGGCCAGGTGCTCTTCCTGCCCGCCGAAAAAATCCGCCCGGCCCGCGACGGCCTGCCCGACGCCAATCTGACCGTCCACGGTGCCAAAGGCCGCGACTACGCCCCGTGAGTCCCGTCACAGGATTCCAACAGACTCACGTAGTCCGCCATTTCAAGTCGCTCCGCCGCCTCGCGACGCGTGACAAGGAAGCAATCTTTGGAGACAGTTGCCCACGGCTTGGGTGCCATGCTTACGCTCGCGTAAGCATGTCTTCTTCGCCTATCGAACGGAGCATGTCCGCGCCAGCGTGGACATGGCGCCCAGCTTGGACAGCCGGCACATACCCGGCGTTTGTCATGTCGAGCGGAGCCCAGCGCAGTCGAGACATCTGGCCTCGAATCTGACGTAGCGCCCCCTCGCGGCCAGATTTCTCCGCGCGGCCTTCGGCCTTGGTCGAAATGACAACGCCGGGCCCAGGAACCATTCCGCAGTGGCATTTCCGACGATGACTTGTTTGGCCTGCCACAATTTTGTCGTACACCCCAAGTTGACTCTGGCGAAAAATGTCCTTGACATGTCCACTGCTCACGGCGTACGCTACAAGCGTCCGTTTTGTTGGCAGTGGATGCGGTGATGGCCTCTTGTCCCGGATGGTATTTCAATAAGGAAGGTCCTGCTGCCCGTGTGAGGAAGGCGGGCGTGCGGTGTCTCCAGGGTCCTGTCATCGGGGCAAGCCTGGTGCGTGACGGCGCGTTATCGCGGCGGTGACGCACATTGGAGAACAGGCTACGACTTGATCGGGGAGGAAGGGACTCCCCGGATTTTCCTCCCCGCGAAGTTTTTCCGAAGCACCGTGCGGCCCACAGGTGGACGCCTCGGCCTGAAGGGGGTGTCTGTCATCCTGTGTGTTCGTGAGTTGGAGATCCTGGGATTCTGATGAGTTTTGACGAGCAACTTCGGTAATCGCTTTGCGGGCTACCCGGTCTTTCTTGGCAAAAGGCGGCGCGGCAAGGCCGCCCGCGCAGGTTCTGATTACCGATTTTGTCTGTCAAAACTCATTAGGAGGACGGAGAAATGAAGCGTCAGATGAATCAGACGGTGTTGAGGGTGGTCCTTCTTGTGGCAGGTGCGGGCATGTTCGCCTGGCCCACGCCAGCTCTGGTGAGCGCAGACGTGGCTGACTTCACCGGCGATCAATCCGACGGGATTCTGAGCGGCGTGGACTTCTTCTGTCCGCCGGTCTACACGCTCAACATCTACAATCTTACCACGGACATTACACCGGCGTCCAATTCTCCCGGCGTAGGAATAGTGCGCCAGGCCGCGGACGGTAAGGCTGGCGCCAATGGGTCCAGTTGGTTTACTACCGCTACCGGTGAGAACGGCGACGTGGGTGGTCTCGGTGGTGAATTGATAGGGCAGTTGCCCTATCTAACATTTGTGGGTCCCACGGTAAACTTCACCGGCGGCGAGTTTGAGATCATCTCGTCGGGTATGGTTGCTGGCGGTATCCAGGCAGAGAGCCGGGGTGGCAATGGCGGCGCCGGCGGCTGGGCCAACTCTGTGCTTTGGAAGGCCTTGGGGGGTGCGGGTGGGAGCGGGGGCTGGGGTATGCCGGTGACTGTCACCAGCAACGGCGGCATCCACGCCACCGGCGGCTTTTTTGCTCCGGGCATCTGGGGCGTGAGTGTGGGCGGCGCCGGCGGCGCCGGCGGCGCGACTGACTCTGCCGAAGGGGCCTGGGGCGGTGCAGGCGGGGCCGGGGGCTCGGGTCGCGCGGTGACTGTCCACAATGACGGCGACATCAGCACTGGCGGTGTGTTTTCTGCCGGCATCCTCGCCACAAGTGCGGGCGGTGATGGCGGCGTCGGTGGCTCAGCCCACACGGGTGGCAACGCCTACGGCGGTCAGGGTGGAGCCGGGGGCGATGGCGGCACGGTGATTGTCACTAACGACGGCAGCATCCAGGCCGACGGTATTCTCACGTTCGGGGTCGCCGCCGTGAGCGGCGGCGGCACCGGCGGGGATGGCGGTTCCGGCGATTCCGTCCTTTCTTATGGCAAGGGCGGTGACGGCGGTCGGGGGGGCACCGCTGGTCCGGTGGAGATCTATAACTATGGCGACATCACGATCACCAGCACCATGGGCAGCAGTCAGGAGAAAGGTTTCACCGCCGGGATCCTCGGGCAGAGCCTCGGCGGTATCGGCGGCAATGGTGGGTCCGGCAGCAGTATAGTCGGCGTGGGAGGCAGCGCTCAGGGCGGTGGTTCAGCCGGCAGCGTAGATATCGAGAATACCGGGGTTATCCACGCTACCGGTTTGGCTACGCGCGGCATTCTCGCCCAGAGCGTAGGGGGCTACGACGGCAGTGGTGGCACCGGCAGTGGTATAATAGTCGGTTGGGGCGGCAGCGGAAGAAGCGCCGGTGACGCCGGACTTGTCGAGGTGGGAAACAGCGGAGCCATCACAGCGACAGGCGACGACTCCGTGAGTATATTGGCCCAGAGCATCGGGGGCGGCGGCGGCGACCCGGGCTACAGCGCAGCAGGATGGGTCTTTGCGGTTGGGGGCACGGGTTCCGCTGCCGGCAATGGAGGCGCCGTCACGGTTACAAACACCGGGCCGCTTCAGACTTCCGGCGCCGACGCCCTGGGGATTGCGGCCCAGAGTATCGGGGGCGGTGGTGGATTTGCCGGTCTTGCCTGCGCGTTTCTGGTCCTCGGTGGCAGCGGAGACAGCAGCGGCAATGGCGACAGTGTTACTGTCGCCAACGATGGGTCAGTCACGACGACCGGCCACAGCTCGGACAGCATCTCCGCCCAGAGTATCGGCGGCGGGGGCGGGATCGCCGACGGTGCGGGCAGTATCAATGTAGGCTGGTGGGGGTCCATCGGAGGCAGCGGTGGCGCCGGCGGCGACGGCGGCATAGTCACGGTCAACAGCAGTGGCGATCTGCAGACTTCCGGTGATGATGCCAGCGGCATCCGCGCCCAAAGTATCGGCGGTGGGGGCGGACGTGGTGGCTGGTCTTTCACGGGTTTTGCTAGTCCCGTTGTCGAAGACCTCACCGTTTCCGCCCTTGAACCTGATATCATTGCCGCGGCCTTCGACTTGACCGAGTGGCTCCTGGGCGGCGGCGGGGGTGGCGGTGACGGCAATCAGGTCGACGTTACCACCGAAGACGTCGCTACGATCAGCACGGAAGGTGATGGCTCCTTCGGGATTCACGCCCAGAGCGTGGGCGGCGGAGGTGGCAGCGGCCGGCTCGCGAAGAGCGTGGGCTACTTCATCAGCACCGCGATTGGTGGCGATGGCGGTGGGGGCGGCAACGCCGGCGCCGTCAACGTCACCAGCGACAGCGCGATCACTACGCAGGGGGACGACGCTCATGGCATCCTGGCCCAGAGCATCGGTGGCGGCGGTGGCGCCGGCGGCAACGCCAGCGCAGTGGCGGGCGTCCCCGTGACCACTAACGTTGACCTTGGTCTGGTTATCGGGTCCGCTGAGAGTGAGGCCGGTGCAGGTGGGGCGGGCGGCGACGGCGGGTTCGTCACCGTCAACAGCACAGGCGACATCAGCACCTCCGGGCTCCGTTCCGCGGGCATCCTCGGGCAGAGCGTGGGCGGCGGCGGTGGCGATGGCGGCAACAGCGTGGCAGAGGTCATCTCTGTGAATGGCTCCACGGTCGCGACGTCAATCGGCGGCGCCGGCGGCGATGGCGGCAACGGAGGAGTTGTCGATGTAGATAGCAGCGGAGGTATCGCCACGCAAGGCGGTTCCGCCTATGGCATCGTGGCCCAGAGCATCGGCGGCGGGGGTGGCAGCGGCGGCAATAGCACGGCGCTGACCGCCAACATTACCGTTCTAACGGGCCTGGGAGACCTGTTCTCTCCCACCCTGGATATCTCCTTGTCCGTCGGCGGCAGCGGCGGCGATGGCGGCGACGGTGCGCTTGTAGATGTAGATACCTTCAGCACGGGCGGCATCGTCACCCAGGGCGACTTTGCTCATGGGATCCTCGTGCAGAGCGTCGGCGGCGGGGGCGGGGCCGGAGGGGACAGCACGACCATCAATATCGACCTCAGCACGAATCCGACGGATTATGTGCCCTTCTTTGATTTCCTGACCGTGGGCGGCAGCGTCGCGATAGGCGGCAGCGGCGGTCTTGGTGGAAACGGTGACCAGGCCGACGTGACTAACGGTGGCAGCATCAGCACCGCGGGCAACTTTGCCGCCGGGGTCGTGGCCCAGAGCATTGGGGGTGGCGGGGGTGTCGCAGGACGCACACACTCTGATTACTATGGTTTTACGGGCCCGGGGTCCTCTATGGTCTTGGAAGGTAGCAGCGGCGGTAGGGGCAACGGTGGGAATGTCACGGTGCTAAACAACGGCGATATTACCACAGAGGGCGGCTTCGCGCCTGGGATCCTCGCCCAGAGCATCGGAGGCGGCGGCGGGTTTGCGGGAATCAGTGAAGATGATGGCATCAGTACGCTGAACTTCGGCCCCAACGCCCACGGTATCTTCGTGGAGAACACCGGCTTCGGCGTCGGCTTTGCCGGCAGCGTCGGCGGTTCGGGCTCGGCCGGCGCGGTCAGCGTCACCCATACCGGCAGCATCACGACGCTCGGTGATATGTCCCATGGCATTCTCGCACAAAGTGCAGCAGGGTATGGTACGGCCGGTCCGGTTACTGTGACTCTTGCCAGTGACATTATGGCCAACGGTGTGGATTCGGACGGCATCCATGCACAAAGTGTGGGTGGCGGCGGCCGTGGCGATATCTCCATCAACATCGGCGGCGGCATGGTCCGCGGCGGATCGGGCGCGGGCACCGGCGTGAATATTGACGGCGGAGTTGACAACACCCTCACCAATGCCGGCAGCATCTCCGCGCTCAGTGGTACCGCGATCATCGGGGGCATCGGCAACGACACCGTCAATAACAACGGCATCGTGACGGGCACGGTCCGTCTCGGCACGGGCACTAACGCTTTCAACAACAATGCGGCCGGGATACTCAACTCGGGTGCTCTCATCGATCTGGGCGCGGGCAACGCACTGACCAACGCTGGAATTCTCTCGCCCGGGGGTACAGGGACTATCCTCAACACCATCCTTATCGGTGACCTCGTCCAGTCGGCCTCCGGCGTTTGGGAGCTGGAGATTGGCGGATTCACGCCCGAGTCATTCGATTCCATAGACATCACCGGTACTCTGACGGGCGAGACAAGTATTCTGAGTCTCTCCTCCACGATGGGCGGTATCAACTTCTCATTCCTGCCGGGCTACGATATTGCTTCGGAAATTGGTCCGGGACAAAGCATGACACTCCAGTTTCTGAATGCCGGTGATCTCGATGGCTTTGCCTCCGGCATGTCATATAGCGTTTTGGGCAGCCCGTGGGCCTTTCAGTACGACGTGTTCCAACAGGATGGCGGATTGTTCCTGCGGGCCGTTAACACGATTCCCGCGCCGGGCGCTTTGCTGCTGGGAAGCATTGGCCTCGGCCTTCTCGGCTGGGGGCGCAGAAGGATGAGGTCTTGAGCAATCCCGGCAGAGCCGCCCACATATCCTGTGCGCGGCGAAGCATCTGGTCTGCTGCGGGAATCGCCATGGATGCTCACGAAGCAGAAGTGCTTGTGGGATGCGCGCGCGGAGCTTGCCCCCGCGCAGGCGGAGGACGCCCATGCCACTTTGCACGTTCTAATTGCGGCTGATCGTGAATCGCGCCCCGGACCCGGCCGGGATGATTAGCGGTTCTCGGAAGCTGATACCGCCGAAATCGCGCACGGAGAACTGCGACAAGGTCAGTTGGCCGTGCAGGACGGTCAGGTCCACTTGCGTGTTAGCGTCACTCTGCCGGAGCGAGCAGGTGCCCCAGGCGGAGCCGTTGGACCAGAAGTACTTGCCTTCCTTGGGAGCCAGGGTCATGGACTTGTCCACGCCGGAGTAATGGAAGCCGGTCAGCGCCAGGACGGCGGCCCAACTGGCCATCGCGCGGGCATAATGATGGCCGCACTCGGCTTCGTCGAACGGGCTGCGCTTGCGGCCGTCATAGCGGTCGCGGACATTCTGGATACACTTGAGACCTTCCTGCGTCTGGCCTTCATACAGCATGCCCACCGCCGCCGCGTACTCGAAGCCGGTCATGACCTCGGTGAAATACGGGAACGGATTGGCCGGGCGGTCCTTGGGATAGCTGGCCATCAGGAGGATCGATTCATCGCCGAGAGCGAAGCTCCGCATGCAGTTGAAGTGGCCGTAAATGTTCTCCCGGTAGTTGTACTTCATGATGCTGCGCAGCGTCGTTTGAACGTGTCCCGGGTCAACCAGGTAGCCTAACCCGCAGATGTGGGCCGTGTACTGACCGACAAGCTGGTCCACGAGGCAGCCGGCGCCGAGCTGATAGTCCGGATTGGCCGGGTCTTTGGCGCCCATGCCGACCAGCAGACTGGGGGCCACGTCGGACTTGTCTTTCGGCGGACGGATCTGATGCTCGTAATATTCGCCATTGAACAGGTTGGCGTCGGTCCACTTTCTCCCTTTTTCGAAGAGGTCGTGACACGTGGACGCGAACTGATTGTCTCCCACGTAGCGGGCCATTTCCTCGGCCGCTCGCAGGGCACCGAGGTACCAGATTTCCATCTGCGGATTCGGGCCGTAGTATTCCACGTCCATCGTGTTGTGCTGACAGCCTTCCATGACGCCGTCTTTATCCGCGTCCCAGCCGCCCTTGATCCAGCAGAACTCGACCGCTTTCTTCACATGCGGCCAGAGCGTCTTGAGCATCTGGTCATCGCCGGAGAGCTGCCAGTCGCGGTACATCTTCATGATGCACCCCATCTGGCCGTCGGCGGCGGCCTTGCCGAACTCCTGCGCTCGTTCCAGCGGCAGGTTCACCCGGAAGCTCATCATGCCCTCCTCGTTCGTGGCCTTGCCGAACTCGGTATCGCGCATCGATCTGGCCAGACTGCCGAACAGGAACGCCGTCGCGGGCTCATAGTTCCACACGTGCGTGCAGGAGCCGTGGCAGCAGCCGCCTTTATTGCTGCACCCCTCGAAGCCATAGAATCGGCCGTCCTCCGTGCGGAAACACGTCTGGGTCCGCAGCGTGCTGACGTTGAACAGAGCGGCCTCCTTGACGACCTCCGGCAGATCGCTGTCGCAGAAGGCCCGCACAAAGCGGACCGTTTTCTGCTCCAATTCGACGAGCTGCGGCGCGGTCCTCTCGGCCACGTCCCAGGCGTCCTGGTAGACGGTGGTGTAGTAGTTGCCGATCCGGTCCTGGTCGTTGCCCTTGGGCGTCCACGTCATGCGGTTGGGGAAGTGCCACGTAATCAGGAAGACCACGGGCACGGCCTGCTTCGGCGGCAGTTGGACGGTGACTGCCAGGGAGGCCATCGGCGTATCCTCGGTGACGGGCTTGCGCTCTTCGAGCCGGCCATCCTTGGAGAAGTCGTCCCAGAAGTCCAGCGACGAGCTGCCCCAGCCGCCGGGCAGCCAGGAAACCCGATAAGTAATGCCGTCTTTCGCGGTGGTCGTCAGGGCGATGGTGCCCCACTGGGGGGCCTTGTTGGCGACCCCTTCGGAGTGCATGAAGATGCCGTTGATGCTCTTGCCCTGGCGGTACTCGTTGCGGTTGGCCTTGGCGGACTGGCCGGAACCGTCGTTGCCGATGAAATTGGGCATGGTGCCGCAGACCGATGCTTCGAGCGGCCGGTCCGTCTTGTTGCGCAGCACGTAACGCAGAATGGCGACGGGGATGCCGCTGGTCTCGGTGTCGGCCGGCACCAGCGGATTGAAGGCTTGCAGAGTCGCGTCGATCATCATATCCGGGTCGGACAGCATCACCTGCGCGAGCGGATAGGCAGCGGCGAAGGTGCACCGGCGGAATCGCGGCAGGCCGTGGTTGACGGCGGCACTGCCGCTGGCGTCCTCGTACAGGGAAAGGTCGATGGGTCCCTCCAGTCCTCGCGCTTGCGTCTGTCCCTTCACATCTTTCACGAAGACAGCGAAGAACGGGCCGAATGATCCCCTCATGGGGGTGAATCCTTTGGCGGGGCGGTTCATGATTTCCCAGTCGCGGAGATCACCCCGGCCGCCGAGCGCTACCGTGCCCGTCCCGATCCCGCCCAGCGGCAGGGCGATGCGCGCCAGATGCTGCTCATCGTAGCGCTTCAGCACCGGCCAGTCTCCCGCCGCACCCGTCGGCTCCTGTATCTGTTGAACAGTCGCCTGTGCGTCGGCGGACGGCGCCTCCGTCGAACACACAATACCCAAAACGAAAATCAGTCCCACTGATACCAGGAAAGTCTTTCTCATATCATTCTCCCATCAATGTCGCGACCCCCAACCATGCCTCGTGAGCACCCGCCACGCCATCGGCAAAGTGCGTGCGTCCAACATACCGCCCTGGCCCCGGAATGTTAACCAGAAACCGCCCCGCGAATCCTCTGGGGCTACGACAAGATGGTGACGCGCTGCCATGCCAGGCGTCGGGTGCCATACTTGCGCTCGCGTAAGCACGCCAGCGGGTGGGCGGTAGGGGCAGGCCCCCGTGCCTGCCCTCGACCCGATCGGGAACGGGGCAAGAGACCCCAGCCCTGGAAATTGGCTTTGTTTTCGCAGAGGCATAATTCGTATCTTTTTCTCCTAAATCCTTTTCGTCACAGCAGTTATTGTTCATTTTAGCCCCAGCAAATTGGCTTTGTTTTGCAGAATCGCCCCTGCGAGCGCCACGGTTTTCCCGTATTGGACGGTTGGTGGGATTCGTGCTTCAGTCGGCATGACCAGGCCCTCCGGATCTGCTATTCCCGATTCGCTATGCGGTCGTGATCACGGTTCAATAGTTGCGTGAATAGCATACAATCGCACAAGTTGGCCGTCAAGTGAAAATCCCGGCAACGCAGAGGCTTTTTGTCGGGCACTGATGGACGCCCGTAAACTCTTTTCAGACATGGATTTACACGATTGTGGCGAGCGGCGTGCGGTGCGCCGTGCCCGCCGTTTTCTTGCGGCGGGAGACATAAAAGGACTCGGCTAAGCCCTTTACTCAAGTGGATTTACGCCTGTTCCTCGGGAAAGAGTACCTGACACCGTCGCATTCTCTCTGCAAGATGGGTCGTGAAGGTCAACAGGGAGGGTCAAGGACATGGCAGATGGACAACGGGTTCCGACAGTGGTGCTTCTGCGAGGTGTTCTCTCGCTTGGGGTGTTCTTCATCGTCCTCAGTGTCGCCCTGCTCCTGCCGGCTGGTGATATTTGGTGGGCGAAGGGCTGGCTGTTTCTTCTGGTTTTCCTCGTCTTGATGGCCGCGGGCACCCTCTACCTGTGGCGTACCAACCCCGAGATCTTCGTTGCTCGAAGCAGGATCCGTCCCGGCACGAAAAGTTGGGACAAGGTGCTGGTGGTATTCCTATTGCTGTCATTCATGGCGATCTTCCCGGTAGCGGGGTTCGACGCCGGGCGATTCCATTGGTCAAGCGTTTCGCTTGGGGTGATCGTCCTGGGCTACGTTCTGCTGTGCATTGGGTTCTTTGTTTCCATCTGGGTGTACCGGGTCAACAAGTTCGCGGAACCGGGCGTGCGCATCCAGACCGAGCGGGGGCAGAAGGTGATCGACACAGGCCCCTATGCCATCGTGCGGCATCCGCTTTACCTGGGCGCACTCTTTATGTGTGCCGGCATTCCTCTGGCCCTGGGCTCATTTTGGGCCTTGATCCCGGGGGCCGTCGGTGCCGTGACCCTTGTCGTGCGGACTATCCTGGAGGACAAGATGCTGCACGAGGAGCTGGAAGGATATAAGGAGTACGCCAGTCGGGTTCGCCACCGCCTGATCCCCGGCATCTGGTAGACCGGGGAGAATAAGAATTGATCGGCGACTGTCACCGACTATGTCCGTTCCATTTGCTTTCCCGTCGGTTTGACCCTACAATAAGGCCATGGATCTTCAGGCTCCTATGCTTTGCGAAATGGAGAAAAGTGATTGTTGTGACTCTGTAGCTGGCAATCTGTGCTTTTATGCCACATCAAGCCCTTCTGCGGAAATGGACACCTCGGAGCGGTCAGGAGGCAACCATGACTCTCAATGAATTGCGAGCATCACTCACCGATTTGCAGAGGGAACTCCTTCGCCAAATCGCTGATTCGTATCTTTCCACGAGAACGGGAGTCTTGATGCGAGTGCTTCACAGTAGGTTCCAGAAAGTGAGAGTCGTGGGAGCACTCCGCCCTCTGGGGGGCGGTGTCGTGGTTGAGGCCGAAGATTATCAAGAGGGGAACCGGTACCGACCGACGTTCTTGGGCCTTCTCCTCAGCCCAAACGGTGAGCATTACGAGGACCTGATCGTACGCTACATAGAGTACTTGGAGCTTTTGTACACCAGTCAGCCTGAGCGAAACATGATCAACTGCGATGAGATTGAGCACAACCTGCAACTGACTAAAGACGACTCTATCCTGCTCCATCATCTTGTGACGGTAAGCAACCTCTGGGGTATATCGGCAAGCTTTTCTCCTCGCGAACGTACTTGGCAGGTTGGGGTGTTCAAAGGTGTTGACGATCTACCCTCGTGGGCTTCCAAGCGGGATTTCGTCCATCATTGGGCATACGACCCCAAAATGCCGGTCTTTTTGTCTGAACCGCTTTACTCCTCGTCCTCGGTACTCCCTCCTCAAATGTCAGTAGGGTTGTCAGGAGATAATCTAACTGCCACACCACGCACTTCAAGTGAAAAGGCTGATCTCAGGGCGGCGCAGTCATTGGTCCCGAACGAATCGCGGGAAGCTACCAAAGGAGTGCAGGGCAAACGTTTCCGAGTCGCTTTATCATTCCCAGGTGAACACCGGCCTTTCGTGGAGCAAGTCGCCGCAGAAATAGCCAAACAGGTCGGGCAGGAGCGAGTGCTCTACGACAAGTACCACGAAGCCGAGTTTGCCCGGCCAGATCTGGACACCTACCTCCCCAACCTCTATCGCATGGAGTCCGAGCTGGTCACGATATTCCTATGTGCAGACTACGCAAAGAAGCGATGGTGCAAGTTGGAATGGCGATTCATTAAGCAACTCATCTCCACAACCGAGGATTGGCGGGTCATGTTCATCAGTTTCGATGATATTGGTCCTGTACCTGAGATTGGGATTGTGACCGGTGACGGGTATGTTTCTGTCGGCTTGCGCGCACCAGGAGAGATTGCTGGTCTCATTCTCCAGCGTTTGGAACTGAATCATGGAGCCTCCAGTCCTATCTGGGGACAGCATATTCAATTCGCTAGCGATATGAGTAAGGCGTCCCTGGAATTCCCGAAGCAAGAAACAGGGCAGCTTGGGCCACTAAGACAAGTCTTCGGAGTCTTCTGGGACGGGGATTATAACATGAGATGCCTCAGTTGCAGGAAGCCATTGAAAAACTCCAGTATAGGGCCATCGGTCTTTTTCTGCTCAGATCCCAAATGTAATTCCAAACACATTCTCAAGGACGCGCGCGGCACTAAAATAACACGAGAGGATGCCGTGAACCGTCTGAAACAGGACTCGAAAGAAAAAACATCGACATAGAATGATCGTCATGCAGAGTACAACCTACGAAGAACGCGACGGGGGGAATAAAAGGTACGCGGTACTTTTCCCGAGTCTGCTGATCTGAGCCATGCGACGTGCCGCGCAAGCTTGACCGTTGAGGGGAACCAAAGGTATGCGGTACTCTTTCGAAGCTTTCTCATCCGACAAAGACTCCTTGTGTCCGGTGCAGATTTGGGCTATACCGAGATCAGAAAGGAGCCGTGTTTATGGAGTCCAATGAACCGGTCAAGCCGATCAGCTATGAGCAGACGCGGGAGAGCCTGGCCATGCTCGAGTTACTGGCGCAGAGCCAGCGGAGTATCGAGGCCGGCAAGCACAAGCTGCTCAAGAAGGCGTTTGCAGACCTCGCCGCTCGGACGAAGGGCCCGCCATGAAATATCAGGTGCTCGTGGTTGCGGAGGTTATTTGATCCCCAGGACGTCGGACATGGCGTAGAGGGCGGGGGGGTTGTGGAGGAGCCATTGGGCGGCGCGCAGGGCGCCGCGGACGAAGGTGTCGCGGCTGTGGGCGGTGTGGTTGAGGGTGATGGTTTCGCCCAAGGTGCCGTAAATCACGGAGTGGACGCCGGTTATGTCGCCGGCCCGGACGGCGTGCATGCCGATCTCGCCTTTTTTGCGCAGGGCGTCTTTGCCGCTGCGGCCGGGAGTGAGGCTGTCGGGGTAAGGCCGGCCGGTGGCCTTGCAGATATTCTGGGCCAGGGTCAGGGCACTGCCGCTGGGGGCGTCTTTCTTGAACCGGTGGTGCTCCTCGATGATCTCGATGTCGTATTCCTCACCCAGCATGGCAGCCACCTTGCCGACCAGCGAGAACAGGACGTTCATGCCGACGCTCATGTTCGTGCCGTAGATGATGGGGATCTTTACGGCGGCGGCCTTGATCGCATCCTGCTGCTCGACAGCCAGGCTGGTTGTTCCTATGACCAGAGGAGTGCCGTTCTTGACACATTGCTCCACGGTATTATCGGCCGCTTCCGGCGAGGAAAAATCGATAGCCACATCCGCGCCGGCCGGCCAGGAATCGCTGAGCACGAGGCCCAGACGCTCGCCTCCCGCCACGAGTCCCGCATCTTTGCCGGTTTCGGGGTTGTCGGCCTTCTCGACCGCCCCCACGATCTCAAATCGGCCCGATTCCATGGCCAGAGCGACAATTCGCCGGCCCATCCGTCCCGCCGCTCCCACCACAATAAGCTTTGACTTCATCCGCAACTCCTTAACCGCAGGCGTGACCTGCCCGCCGCAAGGAATATAGCGGCGGCCGGCGGCTTTGACAAGCCGCAGGCGAACGGATATGCCCCCGGGATCGTATATTGTCCGGAGGCCCAACAGGTTGTGGTACTCTGCGCGGGAACTTCAATTAGTGGCGTTTACGCCCCTGTGCAGGGTGTTGTGGCCCGGTGAACTTCCTCGACTTTGCCAGCGGTTCTGGGCTCATGTCCGATAATAACGGATAAGCTATCAGTTGGCGAGCACCCCTTTTTATCGGGTTTGCCGGCTGATTCTGATGGCGTTGGTGGCATGTGGCGGCAATTTCCGGACCGGACTCAAAAAGGGGCAAAATCCGCAAAAAAGTTATTGCCTCCGGGAAGTTTGACGATTATTATAACATCTTCGATGTGTAGAAGTTAACGGCTACCACAGCTATCGGCACAATAAAGGTGCAGGGCATGATTTTTGAATGGATGTGTAAACTGTGCGGCGGCGTGAGCATATAAAGCAGGGAAAGCGCTGCACTTGCGCACAGACGGCGGCCGTGGAATCGAAGTTTCTGCTTCAACGTCGTGATGCCAATGAGGTTGAGGATGAGGTTTGGCTGGCTGGGCAGTCGGACGGGTCAAACCGCTATCGGAGGCAACTGATGTAGGCTAAGGGAAGATGACAACCTCAGTCTGGCAGGGATGATTGGAAGTGGAAACCGTGAAAAGTTTTCACTTTTTTTTTATCTTGGCAAGGCGCTATTTCGGTGATCGGGATCGAAGCTGAGGGATCGTATGGGTGATCCTCACACCGCGGACTTCGGTCAGGCGGCGGTCTCCATTTTAGAGAGAGTGGGATCATGAACCAGGAATTGCTGAGAATTGTGGACAACATAGCGAGAGACAAGAACATCGACAAGGAGTCTATCTTTGCCGATCTGGAAGAGGCCATGGTCTCGGCGGTTCGAAAGCATTTTAGCGACACCGAAAGCGAGATTGCCGTTCAAATCGACCGGAATTCGGGCGGAGTCACCGCCTTCAAGAACGGCCAGCCCATCGACATCAGGACCCTGGGCAGGATTCCGGCTCAGACGGCCAAGCAGGTCATGATTCAGAAAATCCGGGCGGATGAGCGAGACAGCATTTACAGCGAGTTCGCGCAGAGGAAAGGGCATCTCGTCAGCGGCTCCGTGGTCCGCTACGAAGGCGGAACGCTGATCATCAATCTGGACCACTGGACGGAAGGCTTCATGCCGAAAGGCGAGCAGATCATGGGACAGACGCATCGTCCCGGGGAGCGGATCCGCTGCCTGATCCTCGACGTGAAAGAGACCGCCAGCCAGGTCAAGATTATCCTCTCGCGGACGCACCCGGACTTCATCCGCCGGCTGTTCGAGTCCGAAGTGCCGGAGATTGCCGAGGGGATTATCGAGATTCGGGCCCTGGCGCGCGAGGCCGGGTATCGAAGCAAAGTGGCGGTGACGTCCTACGATGATAAGGTGGACCCTGTGGGAGCCTGCGTAGGCGTCCGGGGCAGCCGCATCAAGAATATCGTGGACGAGCTGGGCGGGGAGAAAATCGACATCGTCCGCTGGAATGAATCGTCGCAGATTCTGGTGGCGAACGCCCTGATGCCGGCAAAAGTGAGTGAGATTGCCCTGTGCTTTGAATTGGGGCGTGCCACGGTTGTTGTGGAAGAGGACCAGTTGAGCCTGGCCATCGGAAAACATGGCCAGAACGTCCGCCTGGCGGCCCGGCTGACCGGCTGGGATATCGATATCCTGACGCCGGACGAGTACAACCAGGGCATTGAGCGCCTGGCGTCCTGCATCAAGAGCGTCGAGGGAGCGGACGACGTCCTCGTGGATAAGTTGATCGCGCTGGGCATTATCTCGGTTCTCGACCTGGATGACGTGGGGCCCGATCCGCTGGTCAGCGAGCTGAAGCTGGACCCGGGTTTCGTGCAAAGGCTGATTGCTGCCGCGGACCGGGAAGCGAAAGCCTTGACGGCGGAGGCGGACCAGAAGCAGGCCGAGAAAGATCTGGCCCAGCAGGCAAAGATATTGAACACGGTACATCGAGAGGAAGCACAGTAAAGCGTGGAGGCCAATTGGCTACTACAAGAGTGTACATTTTAGCTCGCGAGCTCGGGGTCAAGAGCTCGGCGATTGTGAAGAAGTGCCAGGATGAAGGTCTGGACGTGCAGAATCACATGGCCACGATTTCGGCCGGATTGGCCGCGACGATCCGAGAATGGTTTAGCGAGGGAGAGAACGTCACCACGATAGAAACGGCCGAGAAAGTGGATCTGGCGGAAGTCCGGGTCAAGAGGAAGCCCCGGCTCAAGGAGGCCGGGCAGGCCGTAGCGGAACCACCGGGTGAGGAGAGCGAAGTATCGGTCATGGAAGGGGAGGGGACGATTGCGGAGCCGATCGTAGAGGAGGAGCCGCTGCCGGGACAGCCTCCGGTCCTGGAACCGCAGGTGCAACCTGTGGAAGTCGCGCAGGAGGTGGCGGCCCCGGTGATTACGACGGTGGAAGAGCAACTGCCGCAGAAGGA
>Ga0315289_10003781_pt1 | contig 22792 bp, 18 predicted proteins | sample YL17G11_40_MG_FD_203452 | JGI IMG/M metagenome (GOLD analysis project Ga0315289, IMG submission 203452) | Sediment microbial communities from Yellowstone Lake, YNP, Wyoming, USA - YL17G11_40 | ecosystem: Environmental > Aquatic > Freshwater > Lake > Sediment | place: USA: Wyoming | collected... | reverse complement strand
ATGTGTTGCCGGCCCGCACCAGCCGCTCCAACTCCTTCCGATCCGTTTCCGGTACGCTGAGTGTCCTGCTCGTCCTCATGACGAGCAGTCTATCATAACTAACGATATATCAGAAGCATTACACTAGCGCAACGCCGCCGGCCGGCACACCTGCGGCCGGAGCCACTCCCTCCGCTGGCGCCAGTGCGCCGGGTGGTGGCGCATCGCCGCCGTCCGGCACGCCTGCGGCAGGAGCTACCCCCTCCGCCAGCGACGGCGCGTCGCAACTCGGGGCAGAGACCGCGTCGAAACCACTGCCCGGCATGAACGCTACGGTGACGATCGTGGTGGATCAAGCGCAGGACGTGCTCACGATTCCTGACGGCGCCATCCAGAGCGAAGGCCCGAACAGCGTGGTCGAGGTGCAGAAGGAAGACGGAACGACCGAGAGGCTGGTGGTTGAGGCCGGGCTCAGCGATGGCACGAACACGGAGATCGTAAGAGGCCTGGAGGAGGGACAGACGGTTATTATCCCCGGACGGGCCGCGACGTCCGCGCAGACCACCTCGGAGACCGGATTCCCGCAGGGTGGTTTCCAGATCCAGATCGACGGTGGCCCGCCCGAGGGCGGCAGCGTCCCCGGTGGTGGGGGCGCCCGATGATCCATCTGGAGGGAATCACCAAGGTCTATCGCGCTGGCGACGTCCTCGTGCCCGCCCTCCGGGGGATTGACCTGAACATCGAACGCGGCGAGTTCCTGGCCATCATGGGACCATCCGGGTCTGGCAAGTCGACGCTCATGAACGTCTTGGGCTGCCTGGACAGGCCGACGCGCGGCACGTACAAGCTGGAAGGGCGCGACGTGCGCCGGATGAGCGATGTCCAGCTCGCCAGGATCCGCAGCCAGCGCATCGGCTTCGTCTTCCAGCAGTTCAATCTGCTCTCACGCTTGCCGGCCATCGCCCAGGTCGAGCTGCCTCTCATCTACAGACGGGCGCGCAACCGGCGCAAGCTGGCGATGCGCGCGCTCGCGGAGGTCGGCCTTGCACCACGGGCACGCCGCCGGCCGACGCAGCTTTCGGGCGGCGAGCAGCAACGTGTGGCCGTCGCTCGGGCGCTGGTGACGAACCCGGCGGTAATCCTCGCCGATGAGCCGACAGGCGCCCTTGACACGAAGACCTCGGCGGACCTGATGGAGACCTTCGTACGGCTCAACGCCGAACGCGGAATGACGATCGTAGTGGTGACCCACGAGGCAGAGGTGGCCGCCTATACGCGCCGCGTGATCCGGATGCGCGACGGCCGCATCGTTTCCGACGCACCACCGGAGGGCGCAGGCGAGCCGACGTTGTCATGGCCAGAGCAGCGGGGGGGAGTGCCAGCATGATCCTCTTCGATACGATCCAGACGGCGCTCCTGCAACTCAGCGCGAACAAGCTCCGCACCAGCTTGACCATGCTGGGCATCGTCATCGGCGTGGGCGCCGTCATCGCCCTCATGGCCGCTGGCCAGGGCGCGCAGCAGGGCGTCACAAAGGAGGTTAGCGGGCTGGGCAGCAACCTGATCTTCATACAACCTGGAGAGACGGAGCAGGGCGGCGGCCCAGTCAGGTTCACGGCTGCGACTCTTACTAGCGACGACGCCGACGCCATCGAAGACTCCGAGCTTCTCCCGTACGTCGATGCAGCGATAGCTCAGTTCGACCTTCCTCTGGAGACGCAGCTCCTCGGCAATGGGCGCAACACTTCAGCCTCCATCACCGCCACCGAGCCGGAGTTCCCCTACCTCCGCAGTTGGGATGTCGCGGCGGGCAGGTTCCTTGCCGACGACGACATACGCCGGAAGGCGACAAGAGTCGTCCTCGGCGCGACGGTCGCCGAGGAGCTCTTCGACACGCCGGAGAACGCGGTCGGCAAGGACGTGCGCATCAGCTTCGGGCCGTTTTCCCTGAGCCTTAGCGTGGTCGGTGTCATGGAGAAGCAGGGCGGAAGCGGCGACGACGACACAAAGATTCTCCTGCCGCTCACCACGTTTCAGGCGAGGGTGCCCTTCGGCCGCAGCGCGACCGGGCAGTCGAACGTGGGGCAGATCGTGGTCAAGGTGACGCAGGGCAGCAAGGTTGACCAGACGAAGGAAGGCATCCGGCAGGTCTTGCTCGAACGCCACGATTACGAGGAGGACTTCACTGTAGAAACCCAGGAGGACCTCACGGCCACCGCCAGGCAGGTGAGCCGTACGCTTTCGATCCTCCTGGGTGCCATCGCCGGCATCTCGCTGGTCGTGGGGGGAATCGGCATCATGAACATCATGCTGGTGTCAGTCACCGAGCGAACGCGTGAGATAGGCATCCGAAAGGCGGTTGGGGCCAGTAGAGGTGACATCCTCATGCAGTTCATCATCGAGGCGATCATCGTGACGCTTGCGGGTGGAGCGATCGGTGTGATTGCGGGAATCGGCGCCGCGCAGGTCGCCAACGGCCAGGACTTCGGCACAGGGTCGCCCGTGACGACAGTCGTGGCCCCGTGGAGCATCTTCGTGGCATTCGGCGTGTCGGTGGTCATCGGCCTTTTCTTTGGCATCTACCCAGCGTTCCGGGCGTCCCGCCTGGACCCGATCGAGGCGCTGCGGGCCGAATGAGCAGACGACGCGGTGAGGCCGTGTCGGGGCACGGACCATCTCGCCGCCAATCCCGAGATCGGCTTCGATATGGCCGCAAGAAGGAGGGACACACTGATGATCACACGAAGGTGGCACTTGCCTCCGCGCATCCCGTTCCTGGCTGCGGCAGGAGTCGTCGTGATACTCGCCCAGGCATGCGGCGGTGGGTCGGCGGGCGTTGACGCGACCCCGACGGCGAAGCCCCTGCCGACCCTGACCCCAGGCAGCGAGACGCCCGTCTCGACCCCGCCTGTCGGTTCCTGGGGTGAAGGCGGCGGACCGCCCGCTGACACCACACCCGGAGCGGGCCCGCTCGGGCAGGCGTTCCGCATCGGTGGCGCCAGCGAGGAGTTCGCCGGGTTTCTCGGCATCTCGCTTGAGCAATTGGAATCCGAGCTCGGCGCAGAAGGTGCGACGCCCGCAAGCGTCGCCGAGGCGCACGGCCGCACACGCGAAGATCTGAAGACCTTCTTCCTCGAACAGGCACAAGCGCAGTTCAGCGAGGCCGTCGCCGCCGGGACGATGTCGCAGGAGGATGCTGACAGCATGGTCGAAGACGTCACGTCCCGCATCGACGACATCATCGACGGGAACATGCCAGCAGCGGGCGCTCTTGGGCCGGCGTTCCGCATCGGTGGCCCCAGCGAGGAGCTCGCCGCGTTCCTAGGCATCACGCTGGAGCAACTCCAGTCTGAGCTCGGCGCAGAAGGTGCGACGCCCGCAAGCGTCGCCGAGGCGCACGGCCGCACACGCGAAGATCTGAAGACCTTCTTCGTCGAACAGGCACAAGCGCAGCTCAGCGAGTCGGTCGCCGCCGGCACGATGTCACAGGAGGACGCCGACAGCATGGTCGAAGACCTTACGTCCCGCATTGACAGCATTCTCGACGGGCAGGTGCCAGCGGGTCGACCCGGGCAGCCGCCGACTGTGCCGTAGGAGGTTCTCTCCCCAACCGTCACTCCGACCGGGCTGTAAGACCTCCAAATCCCAGAGCTCCCCGCCTCTCACACACTCAGGCGCCCTTTCGCCGTTCCCGACTGATGGAGGAACCCGCAATGGCAACGCCCGCGCGTTGGCTACCGGCTCACGGGCAGCGGCGCAGGCGAGCGAGGCCGTGCAACGTCGCCCGCCGCAACCTCGCCGGGTTGCCCCCTGCTTGCTCCTTGCTCGCCACGCCGCAGCAGCGCTGGGGGCACGTCGCCCTCCGGCGGTAGGTACCGGCCGACCTGGCGGGGCACACGCTCACCAGGCTTCAGGTCCAGCACCGCACGAGCCTCCTCCCAAACCCGCTGCACGACCTGTTCCGGATCGGTGATGCGCTCGAACCCACGCTCCGGGTCGATGTACGCCTGGACTGCTGTTGGAGGCAGCCGACCTCGACGGCGGAAGAAGTCTCGGTCAAGCGCCAGGGTCGTCTCACTGGCCTCCCTGTAGAACTGGATGACCGCCCGGGCCATCCTTGCGCCCGCCACTCGCACGCAACCGAAAGACGGCGGTGAGCACTTCGAGGGGTCGGACACACGGGGGCACTCAACGACCGGATGCCGCTTCGCGTCCTCGAAGGTCTGAATCCCCCGGTCTGTCAGACAACTGGTGCATGGGTTGCCGTAGTAGATGAAGGGCTTGTCCTTCATGGCTTCCTACCCCCTTTCAGCTTTCGCACCACAGCTCTCGGCTCCGGCGGTGTGCGGCGCCCAGCGTCCCTAGGCACCGCCGACTATGCCCACTCGACCGCGGCTCTCAGTGGCGCCGGCCTCCACGGCGAGAGCCGGCTCAGACGGAATTTCCAGACCCGTCACGGCCCTCCTCACCAATTCAACGAGGTCAACAGTCTCCAGAGGCTTCTCTGGGTCCAATGTCCTTGCCGCATCCTCGAACATCTGCAGACAGAACGGACAGGCTGTCACGATCAGGTCTGCCCCGGTCGCGACGGCGTCCTTGAGACGCAGTAGGTTCACCCTCTGGTTGGGTTCCTCCTCCACCCACATCCGACCACCACCGGCACCGCAGCACAGGCTTTCAGAACCGCAGCGGCCCATCTCCACTAGGTCGATGCCGGGGATAGCGGCAAGGATCTTCCTGGGAGCCTCGTAGATGTCGTGGTATCGCCCGAGGTAGCACGGGTCCTGATAGGCTACCACCCGGCTCACTTCCCCGCTGAACTTCAACCTGCCTTCGTTGATCAGTTGAAGGAGCAGCTCCGTGTGGTGGACGACCTCGAAGTCGCCCCCGAATTGGGGATACTCGCACTTGAGGGTGTGGTAGCAGTGCGGGCAGGCGGTCACGATCTTCCTGACGTTGTGGCGCTGTAGGGTCTCGATGTTCTGCTTCGCCTGGCACTCGAATAGGTACTCGTCACCCATTCGGCGGGCAAAGTGGCCACAGCAGGATTCCTCGTGGCCCAGCAAGCCTATGTCCACCCCTGCGGCACCAAGGACCTTCGCCAGGGAGATGGGTATGTTCATACCCCGCTCCTGGACGGCTGCCGTGCAACCCACCCAGAAGAGGAGACCAGCGGTCCCATTGGTGGAAAGGGTCTTTACATGCAGGCCGGATGTCCAGTCCGTTCTCGACGCTGAAGCTCCCTTCCAGGGGTGCCCCCGGTCTTGGAGCGACCTCAGGGCGGCCATCATGGTGGTGGGGATCTTGCCTTGCTCCAGCACTAGGTTGCGACGCATGTCAATGATCTTGCCGATCGGCTTTAGGAATATGGGGCATGCCTCCTCGCAGGCAGCACATGTAGTGCATGCCCAGAGCTCGTCCTCCGTCACCGCTCCGTCAACGAGGGCTGGGGAAGCTGTGTCGGGACTCTCTTTTCCGTCATGCTTGCGCCGGAGCAGGGCAGGACCTTGTTCGAGCAGATGGCCCCTGAGCTCTTGCATCAGTTTCTTCGGCGACAACGGCTTGCCCGTGAGGTAAGCGGGACAGACCTCCTGGCATCTCCCGCATCGCGTGCAGGCGTCGAGTTCGAGCAGGTCCTTCCAGGTAAGGTCCTGGATTCTCGCCGCCCCGAAGGTCTCGGTGGTCTCTGAGATCTCGACGGGTCTCAGGACGCCCTTGCCGTCTGGCGACCTCAGGAACATGTTCAGGGGTGCGACAAAGACATGGGCGAGCCTCGAGAAGCTGACGAAGACGTAGGCGATGGCCCCAAGTGATATCACCATGTGGCCCCACCAAATGCCTTGATGCAGGGCCAGGTTCACATCTTCGCCGAGGACGCTGAAGGCCTGGGCGAAGACGAACCCGACAGGCGACCAGACCGCCCAGCCAGGGTGGGCATCCAGTTCGGTTGCGGCGATGCGCAGGCCCTCTACGGCAAAGCCGGTGGTCACAATCGTGAACAGCAGCGCCAGGGTCAGTGCGTCGTCCAGCACGTTTTCGAGCCTGCGCGGCCTGACGACGTACCTCCGGTAGGCGGCCAGGCCAATGCCAGCGAGAACGAGGAGCCCTCCCACATCCAGGAGCAGGGAGACGCCCAGGTAGACGTTGCCTTCCATGAAACGGAAGATGTGTTCGCTGGTGAAGTCGAGCAGCGGACCCATCAGGAGAAGGCCGAAGCCGCCGAATATCAGGATGTGCATCAGGCCTACGTAGCGATCGCGTATAATCCGCCGGTGCCACAGGCCATCGGCCACACTGCCAACAAAGGTCCGTATTCGGCCGCTCAGATTCGTCAGTCTCTCGTCTGCACCGCCGAGCCGCCAGAGCCGAAGGCGTCGGTAAAGCGACCAGCAGACGACGGCCGCGACGACGAACCCCAGGAGATAGACAATCTCCCCGAACCGGACGTTCCAGAAGATCTCTCTCGAGGCCATCGGCTTCTCCTTTGCTCCCTACTGTCCAGCCTGTCGCGCTTTGGCCGCCTGCTCTAGAGGAAACCGGAGCCGTTGGGGCCTTGACTCGTCCCCGCTGGCAGGTATGCCTTGGCCGGGCTCGGCTTGCTCTCCTCTGAGGCCGAGTCGAGCGCCGCGTACACGGGACTGGCCCTCAGCCGGTACCACCATCTCATGTATTGGGCCAGGGGCTCCCACGACCAGGAGGCAGGCACGCAGGTAACGCCGCGCCTCTCAAGGAGTGCCAGCAGGAAGTTCAGGTCCTTCTTCTTGCACGTGAGCCGGTCCGTCCTGTCCACTACCAGGATCTCGAAGTCCTGGCTGGAAAGGAGCGCAAGCAGGCCCGGCCTGTCCAGGTCCTCTCCGAGCCAGCCAATGTCCTCGTAGGTGTGGACAAGATGCCATTCCTTGGCATCGGCGCACGCGGCTATCCTTGCTCTCTGACCCTCTGGCCGGGCCTTCGTTTCGCCCAGCTCGCCGAAGCCCTGTCTCACGTAGCCCACCGCTCTCATCCTTCGTGGCGGGCGGACATGCGCGATGGTGTCGCCCGCTCTCTTCTCCACTCCAGTCCAAAGGTCTGTTCCCAAGCCTGCTATCGTCATTTCAACAGCCTCCATTTCCTCTTGGGCTTCAACCGGAGCTTTCTGGTTCTCCGTCTCGAAGTTACTATGGAGGCCTGCGTGGCGTCGTCCGCCGCCGAAGCCATTCTTGCTAGGCATTTGCCGCCCCGAAGGCAGACGAAGACTGCGCAACTGGCCAACCTAAGATTCAGCCACTTTGCGGTCTCTCTCTGCACAAATGGGCTACACCTCCGCGCCGACAGTTGCGCATTCCTGCCGAGCCCTGTCCTGTCCGCCAGGGAGAGGTCAGGCTTCTCGACGCACCCTCTGACGGCAATGGATTGCCACTGTCAAGAACCACTGGCCATGCCCACCGATGCCTTCGAGACATCCTTCCGCCGGAGCTGGTCACTCGCGGTCCACTCACCCCAACGAGGCGGATGACCAGGCCCATAGGTTCGTTTGCTCAGGGCGTGGCCCGGCTCAAGTAGGCAGCGCGGGTTTGGTGCCTACGAGGTTGGACGGAAGTCCTTCGTAAGGCGTGCTGAGCCTCCAAACGAGGAGTCACTGTGTGAGGAGGTGCACAGAGGGAGGCTGCACTTTGTGATAGGATTATCAATGTGACGATCCGAGAGAAGGTACTGCAATGTCGTGGGGCAACTGCAATGGGCAAGATCAGCATACTCATCGCTGACGACCACACGCTTGTTCGAGAAGGGACGCGCGACCGCCTGGAGCGAGAGGAGGACTTCGAGGTCGTCGGTGAGGCAGCCGACGGCGAGGAAGCCGTTCGCCTGGTCAACCAGCTTAGGCCTAACGTAGCTATCCTCGACATCGCGATGCCGAATCTCAACGGCATCGACGCCGCCAAACAGATCAAGAAGGCTCACACTGGCACAGCGGTGTTGGTGCTGAGCGCCTATGACGACGATCAGTACGTCTACGCTGTCTTGGAGGCGGGTGCCGATGGCTATCTGCTGAAGAACGTCCGGGGGCAGCAGTTGGTCGATGCCATCCGTGATGTGCGGGCCGGTGAGATGGTACTTGACCCGCACGTAGCCCGGAAGGTGGTGCAGTGGTTCTCGTCTCTTAGTCGTGGGCATAGGCCCGAGGCGGCAGGCGACTACCTCAGCGAGCGGGAGATTGAAGTACTCAGGCTGGCGGCCGCAGGCATGAGCAACAAGGAGATCGGGGCGCAACTAGCCCTCAGCGTGCGCACCGTGCAGTCTCATTTGGGCCGCATTTTCGACAAACTCGGGGTTGGCTCACGCACCGAGGCCGTGCTCCGCGGCCTGAAAGAAGGGTGGCTCTCGCTGGACCACATACCCTAGCGTGCAGGGAGGATCTGGGTTGAACGCCGGGAAGAGGAACGGTGGACAGATGTCCAAGCCCATCGCCTCAGTAGGCTTGTTCATGGCTACCGCAGCTTCCGGGATGAGAGGTGCTGGGAGACTGATTTCTTCAGGCAGGCAGCGGTTCCAGGTTCCGAGAGAGGCCCACTTGGGAGTGATACTGGCCATCATGGCCTGCGGGACGCTCCTCTACTATGCGGACTCCATCCCTTTGATAGAAACGGTGGAATCCAGCCTTCGACTCGACTTGGCCCGGCGCTCCGTACACCGGATACTATCTGTTCTGCCCGTTGCCTATGCAGCCTTCATATTCGGCCTGCCGGGAGGTTTGCTGGCCTCCTCCGTGATCGCTGCGCTGCTCTTGCCTCGCTTCTTCTTGGTGTCATCCGAGGCCCATGAGGCCCTGGTTGAGGTGGCCGCCTTCCTCTTCATCGGCGCCTTCGTGAGCTGGCTGATAGATGTGCAGAACAAGGAGAAGGCGCGACATCAGCAGACCATCGTCTCGCTGGAATGGGCTCAGCAGGAGCTCCGGGCTCACGTTCAGGTTGTAGAGAGGGAGGAGAAGCGCCTGTCGGCCATCAACGTCGTCTTGGGCGCGGTTACCGCGTCGACGGAGCTCCGAGACACTCTGCGCCTGGCCATGAGCAAGGTCAGCGACGCAATGGGCGTAGAGGTGAGCCTGTTGTTCCTCCTTGATGACGACGCCAAGGAGCTGAGTCTTGAAGCCTACTATGGCATATCAGACGAGTCCGCGGCCGGAGCAAAGAGGCTCAGGGTGGGCGAGGGGGCCAGCGGCCGCGTAGCCGAAACGGGACAGCCGTTGGTCGTGAGGGGCGGCTCCCAAGACGTGGCACTGTGTGAAGGCGTGGGAGGACCAGGGAGAATCGAAACGCAGCTTACTGTGCCCCTGAAGTCGGAAGGGAAAGTGATAGGCGCTCTGTGTGCGGCCACACGCAGCCCCAGGGAATTCACTGCCGACGAGACCGAGCTGCTGAGTGCCATCGGCAACACCATAGGCGTCGCCATCGTTCACGCACGCCTTGACCAGAGGGAACGAGAGACCTCTGAGCAGCTTCGGCAATCAGAGGAAAGCTATCGGGGCCTTTTTGAGAGCGCGACGGAGGCGATCATCGTCCATGACCTGGACGGCAGGATCATCGCGGCCAACACAGCCTGTGAGAAGCTTACCGGCTACACAGGCGCCGAAATGGCGAGTATGGGCATCGGCAGGTTCCTATCGAGGCAGGGCCTAGAGACAGAAAGGAGAATGGTTGAAAAGCAACTGACCGGCGAGGCGGTCGATGGCCCCATTGAGCTCCTGCTGACTAAGCGCGATGGCACAGACGCGATCGTGGAACTCAAAGCTAGCCTGATCTTTCGAGGCGAGCAGCCCGTGGGCGTGCAGGCGATAGTGAGGGATGTGACAGAGCAACGGCGAATGCAGGACAACCTGCGATTCTACATCTCAGAGGTTCTCAAGGCTCAGGAGAACGAACGCCTCCGTATCGCCCGTGAGCTCCATGATGACACGGCACAGGCGCTCACCGGGCTTTCCCGCCGCCTCGACATGCTGGCCGACACGCTGGCCTCCAACGATAATCAGCCGGGGCAGGGAATAGCGGAGCATCTCGAGGAGCTCCGCGCTCAGAGCGACCGGATACTGGAGGGAGTACGGCGCTTCAGCCGAGATCTACGTCCGCCCGTCCTTGATGACCTTGGCCTGCTGCCAGCCGTGAAATGGCTTGTCACTGCCCTGGAGGAGCAGCACGGCGTCGCCGCCAACATCAGGGTGATGGGCGAGCAGCACCGCCTACCGGACGACACAGAGCTGGCACTCTTTCGCGTTGCTCAAGAGGCGCTGAACAACGCTGCGAGGCACGCGCATGCCTCAGCGGTTGAGTTAGCGGTGGACTTCCGGAGCGATGGCATCAGCATAGCCATCGCAGACAACGGCAAGGGTTTCGAGGTGCCGCGGGCCATCAGCGACCTAGCTGCGTCCGGCAAGCTAGGGATCATAGGAATGCAAGAGCGAGTGCGCCTGCTCGGGGGAACTCTGGCTATACACTCAGAACCGGGCGCGGGAACCAGCGTCGTTGTGACAGTGCCTGGATGATGCGTGAGTCTGGGCGCCTCCGCCTACCCGATGTCGAAGTCCCCCATCGTTACGAACCAGTTCCTCAGGTCGTAGGCCAGGCGGCTGGGGCTAGGCTCTTCGTCGTGGCAGCGAACAACGAGACGGAAGGGCCGGGGTTCCAAGAACCTTGGAGACACCCAGAAGCCCCGAGAACGGAGGAGTCGGAACTCATCGGTGTGGCGCAGGGCCAGCCCAGCTACTATGTCTAGGTCCCGCTCCTTGAAGTGAGAGTACGCTCGGTCGATTAGCAGGCGCCCCGCGGCACGCCCCTCGGCGCTGGGCTCGACGATCAGGTCCACGACGAGGCCGGCAGAGAAGCGACCCAACGAAGTGGCTCGAAGGACGATGAAGCCCCGGACTACCCCCTCGGACCTCGCGGCGAACCTAGCGTACTCCCTCACGGGCACGTCCACGAACCGCCAGTTCAGATAGGCCGGGTCTCTCACCACCATGACCGGGAATCTGTGCTGGACCCTCTCCCAGAAGATGGCAAAAGACCCGCCAAACGAGTCGACCTCCGCTATCTCCAGACCTGGCAACGCCTCCTGCCAAGGCACGGGCGCAGGAGTCCGCCACATGCGTCTCGCAACAGAGGCGGTTCTCGCCAGAACTCGGCTACCGGCTGTCTTCATGGCAAGGCGCTCTGGATCCAGTGGCCTGATGAGGAGAGGAACCGAGCCGACACTCTTGAACCCCGCTTGACCAAGGTAGGCCCGATAAGAGCCCTGATCCGGAAGGGCGTATGTGAAAGCCATTCCCTCCCCTGCCGACAGGTCACGGACATCCCTCAGCAGGTCGGCAGCGATTCCGCGGTCTTGGTACGCAGGATCACTCACTGGCTCCAACGAGAGACCGGCTGTGAACACCCTGCCTGCAAGCCTTACCCTCGTAGGGATTGCCACCGCCTGGCCAACCAGCCGACCCGTGTCCGCTTCCCGCGCCAGGGTGCCTATGGCCACCCCCGCAGGGCCTCGCTGGCACTGCCACTCTTGATAGGCTGGAGCCACCGCCTCGGTGTCACCGAGGGCCCTGTGCAGAAGCTCTATCGTATCCTGGGCATCTTGCGGCGAGTACGTGCTCGAAACCCAGCCCTGTTCCCGTGTCATACTCGGACCCCCGTGCAATCAGGAAACCCCAGTCCAGTCAGCCTTCGCCAATTGTACCACTTCGCTGAGCCCACGAAGCATGGCCTTACCAGCCGACTGGCATTCGGCCAGGAGCGAGGGCACGAAGACCGGGCTGGCCAACGCCGGTCCCGACGGCAAGGATAGCGCGGCGCACTGGCATCCTGTATAGTCTGTGGTAAGCCCGTCCTCGATGAATCGATCCCGCCCCGGATGCAGGCAGGTATCACTATGAGCCCCCTGCTAGAAGCAGAGCGGGTGGTCAAGAGCTTCGACGGGGTAAGAGCGGTAGATGACTGCTCTCTCCACGTGGAGCCGGGCACCATCACCGGGCTCATCGGCCCCAACGGTGCTGGGAAGACTACCCTGTTCAACCTCATCACCGGCTTCTTGAGGCCGAGCTCCGGCCGCATCATCTTCAAGGGCGAGCGTGTCGACGGCCTCCCACCCCACCAGATATTCCGGCGCGGCATTGTGCGGACCTTTCAGGTCCCGCGAGAGCTGAAGCACATGACGGTACTCGAAAACCTGATGCTGGTTCCAGCCGAACAGGCGGGCGAGAAGCTCTGGAACCCGTGGTTCTTCCCCTTCCGGGTGGCTCGGCAGGAGCGGCAGTACCGTGACAAGGCGCTCGACATCCTGGAGTTCGTCGACCTCTGGCACCTGCGAGATGAGTACGCCGCCAACCTGTCCTCGGGCCAGAAGAAGCTTCTGGAGCTGGCGCGCACCCTCATGGCCGACCCGGAGATGATCCTCTTGGACGAACCCGGGGCAGGGGTGAATCCCACGCTCATGCGGAGGTTGGTTCAGAACATAGAGCAGCTCTGCCATGAGAAGGGGATAACCTTCTTCCTCATCGAGCATGACATGGACCTGGTGACTCGGCTCTGCGACCCGATCATCGTGATGAGCAACGGAGAGAAGATCGCCGAGGGACCGCCGGATGAGGTGAAGAACGACGAGCGGGTTCTGGAGGCCTACCTGGGAGGCCAGTACCGGTGACGACAGTGCTCGAAGCCTCGCAGGTGGTGTCGGGATACGGGGAGGTGGAGATCCTGCACGGGGTCTCGCTTCGGCTGGAGAGGGGCGAGATCGTGGCCATTATCGGGCCCAACGGAGCCGGGAAGTCCACCCTCATGAAGGCCATGTTCGGCCTCCTCAAGGTGAAGTCAGGCACGGTGCGCCTCGATGGTGAGGACGTTACAGGCGCGGCACCCGAGCGGATCGTTCGCAAAGGTTTGTGCTATGTACCCCAGTCGGAGAATGTCTTCCCATCCCTGTCCATCCAGGAGAACCTGGAGATGGGGGCCTTCACGCGCACGGACGGCTTCCGTCAGCGCCTCGATGAGGTCTACGAGCTCTTCCCTGACCTGGCGCAGAGGCCGCAGCTGAGGGCGGGGAAACTCTCAGGGGGGCAGCGGCAGATGCTGGCCCTGGCCCGCGCCCTCATGCTGGACCCCAAGGTCCTTCTCCTCGATGAGCCTACTGCCAGCCTCGCTCCCAAGATGGTGGGCGACATCTTTGACAAGATCCGCAATATTAACCAGTCCGGGGTGGCGATCCTCATAGTGGAGCAGAACGCTAAAGAGGCCCTGAGTGTCGGCCACCGGGGGTACGTTCTGGCCATGGGCCACAACCGTCTGGAGGGCACGGGGCAGGAGCTTCTGGCCAGCGAGGAAGTGGGCAAACTCTACCTGGGCGCCTGACGCATGGCCAGCATTATTGTCGCTTATGGCCGGCTTCGCAACCAGCTCCGCGACTACGAGCGGCCGGCCGGGGAGCTATTGACGGGGCCCGGCCTCTGGCTTCTCTTCTCCGGCCTGGGCATCTGGGCACTGATTGGCGAGACCGACGCCTTCGTCATCGGTGTCGTCACGGGGAGCGTCCTCGCCCTCGGCGCCGTAGGCCTCACCCTCATCTACGGCATCTTGAAGTTCGCTCATTTCGCCCACGGCGACTCCATGATGCTGGCCGCCTACCTTGCCTTCTTCGTCCTAACGGGGACAGTGGTCGGAGAAAGGACGGACACTCAGGCGCTGCCCTGGACCCTGAGCGACCTTCCCGGAGCCACCGAGCCCATCCTCGACTTCTCGTTCGGGTACGGCCTCCTCATCGCGATGGTGATTGCCGCCGCCGTCATGGCGGCGGTGTTCATAGTGCTGGACCGCCTCGTCTACCGGCCCCTCCGCCAACGCGGCAGCGGCATTGTCATCTTCGCCATCGCTTCGCTAGGCATCGCTATCGCCATGCGTAGCCTGATCCTTATCTTCTGGGCCTCCTCGCCCCGTTTCTACGTGCCCGGCATCCGCCCCACTACCGATCTTCCCTTCGACATCCGGATCGTTACGGATCAGATCTTCATCTTCTCGGCGGCACTGGTCCTGGCCGTCTTGATGTACCTCCTCCTTTTCCGGACCAAGCTGGGCAAAGCGATGCGCGCTATGGCCGACAACCCGGAGCTGGCCCTGGTCTCCGGCATCAACACCGACCGGGTCATCATGTGGACATGGGTCGTCGGCGGCGCCCTGGTCGGGATAGCCGGCGTGATGCTCGCGCTGCAGGCGCAGCTCAAGCCCGAGTTGGGATTCATCCTCATTCTGCCGCTGTTCGCCGCCACGATTCTCGGCGGCATCGGAAGTCCGCAAGGAGCCTTCGTTGGAGCCATGATCGTGGGCATCGCCCAAGAGGTGGCCGTCACCGTTGGCTTCCTGAGCCCCGGCTACAAGTTCTCCGTAGCCTTCGTAATCCTGATTCTGATCCTACTGCTCCGACCCCGCGGCCTGTTTGGAGCGAAGACCTGATGAAGCTGCCAACGGTGCTGGCTGCAAATGGCCTTCGGGGGTGGCTCAAAGGCGGGCGCCTGCTCACGCCTCTTGCTGTCCTGGCCATCACTGCCGCCGTGGTCATCATGCCTGCGGAGCGCTCCGGCTGGGACATGGGCAGTGTCGTCAGCTTCCTCACCTTCTTCGCCACCTTTGTTGCCATCTATGGCGTCTTCGCGCTGGGACTCAACGTCCAGTGGGGCTACACCGGCGTCTTCAACTTCGGTGTCATGGCCTTCTTCTTGGTGGGCGCCAACGTGGCGGCCATTGTCACCAAACCTCCCGCAAGCGGTGGGTATGACCAGTATGTGGGGGGCTTCGGCGACAAGCTCGCTTTCATACCGGTACTGAACAGTGACCAGTGGCTGCCGTTCCTGTTCGGGGTGGCGGGCGCTGCCGTCTTCGCTGGCGTCCTGGCCTTCCTCGTGTCGCTGCCGGCCTTGCGGCTGCGTGAGGACTACCTGGCCATCGCCACCATCGGCATCGCCGAGCTCTTACGCCGCATCACCATCGAGGAACGAGGGCTGGTCAATGGCACCCGCGGCCTGACCGGCATTCCCCGCCCCCTGAGTGACCTCGTCGAACCCAGCGACTACAAGTTCGTCATCTTCGGGATCGCCGCAGTCACCCTGATTATCGTCTACGTCGCTATCGAGAGGGGGATCCGCTCCCCCTGGGGCCGCGTGCTGCGAGCCCTCAGGGAGGACGAGCTGACGACCGCCGCCAGCGGCAAGAACGTCTTCGCTTTCAAGTCGCAGGGCTTCGTGGTGGGGGCCATGATCATGGGCATCGGCGGTGCGATCTACGCCTACGCCAACGGCGCGGTCTCTCCCACGACCTTTACCCACTTCTTCGGCACTTTCATCTTCTGGGCCATGCTGATGGTGGGGGGCAGCGGCAACAACAAGGGGGCCATCCTGGGTGCCTACGTGATCTGGGGCTTCTGGACCATCACCCTCCAGATCGCGGGCTACCCTCTCCCCCTGGCGGTGACCAGCCGCATCTTCTTCATCCGTGACTTCGTGCTCGGCGTGCTGATCGTCATCGTCTTGCTCCTGAGGCCGCAGGGGCTCCTGCCGGAGGAGCGGCGGGTATCCATCTGGGTTGAGCGCCACAGCAAAGGCCCGCGGGCCACGAAGCAGCCCGCGGGCAACCAGGGATCACCTCCCTGACAGAAGGCAGAGAGGCATCGCGACGCGACGCCTCTCTGCCGGGTCCTTCTACGTGAGTCTGTCCGCGTTTCGCCGGTCTAGGGAGTGACCTCCGTGACCTCCTTGGTCGCCAGGTTCACCTCGACCACGTGGTCGGTGACCAGCTTCTTGGCCGCGCCGTCCACCTTCCAGACCTCGATGCTCCCGAAGACATCACCGTTGTTATCGAAGTCGATGGGGCCGGAGACACCTTCGTAGTTGATGTCTTCTCCAGCGGAAATCAGCTCCAAGGCCTTCGCGAAGCCGTCTGTCCCCGGGCCTACGGTCTCGCCGGGCGCCCCCGTCACCGCCCTTAGAGCCTCACGGAAGTCGATGTCATCCTTAAGGGACTTCTCGGCGGCCAGGGCTATTACATACGCCGTGTCGTAGGCCTGCCCCTGGTAGGGCAGCTCCACCTTCTCACCAAACTCGTCCGCGTAGGCAGCCTCAAACGTCGGGCCTGCTTCCGTGGCCGCACTCGCCGCGGCAGTGCCGTACGAGCCGTTGAAGACGTCCCAGCCCAAGTCGCCGAACATCTCCGGGGCCTTGGTGCCGTCGCAGAAGATGTACTGTCCCACCATGTCGCCTTCAACCGCCTCCCGCAGGAACACCCCCGAGCTCTCCGGGTAGGCGAAAGCTGCCAGAGCCTCGGGGTTGCCCTCGGTACACTGAGCCAGCTCCGAGGCGTAGGTGGCTTGCTCGGACTCGTGCGGAACCTCGGCCGTCACCGTGCCGCCCCTGGCCTTGAAGTTCTCCGAGAAGACCTGGGACAGCCCCTGGCCGTAGTCATTGTTGATGTACATGGTGCAGATGCTCTTGATGCCCAGATCCTCGACCATCGCGGCCAGCGCCACTCCCTGCACCTCGTCGGAGACCGTCGTCCGGAACAGGAGGTCATTGTCGTCGACTGCACTCACACTTGGCGACGTGGAGGCCGGCGATATCATCAGCACCTTGTTGGGCACTGTCACCGAATTTGCCGCGGCTATGGTGACGCCGCTGCTGAGCGCTCCGATGATGGCGTCTACTCCCTCCACCTCGACTAGACGGGTCGCTTCGCTCACCCCCTGGGAATCCACGGTGCCGTCGTCAGCCTGCACCAGTTCGACGGGCTGACCCATCACTCCGCCGGCGGCGTTGATCTCCTTCACCGCTAGCTGGGCCCCGTTGAAAATGCCCGGCCCGTACTGCCCCAGGTCGCCGGTGAAGGACATCAATGCGCCGATCTTGAGCGGCGCGGTTGGCTGAACCTTCTCCTCCCCACCCCCGCAGGCGGCGACTACTGCTGCTACGAGGGCGACAGCCGCGCCCAGGAGCAACAGGTTCCACCAGCGCCGCCTGGCCCTAAGGGGACTGTCGCTGGGCTTACCACCCATGGTCAGATCCTCCTTTCCTCCTTGCCGTGAATCGCCCCCTCATCCGTGAGGCATCGCTGAGGCCATCTTCCCGACCGTCATGCCTACGGGATTCTACGTCCCACTCCCGGCGCCGTCAAGTTGTGTGGTGTTCCAGAACATGTGAGACAGAGAGGGGGTGAACGAAGGCCGGGCCCGCCGTAGGGTAGGTAGGATACGAACCTAGCACTACAGGAGGCCCGACATGCATAAGACTGGCACACCCTGGCCCGTTGCCACAATCGTCAGCTACATCCTCGGCTCCGGCGCGAACTCCATGCCCCACCCGACTCACTGCAGCAACGTCAGCTCCACAAGGTCGGTCTCGTGGGTTGTCACGGCTTGCCTCGCCTTTCGCTCCGGATGTCGAGGCTCGCTTCACGTCCCATAGCCGATCAGGAGATCGCGTCGGTAGCGCCCCACTCGTTGGCTACCGGCTCACAGGTAGGGGCGCGGGCGAGCGCGGCCGTTGAGGCCGCGTAGCGCGACAGCATCGCCCTGGAACGCCAGCCCATCACCCGCATCGCGTCGCCCTCGAGCATCTCTGGATGACCGTGGGAAGAGTCACAAAACAAGAGGTGTGGTACCCCCAATAGTCGTCATTTATAACTCCAGACTTGGCGGCGAAAAGTAACTCAATGACCGGGCCGGGGTCCGACTTTCGACCCTTTGGTGCCCCCAAAGGGCGTTATTGCGAACCGAGGGTCGGACGCGAGGACCGGTTGGCCCACGCTGCCAGAGGCTACAGCCCGCCTAGCAGTGCCTCCGCCATCTCCTGGTGCTTGGGCATGCCGATCTGGCGGTACATGGCAATGGCTTCCGTGAGGAGCTGGCGCGCCTTCTCCAGATCGGCCCCTGAGCTTCTCGATGGGCGCCCTTCGACCCTTCGGCTGTGCTCAGGGCGGGCAGGCTCAGGGTGAGCGGAGCGGGCGCGGTCAATGAGCATGCGGGCGTAGTCGCGTTGGGTGTGGGCCACCCAGGGCCGCGCCCCCATCCTGGTATTCGTCTCCAGGGCATCCTCGAAGTGCTGTTGCGCCTGGTCCCAGCGGCGCATCGTGGCAGCCAGGAGGCCCAGGTTGCGCGATACCGAGCCCCGGCAGACGATGACGGGAGCGCTCACGATGACGGTTCGTTCGGCGTAGGGAAGTAGCAGGTTGTACAGCGTCACCGAGCGAGCGGCATCGCCCAAATAGGCGCAGACCTCAGAGAGAAGGGCTACGGAAACCAGCCAGACAAGGTCACGAGGTAGATCCGCGAAGTCTGCGGTGGCCAGCCGCTCAAACTCGCCCCGTACCTCCTCGGGGCGGCCCGCTTCGCTATGGAGCAAGGCCAAGACCGCCCGCCAGATGGCAATGTCCGGGTACTGTCCGACAAAACCCTTGAGGACGGTCTCCAGCTCGCCAAGACGCCCTTGGTGCCAACGCAGTTCGAAAAGCTGCGCCCCGAATACCACCAGCGGGGAACTGAGGTCCCCCTGCATTCGCAGCGGTTGCCCCACTGTAAGGGCTTCCTGGGCCAGGCGCTCACCCTCTTCGAACCGACCGTCCATGGTGGCACGCATGGCCAGGACGAATGCCCTCCACCACAGGTAGAGCGGCTGGCGAAGCTCTTCTGCTAGGCGGCTAAACTCCTTGATTTCAGCGTCCGCCGCCGAGACGTCTCCAAGCTCGAGAAAGTCCATCAAGCGCCAGGAATGGCCCCCCAGAACCATCTCCGCGTCGGCGGCCTTTTCAGCTACCTGCAGCATCTCGGTCGCCAACGGGAGCCGCGCATGGACGGTCTCTGGTCCCCTCTCGGGCCCCCACAAGGCAAACTGCGCAGCGTGCAGGGCCACAACCAGCGAGGACGGGCTTCCGACACGTTTGGCCATCTCAACGGCATCCTTGCTCAGCATGACCTCCCTCTCCCACTGGCCTGAGGCGTGAAGCGCCATGGCTAGGCGTGCCAGCACCCTGGCCCGCAACTCGCTATCGCCATCACCCAGGGCGCGCAGCGCATCTTCCAACAGGGCCACCTGGGCAGGATCTTCCTCTAGAGGGGCGAGCACGCGACCTCCGAAACCCAGAGCGGCCTGTGCAAGGCTGTCCGCTGCCTTGAGGCTTCTTGCGATGTCGGCCGCCCGCAGGAACGCCTCTCTAGCGCTCAGCAGTTCTCCCGCCCTTCGGTGTGCCTCGCCCAAGGCCAGGGACAACCGGCAGCGTTGAGCCTCTTCCGGCAGCCCGGTCATTGCCAGCGCCTGAATGGCGCGCTCATAGTGCCCGGCAGCTTCCTCATACGCAGTCGCCGCCATCGCCTGCTCGCCGGCGAGTGCAAGATAGTGGGCCGTCTTCCGGGGGTCGGCGGCCGCCCCGGCCTGGTGGAGGTGATGCGCCAGGTGGGTCACGTGCTGCTCCAGAGCGCCGGCGCCGTGCCTGCCGGCAGGCAGGTAGGCCCGCTCCATCGCCTGCGCTACGCGCAGGTGCAGGCGCTGGCGTCGGGGCAGGGAGAGACCGCTGACCAGCGTCTGACGGATCAGCTCGTGGGTGAAGCTGAGGTGGGCCTCGGGGCCATCGCCGCTGGAGGTGATGAGGTGGGCGCGCTCCGCCTCGTCTATGGCGTCGAGCAGAGCGTCAGCCTCCACGCCCTGCCCTGAGCCTGCCGAAGGGTCGCTCAGCGCCTCCAGCAGTTCGAAGCTGGACGCCCGGCCGATGATTGCGGCTGCGGTTAGAGCACGGCGGCATCCCTCACTCAACCGTTCCAGTCGCTGGCCGATGACCAGTCGGACGCCCTCCGGCACGTCCAGCTCGCCGATGCTGAGGTCGGAACGCCAGCGGCCCATCTCATCGAATAGCTTTCCCTCCTCGGCCAGGTGCTGGTACACCTCCTCCACGAAGAAGGGGTTGCCCTCCGTCTCGCCGTAGACGGCCTGCACCAATGCTGCCGGTGGCTCCTGGCCACTGAGGGCGCGCAACATCGCCTCCACGTCGGCCTGCGGCAGGCGCTTGAGGGCCAGACGGTGAGCCAGGCGCTCGCGCGTCAGTTCACCCATGGCCCTGGCCAGGGGGCGGGCCACGTCCAGCTCTACGTCTCGATACGTGCCTAGGATGATGACGGGCATCTGGCTGATCTGTTGAGCGATGTGCTGAAGGACCAGCAGCGTGGAGTCGTTGGCCCAGTGCAAGTCTTCCAAGGTCAGGAGCAGGGGCTGTCTTTGTCCTGCCCGCTGCAAGAACTCGAGCACGCAGTTGAACAGGTAGCGGCGTTCCTGCTCCGGCGGCAGCTCGACCGGCGGCGGGATGTCAGGGAAGAGACGGCGCAACTCCGGCATCAGCTTCGCCACCTCCGGTGCCGAGTCGCCCAGGGCCTCTCGCAGAGCTACGGCCGGCACCAGCCGGGTGGCGACCTCTAGTATCTCCACGAAGGGGACATAAGGCGGCGCCCCCTCCATCTCGTAGCAGTGGCCCGTCAGGGACAGCAGGCCCCGCTGGTGTGCCTCTGCCGCCAACTCCTCCGTGAGTCGCGTCTTGCCGACGCCGGGCTCACCGCCGATCATGACCAGGCCGCCCTGACCGCGGACAGCGCGGTCGAGGAGGCGCCGCAGCTCGGCCCGCTCTACTTCCCGGCCCACGAAGGGCGTCCGCTCCACTAGAGCCGGCACGACGGCGATAGGTGCCCTCGCCTCCTGCCAGGCGACTTCGTAGAGACGCCAGCGTTCGGGGAAGCCCTTGAGACGGAAGCGGCCACGGTCCACTAGCTCGACGTCCTTGGCGCGGCCCAGGACGCCCCGCACGGTTTCGGAGAGCAGGATCTGGCTGCCCCTGGCCTTGGCGGCGATGCGGGCAGCGGCGTTCACCGCCTCCCCGAACAGGTCCGCCTCCTCCTGGATGGCCTCTCCCGTGTTCAGGCCGATGCGCACCCGCACCTGCCGGTCGGGGTGTTGACGGTTGTGCTGCTCCAGCGCCTGCTGAATGCCCACTGCGCAGGCCACAGCTCGGCGCGCCGAGGCGAAGGCCACCATGAAGCCATCGCCCAGGGACTTCACCTCGTGGCCACTGTGTCGCTTGACCTGCGAACGCACTAGCTCCCGCTGGGCGCGGAGTATCGCTTGCGCAGCCTCGTCGCCCCGGCGGGTGACTAGGTCGGTGGAGGCTTCAACGTCCGTGAAGAGGACGGTGACGGTGCCTTCAGGAAGCTCCTGGGTCATGGGAACGATCCTCACCGCGTGAGCGAACCAGATTCCCCGCCATTCACGGCCTCGTGCCGGGCCACGCCTCCCTGCCTCCGGCAAAGGTGGCGGTGAAGATCTTCGCGGGCTCGCTGGTCTCCTCCACATTGGGCACACTGGAGCCGGCCATGCTACCATACCCTGCGGGCACGTAGAGGACGAAGTCGAGCGGTTCTCGCCCCCCGTTCAACACCTCGGTCACGTATCTGTGGGCACCTTCTGGGTCGGGCTGGCTGCGTATCTTGCCCGCGTGGCGGCCGTCATTCTGCGTGAGGTCAGCGTAGCGGAACGCCTGACCGTAGAGGCTCGGAAAGCCCACTTTGTTCGGAAACCCCGCGCCGTATATTGCGACACCGACTTGGAAATACGATGCGAGCTGGAAGCTTGGCCATTTGCCTTTGCCCCAGGTCAAGGAAGGGAAGAACGGGTCGGGCGCCTCCAGCTCAAGCTGCGACATGGTATGGGCCGCTAGACAGGCCGGGCCATAGGAGAACTCCTCGTACACATCATGCCCGTCCGAGTTCCACATTGAATTGGCGCATTTCAGCATCGTGGAATTCATCGTGAAGTGTCCTCGGAGGTCACCCAGATTCTCTGTGCCCATCGTGGCTATCCATCTGCCCAATACGAAGAGAGCGACACTCCAGATGCCCTTCTTCCCAGCCTCCTCGTAGCTGACGGCACCATCCCCATCATCGTCGAAGGCTGCTAGGAAGTCCTTCTTCAAGGATGAGCCCGTCAATACATCCACGGCCTCGAAGTAGCTGAGGGCGGTACGCTGCAGGTCCCAGGGTAACTTGTAGGCATCGAAGTACAGGGTACTGCTGATAAGGTCGGAGAAAGCGTCCTCACTGATCGTCCCCAGGTGACCGCGCAGGGAAGCAACCGGCCGATCGGTCACTGCGTCCCCACCCACTACATAGTACTTCCTCTTGCCTAGACCTCTCCTCTCCGCGTAGCAGAAAGACGTGTCACGGGACAGGGGACAATCGTATCCGATCCGGGTCACGATGCTGGCGTCTTCCACCGTCGGTACCGGCACGCGCTGGGGGAAATGGCCACCATTACCGTCGTCTAGACCAGCCTCCTCGGCCTCCTTGAGGGGGACGTTGCTGAACATGTATCGCGCACACAGGAGATCGGTGGCCACCGGATCGATGCCCGCGAAGACAAGGCCCTCGGGCACCTTCACGCCTGGCAGCACGCCCTGGTGGTCCAGGTTGACCGCCTCGATGGCATCGACGACATGCAGCATGAAGATGTCCTGGCTAGTAACCGCTTTGATGACGTCGACCATCGTTCCACAGATGCCAGCCGTCTCGTGCACCACGTATTGACCATCGGAATCCCTTCTTGGGAGGTCACTGCGAGGATCTATCTCGGCGACCCATACCTGGTGGGGTATGCCAGCCTTTGCTCCTGGCACAGCGGTGTGAGGAAAGCCGTAGTCCCACTGGAAACGTCCTACCCTAGCCGCCTGCATCGGGTACAGCCCTATTCCAAGGTTCTTGATCACGTTGGTGAAGAGGGTAATGCCGTGGA
>Ga0315289_10003780_pt1 | contig 22795 bp, 11 predicted proteins | sample YL17G11_40_MG_FD_203452 | JGI IMG/M metagenome (GOLD analysis project Ga0315289, IMG submission 203452) | Sediment microbial communities from Yellowstone Lake, YNP, Wyoming, USA - YL17G11_40 | ecosystem: Environmental > Aquatic > Freshwater > Lake > Sediment | place: USA: Wyoming | collected... | reverse complement strand
TTCAGAGGTCACCGCCCATGTTCGTGGTCCCGGTCCAGGTGTGCGCTTGCGGCCCGGAAAATGGTGAATTGACAATCAGTAGTGTACGGTCAAGTGGACGGTTTTTGCGGATAAACGCGCTTAAACGCGGGTAATCAGGGTTTGCTCAGGGGAAAAATCTCTCTCTCAATTTGCCAAGGGCTTTCATAGATAAAAATGGCGGAGGGGAGAGGATTTGAACCTCCGACAGGGTTGCCCCTGCGCAGGTTTAGCAAACCTGTGCCTTAAGCCGCTCGGCCACCCCTCCGCAGTTCGCTGGAGTGCTGACAAAAATATAATATGGCAATGGTCTTTGCGTAACGGATTGCGAATCGTGACGACGCCGGCATGCGGATGAAATCCCAAGGTTGAGCCCCGACCGGCATCCCGCGCAGACCGGCCCTCATAACAGCTTCATTTTTTTAATGAAATAATTCCGCGGATAATAGTATACTTATCATTCGAAGGCTATTTTATAGTGCAGTAACGTGATACCGCTTATCCGGCCCGCGGGCGACAAGGGCGCGGCATTTTAGCGCATACCGCCGGTTGCCCCGCCGAAAGCGTGCCGCGTCAGGATGTTTTTTTATGGAATCCATACGCGAACCATATTATCGCTACCTTCGCTACTTTCTGGCCAAGGACGATGCGACCGCCACGGTATATGATAAATACATGGCGTTGACGTATGCGGTCCGCAGCGAAATGATGGATGACTGGATCGAAACGCAAAAGCGCTATCACGAAGGCAATGTGCGGCGCGTGTATGTGCTCTCCAATGAATATGTCATCGGCCGCAGCCTCAGACAGAACATCGGAAACCTGGGCATTGAAAAAAATGTGGCCGAAGTGGCGAAAAAGTTCAATTTTTCGCTTGAAGAAATTTACAATAAAGAAGACGAATACGATCTGGGCAACGGTTCAAAAGGGCGGCTGGCCTCCTGTTACCAGGAATCCATGGCGTCGCTTGGTATTCCTGCCATCGGCTACGGTTTGCGCTACGATTATGCCCATTTCCGACAGGTTATCCGGAACGGGATGCAGTATGAACGGCCGTACGATTGGCTGCACAAAGGCCATCCCTGGGAGGTCATACGGCCTGAATATACCTGTGAGGTGCAATTCGGCGGCGAATGTCCGGTGGCCGGCAATCAGGCACTGCCGCAGACATGGAAAAGCGCTGAAAAGGTCTTTGCCGTACCCTATGATTTTCCCATATCGGGCTATCGCAACAGCACCGTGAACAGTCTTCGACTGTGGTCGGCGCGCGCCGCTGAAGAATTCGCTCCCGACTACCTGAACCATGGCGATTATATCCGGGCCTGCGAGGAAAAAAGCGCCTCGGGCACCCTTACCCGCATACTTTTTCCGGATGAGAATGTTCTGCGAGCCATTGAGCAGCGGCTCAAGCAGCAGCTCTTTTTCGTAAGCGCATCGCTTCAGGACATTCTGCGGCGCTACCGGTTGCATAATCCCGACCTCCGGCAATTTGACCGGAAGGTTGTGATACAGCTCAACGGCAGTGGCTGCGCGCTTGCGATCCCGGAACTTATGCGCCTGCTGGTTGATGGGGAAAAAATTCCCTGGGACGAAGCCTGGGGCATTGTCCAGCGCACCTTTGCGTATACAAGTCACGCCATCCGCAAGGATGATGTCGAGAGCTGGCCGGTATACATGATCACCCAGAGTTTTCCGCGGCATATGGGCATTATTTACGAAATCAACCAGCGCCATCTTGATGCGTACCGTACGTTGCCCGGTTCCCGCGCGGATGTCGTTCCCGAGTTGTCGCTTATCGAGGAAGGCGAAGTCAAGCGTATTCGCACGGCGCACCTGGCGATCCTAGGCTCTTTTTGTGTAAATAGTGTCTCTCGCGTGCAGGCGGAAATACTGAAAAGCCGCATCTTTTCCCAGTTTGCCGCGCTCTGGCCGGAAAAATTCAAGAATATCACAAGCGGAATCGCTCATCGCCGCTGGCTGCTCAACGCCAACCCGCCCCTTGCCGATCTGGTCACCGACCTGATCGACGACGGCTGGATCCGCAATGCCGCGCAGCTCAAACGGCTTGAGAAATTCGTTGAAAATGAGGATGTGCTGGTTAAGCTGGCAACAGTAAAGCAGGAAGCCAAGCGCGCGCTTTCGGCGTATGTGCGCAACGAGCTCTCTCTGGATCTTGATCCCGGCGCGATTTTTGACGTTCAGAGCAATAAAATCCATCTGTCCAAGCGTCAGTCGCTTAATATCCTTAACATTCTGCACCGCTATCTGCAGCTCAAGGCCGGCAATTCCCCACAACACCGGCGGGCGTATATTTTCGCCGGCAAGGCTTCGCCCTCGGACCGGCTGGCCAAGCAGATGATACAGCTGATTCATATCGTGTCCGATGTGATCACTAAAGATCCCGTGGCAAAGCAGTTCATGCAGGTCCTTTTTATCCCCGATCATTCGGTGACCTGGTCCGAACGCATTATCCCCGCGGCCGATATATCGGAACAGATCGCTGCGCCCAACTTTGAGCCCAGCGGCACCATGGGCATGAAATTCGCCTTAAACGGCGCGGTTACTATCGCCAGCCTCGCTGGAACGAATGTAGAAATGGCGGCACAACTTGGCCCCGATGTAATTTTGACCTTTGGCGGACCGGCCAATGGCAGCCCCAATGGCTATAAGCCCTGGGAAGCTGTAAAAAACGATCAGCGGCTGGGCGCGATCTTTAAATTTATAGACGAGTTGTTGCCGCAGGTTCCCGGCGGCCAGGCCGTATACCCGTTGCTATCCACTCTGCGCGATTCCGATGAATACGGAGTTCTGCGCGATTTTGCCGTCTATTGTGACGTGCAGACCAGGGTGGATGAGTTGTATAAAAACACCGCAGAATGGCGGCGACGATCACTTGCCACCATTGCGGCAAGCGGGTGGTTCTCGGCCGATCGCGCCATAGAAGAATACGCCAGCGCCATCTGGAAAGTAGCTCCTGTTACATAACCGGCGCATTGCATGGCTAAAACCATAAAGCTTACCGGCATTTCCGTGGTTCCCGGCGAAGGCCTGGGCAAGGCTTTTTTCGTGGGCCGCGCCATGGAGCAGACCTCCACGGTATCCATTTCGCGCCAGGACGTCGGCGACCAGATCATGCGGTTTAACGAGATTCGTGAAAAGGCAAAGCAGGAATATCACGGCTATGCGAACACCGCCGACAAAGACAGCCTCGACACCTCGATACTGAACATTTACGAACACATCCTGGATGACCCTGCCTTCATCGGCCAGGTGGTGGAGACCATTTCCACCAAGCTCTATGACCTGGAAACGGCGATCCGTCTTGTGTCAAGTGATTTCATCAAGCGGTTCAATTCAGCGGGCACGTCATATTTCCGCGAACGTTCAAGCGACATGGTGGAGATCTGCGAAAAGCTGATTTCTTTCATCAACCAGGAAGACGGCCGAGCGCGCATGTTCATGGAGCCCGTGGTGCTCATCGTGTCGCGTATGTTCACGCCGTCGGACATCCTCTCCTACGACAAGTCGCAGATCCAGGCCGTGATAACGGTCAGCGGCGGCAAAACGTCGCATGCGGCCATTCTGGCGCGCTCCTATTCGATACCCGTGGTTTCGGGAATCCGCAATCTGAACAAATTCATCCATCCCGGCGACCAGGTGTATGTCGACGCCAATAAAGGCGACATACTGGTCCGGCCCACGGCCGTGACCATCACCAAGTTCCTGAAGCGCGACGCGCATGACGCCCGGTTCGCGGAGCTCAAGGAAAAATGGAACCGTCCCGTATACACACGCGACGGCGTGCATATCGAAGTGCTGGCCAATATTTCATTGCCCGAAGACGTCGAAAGCGCCAACGATTGCGGCGCCGACGGCATCGGGCTTGTGCGTACCGAATATTTATTGACAAACAGGAAAAGCTTCCCGTCCGACGAGGTGCAGACCGAATATTATCGCAACATTTTCGAGAAGATGGGCAAAAAGCCCAGCACCATCCGTCTCATGGACATCGGCGGCGACAAGGTGGCGGACTTTTTTGAAATGCCCGCGGAATACAATCCCTTCATGGGCTGGCGCGCCATCCGCATCTTTCTGGAGCGCAAGGACCTGTTCACATCGCAGGTGGCGGCCATCATGAACGCCGGCAAAAAGGCAAACTACTCCATCATGATACCCATGGTGACCACCCTGCAGGAGTGGCTGGAGGCAAAAGCCGTGATTGCCGATGTGGCGGCCAAACTGGGCCAGAAGATGCCCAAGTGCGGCGTGCTTTTCGAGGTGCCCCTGGCAATTCTGGAAATGGACACCTTCATGAAAGAACTTGATTTTGCCTCCATAGGCACCAATGACCTGATCCAGTATTTGAGCGCCGCCGACCGCAATAATGCAAAAGTAAATTACCTGTATAATCCGATTGAGCCGGCCTTTTTAAAGATCATTAAAAACGCCATTGACACGGCGAACGTCCATGGCAAACCCATCTCGATCTGCGGCGAAATGGCGGGAAACCCGTTGCATACCGTGCTGCTCGTGGGACTCGGCCTGCGCCGCTTTTCGGTGGTCCCCAAGAATATCCCGCTCCTGAAAGAATTGATCTCCTGTATTTCGTTTGCCGAGGCCGCCGAAAGCGTATCGCATTTCGACGCCATCAGCCTGTCGAAAAACATGCAGGAATGGCTGAAAAACCTCAATAAACGCATGCTCGGCGAAGGCATGGATCAACTGCCGCTCACGGCGGATGTGTAAAATCGGCGCCCGGCGATCCTCAAAGCACCGAAAATCTTTTCTGCACCATCTCTTTTCCCGCATATACCCGCAGGATCATACAGCCTTTTGCCCGGGCCGGCAGAGAAATCCGGGCGGCATGTTGCCGTACCGGCAGATCGTTCCACGTCGCGAGCACGCGTCCGCTCAGATCAAGGAGCACCGCCTTGACACTTCCGGATTGCATGGCGCCGAAACGCAGGCTGGCGGTCCGATTGGCCAGAACGGCAATCGAGAATGATGCGATCGAATTTTCCATGGCGGAGATGACGCCGGACCCGTATTCATACATGATATTTTCCGCGGGAGTCGATGGGATCTGGGAGGCCCGGACAAGGATCTCTTCCGGCTTCAGCGGCGGTACGCCTTCCGCACTCCATTTGGCCGCATCCGATGCGCTCAGCACATCCGTTTCCAGCGCTAAAAGGCTCATCTGCTGGTCGACAAACCCGAACAGCGCGCCCGTGCTTCCCAACCCTTCAACCAGACTGTACTTGGCGCCCCATACCTGCGGCAGCATGCGTTTGATTGCCGTATCGGAAACCGGCGAAAAATCCTGCTTAAAATGCAGGGCGATTCTGCCCCGTGAAGAATAGACGTTCCAGTGCACCGTCCGGTCCCATGTGCTGGTTGATTTAAGGTAAATCCCTACGAATGATTTTTCATTCAAATCGGCGATATACGCCTTGCCTCCGGCGATCACTTTGGCTTCAACGCTCGGCCGGTCGGACGCCGACAATTCCGCTATGGCCGCTGCCACGGAATCGGGAGGCGCGGTAAAGACCGCCGCATAATGGCCGGCGGCCTTGCCGGAATCAATCGAGGCTTCGTACGACAGGGAAGCGGACAGGGAATCGGGGGCGATGATCAGGTATTGCGGTGTCTGAGCGATCACGTTTCCCCAATAATCATAGGTCGGAATTTGCCGGAAGCAATCATACTGGATTTCATACACCGCTCCGAACTGGACGGTTTTCATGATGGCGCCGTATGATACGATATACGTGCCGGTTGTTTGGCCCGATCGTCTGAATTCGACCGGGATCTGCGTTGGCGTATATGCGGCGCCCACGGTAAAGGCGGGAAAGACCTGGAATTGCGGGCCTTCGTTTGACATCTGCAATGGAACTGAGTACAGCACGCGTATTTTGCGGGACCCATTGAGCACAACCGGGAAGATCCTGCAGCGGTACCGGCTGTCCCCGAGGTATTCGACGATCACCGGGTCGCGCGGGACCTCTCGATTGACAACCTGCTGATATGCGCTGTCGGCCGCGTTGCGTTCCTTGAGTTTCGCTTTTAGGACCTTATCGCCGTTCCATAGCAGCAGCGATCGAAAGGCCGAACCCTTCGAAAGACTGAACTCAGCCACGATCTCCAGGGTCTGAGGATCGCCCCACCAGACATTTCCGCGCGCGGACAGGACCGCCTCTTCCACGACATCGATGACCAGAGGATGAATAGTCATGGTGATTGTATTCGACTCGAGCTGGCATTCTCCGGAAGAGGTGCCGCTGCGGGTGGTTTGCCACATGATGTTGCCCAGAAGTGCAAGCGGCGAGAGAAGGGCGATGAACGCAAGCCGGATAAAGGTTTTCATACTGCCTCCATTGAGTGTGAGTGGGTACGTGGATGGTTGCTATTCGATCTTAATATATCCCTATAAGCCGGAATGGGGGAGGAGCATGCGAAAAAACCGTTTTCCAGCAGAAAACACCAGCCTGAGTGCGGGATACAATCCCGGAAAGCATGCAATCCCGGCATGCAATTATATTGGTTTATACCATTATGTCGGGAACGTCCGGATCCAAGGAGCGGATTATGCGGAAGACCATCCCTCATGCGGTCATCGCCATTGCGCTTTCAGGAATTATCTGCGCAACGCTGGCCACCTTCCCCCAGACCCGCAATCTGCCGATTTCCGCGGCCGGCTATCTGGGCGCGAATGATGCGGATTCCGGGAATGCCATCGACATCGGTTCGGGCTCTTCGGTCCTCTATGCCGGATCGTTGTCCGGGCAGAACTTCGGCATAGCGCCCGTCAACCTTCTGGGCGGCGGCACCGGCGTGGTGGTCCGGCTTGATGCATCGGGACGCACTATTTTGTCAATCACCCGGCTGCCGTCGACGGTATGGGACATGGAGGTTTCGCATGGGACCGGCGCCATCGCGGCGGTGGGGGCTTTCGGCGTGGTCTGCCTTGACACAAACGCTAAAACACTCCTCTGGCGCGATTCGCTATCCGGCAGCGCCGGCAGAAAGCGCGTTTCGATCGGCGCCGACGGCGCCGTGGGCGTGCTGAATACCGCCACCGGGCATGTCGATGTGTTCAGCAACCTTGGCGCTTCGCTTTCGTCATTCAGCGCCGGCGGCCAGTACAATAACGATATTGCTGTTGACGGGGCGGGAAAGCATGTCATCATCACGGGGTTTACGCAAAAGAACGTTTCCGGCTACTGCATGGGCCAGTTGCAGGTGCCCTGGATGCGCGCGTTCGATTATCAGGGCGCCGCGGTCTGGACTGATTACGATTTTACCGCGCAGGAAACCGAGGCGACCAACTCTTCCTGCGCCGATTCTCGCGGGCTGTTCGTCGTGATCGGCCGCGACGGAAAGCTCTATCTGGCCGGCCGCAGCGACGGCGGCAATACGATTTTCCGCTACGACCCTCTGGGACCGCGCACGAGCGCGGCCACCGGCGTTCTTACCACCACCGACTGGTTCGCGAATCCCTATAACATGAACGGCGCCGCATCCATAGGATTTTACGGCCGGTTCAACCCGGTCACCGGCGCCGTGGAAGCCGGACAGCAGATCGTGGGCCGCTTGTCAAGCGGCAAGGCCAATACGGTCCAATTGAAGGGCATCGACGCTGATGAGTCCGGAAACATCTACCTCTGCGCGGCCGCGGCGTGCTGCATGGAATTCCGCGACAGCCTGACCATCAACGGCAACCTGCACGTCGGGCCATACTCCGGCGATTCGTGGGTCCTGGTCGCGTCTGCGGACCTTACGCAGCGATATGTCTGGATGACCTTTGCCGGCGACACGGCCGGCACGGGCAATAAATATGATCTGATGGGCATTGCCGCCGGACACAACATCGCGGCAGCATCCGGCGCCGCGTCCGGCAACATGATCACGTATCAGGCGATACAACCGGCGCATTCCGACAGCATCGCGGCAACCAGGCCCGACGGCTTCTTTGCCGTATGGAAATCGGGCAATCCCGCATCGGTCCGCCCGGACGCGCGGCGCACGGACGGATCGTCGATCGCGGGCACGGCGCTGTCGACGGAAATAATCGATTGTCAAGGCCGGCGCATCGGCGGGCGGAATGCTTCACACACAGCGCGCCGGGATCGAACCCCGGGACCCGGGGTGTACCTGATGATCATGCGCGCGCCGGACGGCAGGACCGTGCAGCGGCGGATGGTGTGCTTCGAGGCCGGTTGATTATAGAAGGCCGGGTCACGTGACCCGGCCTTTTCTTAGCGCCGCATTTTCGAATTCGTGAATACTTCGGATCAGGCCATCAATACTGCTCGTATTCGGAAACGATTTTCGTTACCAGAGCCGCGTTGGCATTATATTCGACGTATTCGATCTGATTGCCGTCGGCGTCATACGCATAGGTCTTGCGGCCCGTTTGTGTGCCCGCGGCGTTTTTGGAAATCTCCTCGGTCCTTTTGCCGCTGCTGTTATAGGTATAGTCCACCGATGACGTCACCTGGCTTAGCGAATCAAGCTCTTCCGTCTTCATCAGGAGCGCGCCCGAATAGGTGTTGCGGGTCCCGCCGGTCAACGCGCTGCTGGCATTATACCGCATTTGCGTTAACAGATGCGCGGAAGCGTCATAGGTGCTCAGATTATAATTCCACATCGTGCCGTTGGCCAGCAGGTGAACGCTGCCGGTCTGGTTGCCGCTCTGGTCATAGGTAAAGGTGTCCGAGCTCTGCAGAACATTAGCGCCCGAATAATTGTCCGCTCGCATCAGATTATTTCCCACCCAGGTTGAAAGCGTATAGTTGCTCAGCGTTGAAAGCGCAAAGTTTTCATAGCGTGTCACATGACCGGCAGCGTCATACGTCCAGGTTTCTTTCCCATTAGGCGTGCCGGTGGCGGTAAATTTTTCATGCAATGACGGTTTATTAGCGGCATTATAGGTCCAGGACTGGTCGGTGAGCATCGAAGTGTCGCCGGCCAGGAAGCGATAGTTCGTTTCCCTGGTCTTGTTGTGGTTGGCATCGTATTGATAGAGTACATACATCCGCAGATTATTCGAGCTATCACCGTATCTCATTTCCGCGAGATTGCCGGCGGCGTCGTAGGTATAGCTGATGATTGTTTGAATGTGCGTGGGCGTATTGTAGGTCGAGGACTTCGTGATGCGAAACTTGGCCGCGGGAGTAGTGTTGCCGCCCGGTTCCGTTCCGCAGCTCGCGATCAGAAAGATTGCGCATGCACATGACACCGCCAGCGTTTGCAAAGAAGAACGTGACATGGAAAACCTCCTGTTCTTATATATGGTATGTGTATTGAATACTGAATATAGATAGCGCAAAAGCCGCCATCAACCGGAAAGCCGGTTTGTGCAGTCCGGTCCGGGGGATGGGCCGATGCTGGGGTATTCGCCATCGAACGCGTTGTGCGGCGAGGAAATTCGCGGTCATGAAATAATTTAAAGAAATTTCTTGACATTAACATCTGCTTAATGATAAATTAACATCTGCTTATCGGACTGCCATAAGCGGACGATACCTATACTGACGCGAAATTAACCTATCATACTATCATTTTCTCGAAAGGACGGCGTATGCGAAAAGCCCATCTCCTACTCGCGATGGTGGCCCTGTTCTGCGCGGGCGCGGCGGCCGCGGATATCGGCGCCGGCACCTGGTCGGTTGGCTATGACGAAGGACTATCGGGAAAAGTGTTCGTAGCGCCGGCGCTATCCATCAACGCGGGTGTCGGCTATGGTCTGGTCGGCGCCGATACCATCCTGCGACAATCGATGAATTCGCTGCAGATAAAAGCAGGCTGCGCGTATCTGCTTAAAGACCTAGACAAAGTGCGCGCCAATGCGTTTATTGACCTGTTCGGCCGTCTCAACCAGCATGCATTGGTCCACACTCAGCTGGCGGATCGGTATGATGAAGTCTATACTGTCTGGGACCTGGGCGTGCGCCTGGGCCTGGCGCCGGAACTGTTCATCGCTGAGAATCTCTCCTTTACTTATAAATTCGGCGTGGAATATTACTACCAGACGACCGGGTTTAAATTCAACGCCGATGAATCGGGCTTGACCAGCACAAAAAGCGAGCATTCGGTATTCGGCACGTACGGCCTGGGCGCTGATGCGCCGTTGACCATGCTGAACTCTATTTCTCTGTGCATTTATTTCTGAACCATCACAACCTATAACTTCATCACCCTTTTTAAGGAGGCGGTATGTCTCGATTGATGTGGAAGCGCAGGTTCATGTCCGGCGGAGTGGCGATGGCCCTTCTCGGCCTTTTGTTCGTTTCGCTGCATTGCTCCAAAGAAAATCCGTCATTGCCGTTTGAAAACGATCAGGATTCATGGACATTTACCGTCACCGTCCAGGACGGCCAGAGCGGATCGGCGCTGTCCCATGCGTCGGTGACCTACATCAATCGCGAAGGCACGCAGGCCACCGCACCAACCGATGCGAAGGGGCTGCTTTCCATCAGCGGGCTGGCGGCGGGAAGCCAGAGCTTTACCATTGCATATACGCAGAACGCCTCGGTCGATTATACCTCCACGGTCGTGTCGGCCGAGGGCAAGGCCGATGCGGCATCGGGCGGAAAACTGCTCGATCAATCGGCGGTAGTCAAGCTCTTCCCTCTGCAAGGGGCCATTGCGGGCACCATTACCACGCGCGTAAACAATGTCCGCGCGGCAACGCCCGCGGAGAACGTCGTCGTCAACGTAACGTATACTAATGCCGATCTTGCCAATGCGACGCCGCGCGCTTTTTCAGCCAATACCGATCAGAACGGCGTGTTTACAATCGCCGGCATGCCGGTCGCGGCCAACTGCGCCATCGCCATCAGCAGCATGACGATCAATGGCGTTGACTATAGCGCATCGGCCGTCACTGCGCCGACCCTTACGCTTGATGATACCATTCCTCTGGGCACGATAGTGATGCAGCCCATCAATTCGGCGAATTTCCAGCGCCTGACCGCCGCGCCGGTGGTCATGGGCCCTGTGGATTCGATTGTTCTCACGTATGCAGCCGCGCTCGATTCCCTTTCGTATGCGATCCTCGAAGGGCAGAGCGGCGCCGCAAGCGTCGCGGTGACAACGAAGACGAGCGGCGCCAAGCTGACCATTGTTCCCGCATCAACGCTTGTCGAAGGCCAGCAGTTCAAGCTGACGGTCTATGCCTACGGCGCCAAGGGCGGCCAGGACGTGTACACGCCGACAGGCATGATCACCATCCGCGGCGGACTTGACGTCGCCTCGTCGAACGTTTACAATCCAGGAACCGGCCAGGCCATCAGCGGCATCGGCGTCAACGACACCATACTGTTCACCGCCACCAAAACGCTTATCAGCGCCACGGCGGTGCTGACCCGGGCAGGCGCCGGCGTGCCGGCGACCACCACGGTGAGCGGCGCATCGGTAAAGATCCATCCGCTCGATATGCTCAAGCCGGCGACGACGTATACGCTGGTGCTCACCATGCAGACCGCCGCCGAAGCCAAGACGATCACGACCTCATTCGTCACGGCAAGCAGCGATTTTTTCCCGATCACGTCCAATGTGCGTTTTGACAACGATGCCAACAAACCGGTGCTGGACTTCGCGCCCAACGGCGTCATCGCGATCGTGATGTCCAAACCCGTATCAACGGCCACGGCCGCGCTTACTCCCGCGATTGACGTGGATGTCCGGATCTCCGCGGACACCATCCGGATCACGCCGAGTCAGGCACTTGCGGTGGGGACCTCGTACGTACTCGACCTTTCGGCCAAATCAACGGCCAATCTGTCCTATGATGCGAACCCGTTTGTCAATGGCCTCGGCGTCCAGGCGAACAAAGTGCGCATACTCGCCTCCAACACCATGACCGCCGACGGTCTGGGATTGAATAACATTGCCACCACTGCCACGCTCTGGTTCCTGCTTTCGGCAACGCCGAACGCGGCCGACCTGAAGGTCGATCTCTCCTCCGGGCCCAGCGTGACGGTGACGCTCAGCGGCGACACGGTCAAAGTCAAGCCCGTTTCCAATCTGTCCCCCGCGCCTTCCACCTATTCGGTGACTATGACGGGCAAGACGACAACCGGCAATAGCATTGACATCACGTCGCCCACGTTCGGCACGGAAAAAGACATCTTCTGGGTCAATACCAATACCAAGGATGACGCCGGCGCCAATGCCGTCGACTTCGCGATCTACGGCGAAATGTGGGTGAAATTCTCCGAAGCGCTCAGTACCAGCGTCGCGGACATTCTCTGGGCCTCGGCCACCCCGGGCACGACGCTGTATGGCAATCCCGCGCTTTCCTCCTACAATGCCACGGCCCGGGTGCATGGCGACACGCTGTTTGTAAAGCCCGATTACACGCGCGTAACGCTGGGATATAATGCCGTCGTCGGATTCTCGGTCAAAGTGATGTCGGCCACCGGCAAAGTCGCGTCGAGCTATGTGACCTTCAAGGTCACCACCATCCCGAGCGACCTCTACGTGAAATGGACGAACATGAAGGACGCGTTGGGCAATGCACGGACCGATGTCGGGCTGAACGATACGGTCAGGATCGTGCTGAGCGTGGGTCTTGACAAGATCAACACCGCGAGTTTCGCGGGCGCGCCGCTGGCCACCTCGGCCTCGGTCAACGACCTGAAGCTGAACGCGGGCGGCGATACGATCAGCTTCATGCCGCCGGTAACGTTGACGAACGAAACGGCCTACACCATCAACATGACGAATGTTGACATTAAGAACGGTCTGAAAAACCAGACCGTGGCGCTGTCGGTGTCGTGGACCACGAAGAAAGGCATCAAGCTGGTGTCGGCCAATGATATGGCGAGCGCGGGAACGTATCGCGCGTTCGCGGTCGTGGGCGACAGCCTGGTCATCACGCTCTCCGAAGCGGTGGACATTACCAAGGCATATTCGATCGCCAATTTCGTGGCGCGCAAGACCTATGCCTGGAGCAATTCGAACAAGACCCTTACCATCAAGAACATCGATACCCTGATGGCCAAGGCATATGAGGCGGTACCCGATTACAGCACCAACACCGGCACTGCCCAGTACGCGCCGATCACGGTCACCTGCTATCCTGTCGGACAGACCGCCGCCGTGACGCTGAACAGCAGCACGGCCGGCGACTGGCTGGTGACGCGTCCCGCCATAAAGGTGCATACGGTAGAGGGCATCGAACTGCTCAATACCAACCTGAAGGAAAATTCGATCACGCATCTCTTCTATACCAATTCCTTTAACCTGAAGGTATCGGACCTTACCTCGATCCAGGCGCGCGATTCGTTCGGCATCCGCGACTCGATCGTCCTGATCTTCAGCCGGGCCGTGGACAGCGCGAAAATCGCGGTCAACCCGAAGGCGTTCTTTACGCTCAAGAATAGCGCCGCGGGCGCTCCGGCGATTGATTTCACGGCAATCTATTCGACCGACAAGAAGACGGTGACCCTGCGGCTGGTTGACAGTCTGGAAGCCTCTGCCGCGGGCGTCGGGTATGTTCTTACGCTCTCCAGTGTTCCGGCGCAGGGCCTGTCGCCCAGCCTGCAGGGCGGAACAGTCCCGTCGTACACCCTCAACTTTACGACCGCGCCGATACCGGCCAAAGTGGTGTCCAAGGAAACCGTTTCCAGTTTGAGCCAGGACACGGCCACAACGGCCAATGTGCTCAACAAGCGCATTGCCTTCACGCCCGGCGTGGGCAACTATCAATCGGTTGTGTCGCCGGGCGTTTCGACGGACGAAATCAGCTTCTATTTCAATGAAGTTTCCTGGAACGCCAAACACAACGATTCGGTGACCCATTACCAGGTCCGGGTCAAAGGGTTTACCGGCGGCTGGTTTGAGGTCCGGGGCCTGATCGCCTCAACATCGTACGACCCATGGAACCCGGCCGCGGCGAACCGGGCGCATTTCGTGCAGAACTACGACCTGTCAACGAAGGTCGATCTGGACGGCAACTCGATCATCGGCATGCTGAGACGGCCCGATCTTGACGGCGCCGGCAGCAAGTATCTGAACGGCGACGATCTCTTCAATCTCGCCAATGTCGTGTCGATCCAGATACGGCCGGTCATCAGCAGCAATGCCAATTTCGAGTATGCGAATGACACCTATGGCGCATGGTCGTCCGCACTCATTTTCAGCGACAATGTGGCGCCATGCGACAGCGACTTCGTGACCGGCGCCAATTGCGCGAATGCGGCAGCGGGCGGCGTTACGGTAACGGACAACCTGCTCTGGACATGGGGTGCTGCCGGGGATTCGGCGCGCTACATAGAGTTCTCGTTCCCGGAAGATATGGATACGGCGACCAAGCCGGGCGTCGTGTTCAAGTACGGCAACTGGACCCCGGCGCCGACGTATGCGCCTGCCATCGCGGCCGGCAACGGCACGACCGGCCTGAGTGGCTGGTCTGATGCGCAGACGTATCGTCAGTATGTGAAATTTCCCAATACCGGCGCCTTTGATTATACCAACGCCGATGGCGGGTTGGGTACTGTCGGCGCGCCGTATATCGGGTACGCCATGAACATCAGCGTTGCCGCAATGAAGGATGCTTCGGGAAATACGATCCAGACCTCTGGCAGCGCCGGAAACTCGGTTGCCGGCACTAATGATATCGTCAACGGGGCCAATGGGCAGCAGCTAGGTTCGGCTTCCGTTGCAGGCTGGACGCGATAGGCATTCGCGGATCGATGGGGCCGTTGTTCATGGCGGCTCCGCGATGAGAAGCGGTCCGGCGCCTGGCGCCGGGCCGCTTTTTGCTTGTTATGCGGCCGCTCGGGATATACTTTTTTTCTATATATTGCCGGCGCCAAATTCAGATCATCCCGGGAGGATAGAATGAACGCATGGTCCGCGGTCCGATTCGCATCCGCCTTCGCCTGTCTGTTTTTCGTATTCTGCATGAATAATCCCGATGCGCCCGAGGCGCCGCCTGGACGAACCAGCAATGGCTATTTCATCGTGTTTCAGCCTTCCGGCGGAACGCGGCTTTCCATGGGGAGCACGGTTGACATACGATGGTCGTTCGGCGACAGTCTGACGAACATCGACACGCTGGTGACCTTCGGACTCTATGAGGATGATTCACTGGTGCGTTCCATATCCGCGCGCGCGTCCAACAACGGCACCTATTCGTGGACGGTGAGCGCCCCGGCTTCCGGCAGCCGCTTCCGCATCCGGATTTCATGCTATTATAACAGTGAACATTATGACTATGGTCCGTATTTCACCATTGTGTCCCCGTATTCCGGGACGATTTCTGTAAGTCAACCGGCACAGGGCTCTTCGTTCAGCGCGGGGTCGACCATGAATGTGCAATGGACCACCACCGGCAATCTCACGTCTACTTATATGCGGCTTGACCTCTATAACGACACGCAGTTCGTAAGCACTCTCACTTCGAGCACGACCAATGATGGACTGTATTCATGGATTTTTTCAAGCCCTCCCGCGGGAACGGGAAATCGCTACCGGATCAAAGTCTTATGCACGTCCGATATGGGGATCTACGGGTTCAGCGGCTATTTTTCCCTTTCCTCCGCCTATTCGGGGACCATTACGGTCACCAATCCCGCGGACACCTCATCGTGGTCAGCCGGTACCCTCTATTATATAGAATGGGACACCACAGGCAATCCGGGCTCCTATGTGATTATCGAATTGTATAACGGTGGGCAGTTGATAAGTACACTCACGACGATGACCACCGATGACGGTTCGCAATCGTGGACCGTGCCGGCGTATTTTTCGACCGGCAATGCGTATCGCTTCAAGGTCACCAGCTACTACGATCCATCCATTTGCGGCTGGAGCGACAGCTTCTCCATCGCCGGCGTGGCAGCGGACGGCTATGAGCCCGACAATATCCGCGATTCCGCCAATGCCTTTACACCCGGCGATACCCAGCTGCACACCATGGCGTACAACGACACCGACTGGATCTCCCTGGTCGCGGACAGCGGCGCCGTCTATCTGCTGGCCGCGCCGGGCCAGGCAAGCCTCTATTCCTATCTATATTCCGGAACGTCAACTTCCTATACGACCTATTACACCTTCAATTATTATTCGACCACCACAAGCCGCTGGACGTGCCCGAAAAGCGGCGCGTGGTATTTCCGCAACACGCCCGCGGGGTATTACGGGACCTACGCATTTTCAATCAGACGGGTCGATACGCTCTACGCCCTGAACTTCACCGCCCCCGATTCTCAGACCGTCTGGTCGGCGGGCTCGATATACCAGATCCGCTGGGCGCCTGATTCGACGCTGCTGGGATCGTATGTGTCAATTTACCTGTGGGATGACGCCACGAAGCGTTCCACGCTCATCAGCTCCTCCCAGTCCAATTCCGGCGTCTATTCATGGTCGGTCCCGTCCGGGCTCATGACCCGGGCGACCTATCGCATCCGCCTTTATAATTATAGCGACAATTCGCTGTACGGCCAGAGCCAGCGGTTTACGATTTCCGGCATAGCCGCCGACAGTTTTGAGGTTGATGACTCCGCATCGAGCGCAAAGGACATCGGCGTGGATGGCACGGTGCAGAACCATACCATGGCATCCTCGGACATCGATTGGATGAAATTTCCAGTGCAGAAAGACAGTATGTACCTGATCCGGACGTCGGGCGCAACGTCGGTATATCTGTATCTCTATTCAAAGCCGGATTCCGCCTACCTGGCCTCGCGCAGCGGCGCCGGCGCACAGATCTTCTGGACCGCGACCTTTTCGGGCACCGCGTATCTCAAGACTCAGCCGTATTCGCTTTACGGTTCCTATGGGGTTTCGGTGAAGAAATACGCCCAGAGTTCGGTGGCGACGTTTTATAATCCTATCGCCTCGTCAACCCTGGCCGGCGGCACCATGTATACCATTCAGTGGCAGGCTGATACGGCGCTCTTCGGCACGTATGTCTACCTGTATCTTTACAATGGCAATCGGCAGGTTGTAAGCATCGGCTATGTAGCCAATGACGGCTCCCAGACATGGACACCGGACGCCGGCCTGGCTACGGGATCGCATTACCGGATTGTAATCAGCGGAAGCTCAACGTATGCGGCGACCGGCTCCAGCGAAGAATTCACCATCAGCGGCATGGCAACGGATGATTACGAATGGGACAATATCGCCGATTCCGCGCGGTCCATCACCACCGACGGCTCCGTGCAGAACCGCACGCTCACGCGGCCGGACACCGACTGGGTCTCGTTTGCCGGACAGAGCGGAAAGCTGTATTCGGTCCAGGTATCGGGCATGACCTCGACCCTCAGGCTATACGATGTCAATAAGATCTCCCAGCTGCAGTCGACCACCGGCAGCGCCACTACGCCGGCCAAAATCGTCTACTACTGTCTTGTGACCGGGACCTATTATTTCGCGGTGGCCGGCTCTTCGACCGGCGGGTATCAGGCGTCGGTCATGGGTTATGATACGTCGGCATATCGGTTCCGCATCACCAGGCCCGCGGCCGGCGATTCAATTGTGCTGAGCGCGTCCGACAACATCACCTGGACCGCGGACGTGAATGTGGGCGGTCTGGTGGACGTTTTCCTATATCGTAATAACTCCGTGGTGGGCACCATTGCGCCGAGCACGGCAAACGACGGCTCCCTGAACTGGACGCCGGCGCTGGTGGCGGGCGCTGCCGCCGGAGACGGCTATACGATCCGGATCATCAGCCTGCTTAATGCGGCGATTAATGCCACCAGCGGCGCGTTCGTGATAAAGCCGTGATCAAAGCACCGTAGTATGCGGATGTCCGAAACCAGGGCGGAATCCGGCATTGACGAACGCTATTTCCCCGCCTTGTGCGCATACCGGCGGGGCGATACGCCCATCCTGTGCGAAAACAGCCGGCTGAAATAGGCCGGGTCCTCGAAACCGCTTTTCGTGGCCACGGCTTTGATCGAATGATCGGTGTTGGCAAGAAGCCATTGCGCCCGTTGCATGCGCGCAGAGATGACGTCTTCCACGGGGCTGACGCTAAAGTATTGGCGGTAGAGATAGGAGAAGCGCGAAATGCTCAGGCACGCGGTCCGTGACATGGCGGCAAGGGCCCACTCATCCTCCGGCCGGGCGTATATTTCCGCGCGAAGGTTGACAAGCGCATCATACCGCGCCGGACGGGGCCCGGGCCGCGCCGCGCCTTCGGTGCATGACCTCCCCACGATCAGAATGCATTGCTCGATATTCGCGGCTATAACGCGGTCCCAGAACCGTTGCCGTGTTGACAACTCCTGGCAGACGGCGGTGATGGCCGGCCCGATCACATCGGTGCGCGCGGGATAAATGATCCGATTAACCGGCATGCCGGATTCCCTGACCAGGCGGGCCATGCGCGCGCCTGTCGCATGGAACCAGTGATGGGTGAATTGCCGGTCTGCGGCGCAATACCAGTGCGCATGGCCGGGCGCATACAGCATGCACGCGCCCGGTCCGGCGACACGCTTTCCCCCGGCATCGGCGATGGTTATCGCGGTTGTAAAGTTCAGGAAAATAAAATCATCGCCAAAACCCGCGGGCCGGTCGATGCAGAACGGCGCCGCGTGCGAAACATCATGTCCGGCCTTGGACACGATGATCCCGGTATGGGTCCGGTATGGTTCGCCCCAGAAAATCATACAGGAAAATAATCCAATAAAACAGCGGAAATATCCAACGCCTTCATAGCATTATTATACTATATTCATCGCCATACGGCAGTAAGATACTTCATTTCAAGGAGTACCTATGATCAACGGCGTCACCGGCCGCGTACCTTCGACCCCGCTCATGGTCCACGATCCGACGTTCTCCTGCTGGTCGGCCACCGACGATCTCACCGTGGGCTGGACAAAGCATTGGACCAATGCCGCGCGCGGCATGACCGGATTGCTGCGCGTTGACGGAAAAACATGGCAGTTCCTTGGCGAATACCTGCCCAAAGAACATTCAATGAAGCAGGATTCGCGGGAGATATTTCCATTGCAGACCATCTACCGCTTCTCAACCGGCCAGATAGGGCTGACGCTGACATTTCTGTCGCCGGTGCTGCCGCATGATATGGAACTCATCGGCCGGCCCGCTTCCTATGTGACATTCGAAATCCAGAGCCGCGACGGCAAGGAGCATGAGATCCAGCTCTATTTCGATCTCACCGTTGAATGGGGCGCGAATTCGTATACCGACGAAATGATCTGGCGCCGCTACCGTCTGGACGGTATTTCGGTGATGCAGAACGGCACGCTCAAGCAGAATGTGCTTGCGCGCTGTGGAGACGATTTGCGCCAGGATTGGGGATATATGACGGTTGCGGTCCCGGACCAGGGGATGTGCGCCACGCACATGGGCGCGCTCTGCCACCCGCCGCGCGATCTTTTCCGGGAAAAGGGGGCGCTCCCGCCGTCGGACGACCTGCGCATGCCGCGCCAGGTCCATATGGGGTATCCTCCATTGTCAACAGTATTCGACTGCGGGCGCGTGGGCGCGGCCGTTGTCGAACGGCACATCATTCTGGCCTACGAAGACATCTATTGCCTTGAATATATGCAGCGCAAGCTGCGTCCCTGGTGGCAGCGCGGCGGAAAAAGCCTTGATGTGATGCTTGGCGAGGCGGCGTCGCAGTATGCCGCGTTGCGAATGCAGTGCGCCGATTACGATGCGCGCCTGATGGCCGATATGGAAAAGGCCGGTGGTCGCGCCTATGCGGAGCTGTGCGCGCTTGCGTTCCGTCAATGTGTGGGCGCGCACAAACTGGGCGCGGATTTCGACGGCTCCGCCTGCTATTTTTCCAAGGAATGCTTTTCCAACGGATGCATCGATACCGTGGACGTCACCTATCCGTCGTCGCCGTTTTTCCTGCTGTTCGGCCCCGAACTTCTGAAGGCGCAATTGCGGCCGCTGCTTGATTATGCGAAAAGCCCGCGCTGGAAATTCCCGTTTGCGCCGCACGATCTGGGTGTGTTCCCTCTGGCCAACGGCCAGGTCTACGGCGGCGGCGAAGACACGGAGGAGAACCAGATGCCCGTGGAGGAGAGCGGCAACCTTATCATCATGATCGCCGCGCTCTCCATCCTTTGCAATGATCACGAGCTCGCGCGCGATTATGACGGCCTGTGCGCCACCTGGGCCGGCTATCTGTTGGAAAAAGGGCTTGATCCCGAGAACCAGCTCTGCACCGACGACTTTGCCGGTCATCTGGCCCACAATGCGAACCTGTCGCTCAAAGCGATCATCGCGCTTGCCGCGTATGGCAAGCAGCGGGAAATGCTCGGAGACGCCGCGGCAGGCGAACGCTACCGTTCCCAGGCGAAAAAGCTTGCATCGCAATGGGTGGGCATGGCCGACGACGGGGACCACTTCCGCCTCGCATTTGACAAGCCCGGCACCTGGAGCCAGAAATACAACCTGGTCTGGGACCGGCTTTTAGGGCTTGATCTGTTTCCCACGCGGGTGGCTGCAACGGAAATCGCCTGGTATCTGAAACAGCAGCGGAAATACGGGCTTCCTCTTGACAATCGCAAAGATTATACGAAGATCGACTGGACGGTCTGGACCGCCACGCTCGCGGAAAAGGCCGAAGACTTTGAGACCCTTATGGCGCCCCTGCGCACCTGGCTTGCGGAGACGCCCAACCGCGTGCCCATGACCGACTGGTTCTGGACCGACAGCGGAAAACAGGCGGGCTTTCAGGCACGTTCGGTGGTGGGGGGAATGTTCATCAAGCTGCTCAAGGAGAGAAACGGAAAGTGCTGGCGATAGCGGCGAGGGCGCGGTGCATCATACTCTCAGCAGCCGCCGCAGCTCAGCGGGATCTCCGGGCTTTCCCATTGATCCCCGGTCAATGAGCGTGCACGCTCCGGGGATAAACCCCCGACGGTCGGCCCGCACCGGGATGTCGCCGATCATGATGTGCGCCCCAAGATAGGCAAGCCGCGCAAATCCCCAGTCGATCGAGGTGAGATGAAAGAACGTGGCGTCGGAATCGTTGTCAAATGAAACAAGTGACAGGTTCCGCGGGACCTCGCCGCCCAGCGCGCTGAGCCAGATATAATACTCGCGCGCAAAATGGTCGTTCAGGCCGATGAGCGCGGTGGCTCCGCTATCGCGCAAAAGCGAAACCAGCGGCGCGGATTTGCCGAGAAGCCGGATCCGGAACTTTGAGATCGCATTCCCCTCATTTTCGTCAAAGGGATCGGTGATCCCCGCTTCCCGGGCAACATTCAGCACCATGCTCGTGCGCGCGGCCAGGTTCTCCTGACTCCACGGCGCGATTCCGGGTTCGGTGACTATTTGTAAAGGTAGATCCATGCGCGCCGCCTGTTCGCGAAGCGCTGCATACCGGCGCTGCGCCCAGTTTGGATCGATGTCCGCGCCATGAACGCCGATAATCCGGTGACCGGTCGCCGATAGCCGCGCAAGCACTATCGAAACCGCGGCGGCTTCGTCCTGGAACAGACGGTAGTACTGCTTTTTGACGGAAAAGAATTTGCGCGTGAGATACGCGCCCCGGTCCGCATGATCGAAATAGATGACCGGTTTACGGAACCGGAGCAGCGCGGGGACCCATTCCTCCAGACCGTCTTCCCTGGGAAACACGCTTTCGGTGAGCGTTCCCGCGTACCGGCTTCCCAATCCGCGGATGTATTTCATGACCTCATTGACGCCCGCGGGAACAGGAACGCCTTTCGCCGACCCGCTTGCGCGAAGGCACGGGGAGACGACCATCCCATGCGAAAGCAGCTCCGCAAGAAACGGTGTGCGAAAGCTCCCGCTGAGCGAGTGCTCCAGGCTCCCTGACCACGAGACCATATCATCATAGAGATAGACAACTATCGGCGCGTCGGCCGGCGAATAGCGGGATAGTAAAGCCTGTTTTTGAGCCGGGTCCGGTCCCGCGAACCACCGGCGCTTGCGCGAATGGACCAGATCCTGTTCCGCAAGCTGCCGTAACGCGCGCGTGGCTGTTACTTTCGAAGCGCCGCCGGACAGCGCAAGATTATCGAGCTTGGGGAGCATTGCGCCGGCCTTATATTCGCCGGTCTCTATGCCGCTGCGGACCGCCTCGCGGAACCGGTCGGCTGCAAATACCGAGCGGTCATCGCCGGCGCGGCGCGTCTTCATCCCATGCCGGGTCCGCACGATTCCCTTTCTGGCAAGTTCCCGCACGGCCTTCCACATGGTCTGATACGCCGTATCGTACGATGCGGCCAGGGCCGCGATGGAGGGAATTGTGAACCCGCGGTCTTCGCGGATTTTCCGTTCAAGCTCCTCTGCGATTTTCAGATAGCGTTGGGAACGCATGCTGCGGATCTCCCATCTGTTGTAAGATAAAATAGATGAGCAGATCAGCATGATTCAATTCGAATGCGGGAATTATCGCTCCATTCGCATCAACACCATTCCGCTGGCATGGTCAACGGGCAGCACAAAAGCTTCCGGGGAGCGGCTTTGCGGCCGCGTATACGATCCTGCATTCCGGCCATCAAGGCTCCAGAATGACACCGCGGATATTCCAGCAGGAAGGACAATCGCCTGACCGGGCCGCGCTGCATACAATACGGAAGCCTCCCGGTATGCAAGCGCAACGGCTTTTGCGGGAAATGGTGCTGCGCCGGTAGCATCATCTCCCCACACCTTCACCTGGGTCATTGCGCACCATGTATTGGGAACACGCCATACCAGGCTGTCGATGCGCATCCATCGGGTCACCCGCTTCGAAAACTTATACCCTTGCCCTTTTGCGGTCGAATCGATATTGATGCGGATCCTGCTGCTGTCTGAAAAGTTA
>Ga0315289_10003776_pt1 | contig 22802 bp, 20 predicted proteins | sample YL17G11_40_MG_FD_203452 | JGI IMG/M metagenome (GOLD analysis project Ga0315289, IMG submission 203452) | Sediment microbial communities from Yellowstone Lake, YNP, Wyoming, USA - YL17G11_40 | ecosystem: Environmental > Aquatic > Freshwater > Lake > Sediment | place: USA: Wyoming | collected... | reverse complement strand
ACGATCCGCACGTTGGGGAACAGAGTCCACACCATGTCCAGCAGGTGGCCATAGCCCCCGCGCCCGGTGCGCCCGATGATCCCCACCCGCCACGTCCGCATGGTTACGGCGGTATTGTAGCACTCGGCCGCTCGGCGGGTCAGTTCCATGTATAATCGTCGCGGGGGTGTGTGTGGGGTCACGGTCGTTCCGGCTGCCGCTCCTTCTGGTGGCCACCGCCGGTCTGGTGGCCGCTGCTTCCCAGGTTCCCCCCATCCAGCCTGCCGACTGGCAGGTCCTGTTCCGCGACGACTTCGAGGACGGGATTGCCGACGGTTGGGCGCTAAAGGTGAACGAGAGCCAGGCGCGGGGCTGGCAGGTCGAGAAGGAAGGGAACAACTATGTTTTCGTCGGACGGGGTCTGAGTCAGGCCCGGCTGGTCGAGGGACTTTGGAGCGATTTCCGGCTGGCAGCCAAGGTCAAGATTGTAAAGGGAGACCTGAACATTGGCTATCGTAGCAGTGGGGAGTGCTATAAGTACGGGATCCGCTTCGGGGCCGAGGGGCTCCATCTCTCGAAGATGGATGTTTGCTGGGTGACCACACCAGCGGGATACGCGCCCGCCAGCCATGCTCCGAACCTGTGGTACAGCCTCGCCATCGTCGGTATTGGGGCAAATATCAAGGTCTACGTGGACGGTGTGCTGAAGATCGACTACACCGATCCCGCCCCGGTATTACTGGGAGGCGTGGGGCTGGGAATGGCGTCGGGATCTGAAGTCCGCGTGGACGACGTGGAAGTGAGCGGCCCGGCGCCCTCGGGCCCCGTGTGGGTCAGGACGGGCGGACCGCCGGGCGCGAACCCAGGCGAGGTGCGGATGCACCCGGACAATCCCGACGTCATGTACCTCGCCGATATCTTCACCGGCGTGAGCAGGAGCGTCGATGGTGGCAGGACATGGTTCGCCTCCAACCACGGCATCGCCGCCGATTGGGGAGGGCTCTCCGGCGACGAGATCCCGGTCAACTGCCTCACCATTGATTTCCACAACCCGGATGTGATCTGGATCGGCACGATGGGAGTACGCGGCATCTTCAAGTCTGTTGATGGGGGCAAAACCTGGAATTCAAAGGCCTGGGGGATTCAAGAACCGCCCGGAACTTCCTTTCGAGGCATCACGGTGGACCCGTGGAGCTCCGACATCGTTTATGCGGCCGCGGGCGTGCCGGACGGCAGTGGGGTGGTCTACAAGACCGTGGACGGCGGCGAAAACTGGAAGGTCATCTGGCGGGGGGACAATTTGGCCCGCTACATCTGGATCGACCCGCGGAATCCGGATGTGGTCTATGTCTCGACGGGCAACTGGCGCGGCGAGGCGAGGAACGCGGATCCCAGCCGCAACCTGCCCGGCGGTGTCGGCGTGATCAAGAGCACCGACGGGGGTCGCACCTGGCAGGCAATCAACGAAGCCAACGGACTGAAGAACCTGTATGTGGGCTCCCTGTTCATGCACCCGCAGAACCCGGACATTCTGCTGGCGGGAACAGGCAGCTCGTCTTGCTCGAAGGACCAAGGGGTGTACCTGTCAACCGACGCCGGGCGGACCTGGGAGTTGACGCTTGCCGCCGGGCCCCGGGGAGCCGAGAACTGGGATAACATCACCGCGGTCGAGTTTGCGGTTTCCGATCCACGGATCGCTTACGCGGGGAGCCAGACCGCGTTCTGGCGCAGCCAGGACGGAGGGCGCACCTGGCGCCTCATGAGCGGCGGTCACCCTTACGACGCCTACGGTCCTCCGGGGATACATGTCGGCAAGCCCGAGGACTTGCAGGTAGACCCGCGGAACCCCGATTGCGTTTTCGCGCACAGCAGTCACGGCGGGATCTTCCTGACTGAGGACGGCGGGCGGACCTGGAAAGTCGCCGGCCAGGGCTACACCAGTGCTCGGGTCCGAGCGATCGCTGTCGATTCCCGGGATTCGCGGCGCGTTTACGCGATCGGCAATAACGGCGTCTATCGCAGCGATAGCAGAGGCGAGGACTGGATAGGGATCGATTCGGCGCCCATGACGGGGGGGCCCGGGTATGGGGTGGCCGTCGATCCCGCCAACCCGGGAAGGGTCTTGCTGGCAGACGAGGACGGGGGATCGTTGTTTCGCAGCGTGAATGGAGGCATGACCTGGGAACTGATCTTCCGCGATCCTCGTGTCGGCGGAGGGGGCCAGGGACCGCAGGGGCGTCACGGCCTCAAGACGCTGGTTTTTGCACCGTCCAACCCCAAGGTTCTCTACGCGGGAATGCGTATCAGTCGCGACCTCATCGAACTGGGATACCGGGGCCCTAGCGGGCGTTGTCAAGTCCACCGACGGGGGTGAGACCCTGCGGGAGGCCAACGACGCTAACACCGCCCGGCAATGCATCCACGACCTGGCCGTGGATCCCCGCTCGGAGGACATCGTCTACGCCGGAACATTGGAAGGTGGTGTCTTCCGGACTCTGGATGGCGGGCGATCGTGGGGGCCGCTGAACCGGGGACTCCCGGTACTCCACGTTCGTGCGCTGGCCATCGACCCGAGCAATCCGTTCGTCTTGTACGCAGGGCTTGAGAACGGGGGCCTGTACAAGACGGTCGATGCCGGAGCCAACTGGCTCCCCGCCAGCTTCGGGATGGCCCTGCACGCTGCCATCCGGGATATCCTCATCGATCCCACCATGCCCCAGGTGGTCTACGCCGCCGACCCGCGAACCGGCGTGTATCGCAGTGAGGACGGCGGCAAGTCCTGGGTGCTGATGAACCGCGGCTTGCGGATGCGCAATGTCAACGCCCTGGCGCTTTCCTCCGACGGCAGTACGCTGTACGCCGCCACTGAGGGCGAAGGGGTGTTCCGGCTTGATCTCAGGCCACGGGCGGAAACGGCGGTGGCGGCAGTGTCGGCGGCGAGCTTTGCCAAGGATGGCCCGCTCGCCCCCGAGTCGATCGCCAGCCTGTTCGGACAGGGACTGGCGGCTGCCACCCAGCAGGCCGGCGCTCTGCCGCTGCCTACCTCACTGGGCGACGTCAGCGTCGTGGTCACCGACAGCACCGGCATGGACCGCACGGCGCCGCTGTTCTTCGTTTCTGCCACCCAGATCAACTGTCAGATCCCGCCGGGTACCAGCACCGGGTCGGCGACGTTGAGGGTTTTTCAACGGAACCGCGTGGTGGCGCGCGGCCAGGTGAGGATCGAGCCGGTGGCGCGGGCATTATTCACGGCCAACGCGGATGGCCACGGTGTGGCCGCGGCGGTGGCCGTTCGGGTAGCCGCCGACGGTGCCCAGACCGTTCTGCCGGTTTTCGAGTGCGGCACCGCACCAGGCAGTTGTGTGGCGAAGCCGATCGATCTGGGCGCGGAGTCCGATCAGGTCATCGTGCTGCTGCTCGGCACGGGCATTCGCGGGTCTGCGGCGCTGCCCAGCGTGAGCATTGGCGCCGTCGGGGCGGGGGTGTTGGGCGCCGCCCCTCAGGGCCAGTACGTGGGATTGGACCAAGTCAACGTGCGGTTGCCGCGGGCGTTGATAGGGCGCGGCGAGGTGGACGCTGTACTTCAGGCCGGCGGCATGACGGCGAACGTCGTGACGGTGCGCATTCGCTGAGGAACGCTTATCCGGCCGAGCCCGCGGTTCACGGCGCCCCCGGCCCCGGGATGCGCGACTTGGCGATGGCCGGGGTCTGCTGCTCGTGCTCGGGCAACGGCTCGGCCGGTTGCAGGTACATCCGCGTCAGGCCGTCTCGGAGGATCCGCAAGGCGCTCTCCGGATCGTCGGCGTACTCGAACAGCTCCAGCTCCTCCGCCGAAACCATCCCGTAGCGCTCCAGGGCCTCGAAGTTGACGATCTCCTTCCAATAGGCGCTGCCGTAGAGCACGATGACGATCCGCTTGGCCAGCTTCTGGGTCTGCGTCAGGGTGAGCATCTCCATCAGCTCGTCCAGCGTGCCAAAGCCGCCCGGGAAGACCACCAGCGCCTTGGCCAGGTAGGCGAACCAGAACTTGCGCATGAAGAAGTAGTGGAACTCGAAGCACAGCTCCGGAGAGACATACGGGTTGGGAAGCTGCTCGAAAGGCAGGCCGACATTGAGGCCGATGCTCTTGCCGCCGGCGTCGCGGGCCCCGCGGTTGGCCGCCTCCATGATGCCCGGCCCGCCGCCGGTGCACACCACGAAGCGCCGCGTAGAGTTCCTCACCTGCTCGGACCACTCGGTCACCAGGCGGGCCAGCGTCCGGGCGTCCTGGTAATAGCGCCCCAGCGGTCCGTCCTCCTTGAGCCGCGCCGAGCCGAAGAAGACAATCGTGTCGCGCACCTTCTCCCGCCGGAAGTGCGAGTACGGCTCCAGGTACTCGGACAGGATGCGCAACCCCCGCGCGTCCGGACTGTCCAGAAACTCGTGATTCCTGTAAGCCACCCCGCAGGCCGGGTGTCCCGGATGTCTATGCATGTTTCCCCTGAAGGCGCTTCTCCATCTCGTTGACTCTTTTCGTCAAATCTCTCACCGTCTTTAGCAATTCGGGCAATCTGGGGAAGGCCGCCACCGCCCGCCGCCAGGTGGCGGCGTCGAAGGCCGGCGAGCCGGAGACCATCGAGCCGGCCGCCACGTCGCCGCCGATCCCGCTCTGCGCGTAGACCACCGCGTTGTCGTGGATGGTGAGATGGCCGGAAACCCCCGCCTGTCCCGCCAGCAGCACGTTGCGCCCCAGAATCGAGCTGCCGGCCAGCCCCGCCTGCGCGCAGATGATGTTGTCCTCGCCCACCACGCAGGCGTGACCCACCTGCACCAGGCTGTCCAGCTTGGCGCCGCGCTTGACCCGGCTCTCGCCCACCGTGGCCCGGTCGATCGAGCACAGCGACTGGATCTCGACGTCGTCCTCGATCACGGTAACGCCCGACTGCACGATCTTGTAGTGCGTCCCGTCGGCCCGGCGCGCGAAGCCGAAGCCGTCCCCGCCCACCACCACGCCGTTCCCCAGCGTGACCCGGTGGCCGACGCGGCAGAACTCCCGCACCACGGCATGCGAATGCGCGTAGAAGTCGTCGCCGATCTCGGCGCCCTCATAGATCACCACGTGCGGGTGGAGCACGGCGTTGCTTCCGATGACGACCCGCTCGCCCACCGCCGCGAACGGCCCGATCGAGGCGCCCTCTCCGATGCGCGCGCTGGGCGCGATCGAGGCCCGCGGATGAATCCCCGCGGGCGGCCGCGGCGGCTGGTAGAACAGCTCCAGCGCGCGGGCGAAGTCCAGGTACGGGTTCACCGAGACCAGGCTGGCGATGGGCCTCTCCCGCACCGGCTCGGTCACCAGGATGGCCCCGGCGCGCGTGTGCTTCACCTTATGGGCGTACTTGGGGTTGGCCAGGAAGGTCAGCTCGTCCGGCCCGGCGTGCTCCATGCCCGCCACGCCGCGGATCTCGATTCCTCCATCACCCACCAGCCCGCACCCCAAGGCGGCGGCTATTTCTCCTAGTTTCATGAGGACCTCAACGACTCAAGTCTACAGAAGCCGTGAAAGAATCGGGGACTGTCCCCAGCTCACCACGAACGCTCCGCGGCGCGGGCGGACTGTCCCCGGATTCTTTCACCCCCTCCCACGGTCCTGGCGCCTCTCCAGCTAGCTGGGTTCGCCGGCCAACGGGCCGCCTTAAGCGCCCAGGCCCCCCGGCTCCAGCAGAAAATCGCCAGAAAGTAGCCGGATTTTACCTCCCTCCCGGTCCAGATCGGGGTATCATGGAGTCCGGCCCGGTAGGTTACATGCGCGAAAGGGGGACCTGGGCGCCGTGGACCTCTACCAGATCATCCGGACGCTGCACGAAGAGCGGAACCGCCTGGACCGCATCATCCGGCGCCTCCAGGAGCTTCAGCAACCCGGCGGCGGGAGCGGATCGCGCGGGGGCGGGCGCAAGCTGAACGCGGGCTCCCGGGGCAGAAAGAAGTCCCGGGCGCGCCGCGCGCCGCCGCCACCCCGGAGCTAGCCCGCGCCACGCCGGAGAGGCTGCACTCCGGCGCGCCCCGTGGTATATTTATTCATACAGGTGAATACTTAATCAATGAGGCAGCGCGCCGGCATCGTCGGATTCAGAGGCTACAGCGGAGCGGAGGTGGTGCGGATCCTGGAGCGGCATCCGCGCGCCGAGCCGTGGCTGCTCGAGCACCGCCAGGACGCCGAGGACCGCCCGCGGCACTCCGGCCACCGCGGCCCCCCGCGCATCCCCGCCACCGCCGCGGCGGCGAAGGCCGGGAACCTGGCGGTGGTTTTCCTGGCCACGCCCCAGGAGGTCTCCCTGGAGCTGGCTCCGGTGATGCTCGAGGCCGGCGCCCGGGTGATCGACCTGAGCGGCGCCTTCCGGCTGCGGACGCCGGCGAACTACGCGCGCTGGTACCAGGAACCCCACACCCAGCCGGCGCTGCTGGAGGAGGCCGTCTACGGGCTGCCGGAGCTGGCGCGCGACCGCATCCGGGGGGCGCGGTTGATCGCCAATCCCGGCTGCTACCCCACCGCGGCCAGCTTGGCCATCCAGCCCTTGGTCCAGGCCGGGGTGGTGGACCGCGCCTGCGGCATCGTTTGCGACGCCGCCTCCGGCGTGAGCGGTGCGGGCCGCAAGCTCAGCCTCCGCACCAGCTTCAGCGAAGTGACCGAGAACTTCTCCTGCTACTCGGCCCTGGACCACCGCCACGTCCCCGAGGTGCTGATGAACTGCGGGCTCCAGGAGAGCGAGCTGAGCTTCACGGCGCACCTGCTGCCGGCCGACCGCGGCATCCTGGAAACCATCTACTTCCGCGCCCGCGCGCTGGGGAGCGCCGAAGAGCTGCTCCGGGTCTACGACGAGCGCTACCGGGGCGAGCCGTTCCTGCGGCTGTATCCCGCGGGCCATTTTCCGGATCTGCGCGCGGTCCAGCGCACCAACTACTGCGACATCGGAGTGAAGCTGGATGCCGCCACCGGACGGGCCGTGGTGGTGGCCGCGATCGACAATCTGGTGAAGGGGGCCGCCGGGCAGGCGGTCCAGAACATGAACCTGGCGCTGGGCTGGCCGGAGACGGAGGGGCTGTTGTGAAGGCGCTGGTCAAGCTCGGGGGCTCGCTGCTGGAGACCGAGGAGTCCCGGCGCCGGCTGGTGCGGGACCTGGCGGAGGCCGCGCGCCAGAGGGTCCGGCTGGTGGTGGTGCACGGCGGCGGCAAGCAGCTGACGCGGTACCTGGCCGAGCGGGGAGTGGAGAGCCGGTTCATCGGCGGGCTGCGCGTTACCACCCCGGAGACGCTCGACGCGGTCCTCAAAGTGGTGGCCGGCAGCGTCAATCACGAGCTGGTGGCGGCGTTTGTTCAGGCCGGAGCGCGGGCCGTGGGGCTAACGGGCGTGGACGCCTGCCTGGTGGAGGCTGAACCCCTGGCCCCCGAACTGGGCGCGGTGGGACGTCCGGCGCGCACCAACCCGGAGTTGCTCGAGCTGCTGGTCAGCCGGGGGTATCTGCCGGTGGTGGCCTGTGTGGCGGGCGACCGGGAGGGCCGTGTCTACAACGTCAACGCCGACCAGATGGCGGCCGCCTGCGCGGCCGGCTTCGCCGCGGACCGGCTGCTTTTCCTGACCGACGTCGCAGGCCTGCTGGACGCCCAGAAGCGCGTCCTGGAGCTTGTAACCGCCGCGGAGTGCCAGGCGCTGATCGCGGCGGGGGTGGCCAGCGGCGGCATGCAGGCCAAGCTGAACGCCGCCCTGGAGGCCCTCCGCCTGGGGGTGCCCGAAGTGGACATAGCGCCCGGCGCGCAGCCAGGTATCATCGGGCGCTGGTTGGCCGGGGAAAGGGTCGGCACGCGCCTGGTGCGGGAGGCGCCCGATGCCTGAGCGCGCGCTGGAGGCGCCCGCCGCGGTGGCGGACACCCACGAGCTGGCGCTGCGCAAGGCCGCCATGGGGGACCTGCCCGCCCTGCTGCGGCTGATCAACGGCCATGCCGCGCAGGGCCTCATGCTCCAGCGCTCGGAGTTCGAGCTGGCCGAAAACCTGCGCGATTTTACGGTGGTTTGCGTCGCCGGCCAGGCAGTGGGCTGCTGCGCGCTCCACTTTTACACCCCGACAATGGGCGAAATCCGCTCTCTGGCGGTGGATCCGGACTTTCGCGGGCGCGGCGCGGGTCGCCTGCTGGTCCAGGCGCTGGAGGAGGAAGCCCGGGCCAGCGGCCTGCGGGAGCTGTTCGCGTTCACCTATATTCCCGCGTTTTTCGCCGGGCTGGGCTTCCGGGAAATCGAGCGCGAGGCCCTGCCGCTGAAGGCCTGGAAAGACTGCCTGCGCTGTCCCAAGTTCCAGTGCTGCGATGAAGTCGCGGTGGTCAAGCCCTTGGACGGCCCGGCCGGCGGCCACTCCCAGGGCGGGGAAGGTCCGGCGGAGCCGGAGGGCGGGTGCATACTTCCCGTAATCCAAAGAAGCCGCTGAATTGCCGGCTCCCGGCCGCGCGCCTCCCGGATAGGGGACGAACCCCCCCACAATTAAGTTGAATTCCCGTTAGAAATCTGTATAATCTCACTCAGGCAGGGAGAGGAAGGCAGGCATGCGGGCCCAGGCCGTCGATGTCAGGGAGTCGGCGGGCAAGGTGTTGTGCTGCGCCATCTTTCGCGCCGGTGGCCGCAAGCTGTTGTCGCGCGGGCACGTGCTCAGCGAGGACGACATCCGACTGCTGGAAAGCGAAGGTCTGGGGGAGGTCTGGGTTGCCGAGCTCGAGGACGGCGAGGTAGGGGAAGACGAGGCGGTGATGGAGGTCGCCGGCCGGATCGGCTGCGGCGCGGTCGAAGTGCGGCTGGCGCCGGGCGGGCGTGCCAACCTGCTGGCCGGCGAGGAGTGCTGTGTGCTGGTGGACGACGGGTTGCTGCGGCGCGTCAACGCGACCTCGACGGCGGTGATCGCCACGGCCAGCAACTTCGCGCACGCCAGCGCCGGGCAGCGCATCGCCACGGTGAAGAGTGCCCCCTTCGCGGTGGGCCGGAAGGAACTGGAGGCGGTTCTGGCCATCCTGGCGGAGCGGGGCCCGATTCTCCAGGCGCGGCCCATTCGCAATCCCTCCGTCGGGGTGCTTTACTCCGATCCCATTACCGGTGAGAGGGCCAAGCAGTTGTTTGAAAGCGTGATGCACCAGCGGCTGGAGCGGCTTGGAGTAAGGAACAGCTACGCGTTGGCGGTCATCGAAGATGAGCCTGCGGTGGCCCGCGCGCTCGAGCATTTACTCAGGAACCGGCCCACGGCCGTGCTGGTCGCCTCGACGACGGCGCCGGCCGGTCCCGGCGACATCGTGGGCTCGGCGCTGACGCGCGTCGGCTGCGTGCTCGAGCGGTACCTGGCCCCGGTCGAGCCGGGCAACCTGCTGTTGCTGGCCTACAAAGGCGAAACGCCGATCCTCTCGGCGCCGGGCTGCTTCCGCTCGGCCAAGCCCAACGTGGTGGACCTGCTGCTGCCGCCGCTGCTGGCGCGCTACCGGGTTTCCGGCTGGGAAGTGGCCTGCCTGGGCCACGGCGGGTTGATGGGCTGAGGGTCTGAGCGAGCGCTAGTTGCGGCGCTTCAGGGTCGGCCGCTCGTCCTCGTCGCCCTTCTCCTTGGGCTTGCCCGAGCCGGCCTCCTCGATGGTCCCGGTGCCGGGTTTGCGCCGCAGCGTGGGCCGGCTGGGGTCCGTCGCCTCGGGCTTCCGCCGGTTGGCCATGGCCAGCAGGCGGGCCTTGACCGTGTCGAACTCCGAGGTCGAGACCACGTAGTCGGGCTTGGCTTTCAGGTACTCCTGAATGTTCTTCTGGGATCTCTTGATCCGGTCGTCAGTCATGGGGTGGGTGGAGAAGACCTTGGACATGGTGCCGGGCTTCTTCTTCTCCAGGGTCTGGATCTTCTCGAAGAAGTCCACGAAGGCCGAGGGGTCGTAGCCGGCCTTGTACATGTATTGCAGCCCCAGCACGTCGGCCTCCTCCTCGAAGCCGCGCGAGAACTTCAGGAAGCTCACCGGGATCAGGACGCTGGCAGCCTGGCGCACCCCGTAGCCGGTCCAGCCGCCCATGAAGATCAACGGGATCGAGAGGTAGTTGGCCAAGGTGGCCCGGGAAGCCTGGCGGGTGCCGTGGCGCGCCGCCACGTGGGCGATCTCGTGCGCCATCACGCCGGCCAGCTCGGCTTCCGATTCCGCCTTGGTGAGCAGGCCGGAATTGACGAAGAAGAAGCCGCCGGGCAGGGCGAAGGCGTTCACCTCCTCGCTGTCGATGACCTTGATGGTGAAGGGGACCTTGGAGTCGGAGTTGCGGACCAGGTTCTGCCCGACGCGGTTGACGTACTCGGCGATGAGGGGGTCGTCCACAATCTTGGCCTGGCGCTCGACTTCCTGCGCCAGCCCCTTGCCGATGGTGATCTCCTTCTCGATCGAGTAGATGTTGATCCCCCTGCCGACGTCGCGGTTGCCGATCTCATCGGGGTTCTTCTTCTTGTCCTCGGCGAAGGCGGCCGGCGAAGCCAGCCACACCAGGGCTACCGCCACCGCCAGGGTCGATCTCAGCGCTTGCCTCATGGGATGCCTCCCCTCCAGCCAGAGGATCCTCTCACGATTATAGATGCACGGCGGGCCACACGGTGGCCACCCTCCACTGTGTTTAACGTATATTCAGGCTTATGGGTTGCAAGCCAGAAGCCTCCGGGCCGATTTGGGCGGCCTACCGGGAGCAGTTCCCGGTCACCGAGAAGCTGATCTACCTGAACCACGCCGGCGTGGCGCCCCTGGTGAGGGTGGCCGCCGAGGCCATGAAACACCTGGCTGAGGATGCCCTGCGCTTTGGCTCCCTCCACTACGACGAGTGGCTGGAAACCTATGACGGGGTTCGCCGGGCGGCCGCACGGCTGATCGGGGCCGAGCCCGAGGAGATCGCCATCGTAAAGAACACCTCCGAGGGGATCGCCACGGTGGCAATCGGCCTCAACTGGCGGCCGGGCGACAAGATCGTGGGGTTCCGAGAGGAGTTCCCGGCGAACTTTTTCCCCTGGAAGCGACTGGAAGAGAAGGGGATACGGGTCGAGTGGCTGTCGATCTACGACCCGCTCGAGCGCCTCGAGGCGGCCTGCCGGGAAGCGCGGCTGCTGGCCATCAGCCATGTGCAGTTCCTGAGCGGGTATCGGGTGGACCTCGAGGTGCTGGGCGAAATCTGCCACCGTCATGGGTGCCTTTATCTGGTGGATGCCATCCAGGGGCTGGGCGCGTTCCCGGTGGACGTGCGGCGGGCGCGGATCGGTGCGCTGGCCGCCGACGGGCACAAGTGGCTGCTGGGCCCGGAGGGCTGCGGCATCTTATACGTGCGGAAGGACTTGCAGGACGAAATCGAGCCGGTCGAGCTCGGCTGGACCAACCTGGCCAACTTCAACGACTTCGCTAACCGCGACATGACCCTGAGGCCCGACGCCGGGCGCTACGAGTGCGGCACGCTAAGCACCATTGGCTGCTACGGGCTGCGGGCGGCCCTCGAGTTCCTGCTGGGCGTCGGCATCGAACCCATCGCCCGCCAAGTCCAGGTGCTGGGGGACCAGATTTCCGCCGGGGCGGCGGCCAAGGGTTACGAGCTGCTGGGGAAGCGCACGCCGGCGACGGGCGCCGGCATCGTCGCCTTCCGCAAAGAGGGGCTCAGCAGCCGCCAGGTGGTAAGCCGGCTGAGGGCCGAGGGGATCGTCACCGCCGTCCGCCAGGGCTGGATCCGCGCCTCGCCGCATTTCTACATCAGCCCGCAGGACATCGTGAAGCTGTTGGAAGCGCTGCCGTAAGGGGCCGGCCAGCCCGCCCCCTACCCCGTCAGGCGCAGGATGAAGTCTTCCATGACCAAGCGGTCGTCGGGGCGGGCGTCGCGCAGCGCCCGGTCGGCGCGGAAGATGTTCTTCACGGCGGCCACGATCTGGCTCTGAGAGAAGGCAGACACCGTCTGGTGAATCTGGGCGGCCTTGGACGGCCAGACGTTCATCCCCAGGGCCGAGAGGTGGTTGCGGATCTCCTGCGGGCTGCGGAGCCCGGCCTCCTTGGCCGCTAGCGCGGCGCGGAACTGGGCGGCCAGAAAGCTCAGGGCCAGGGGCAGGTACTCGCTTTGCCGGACCAGGGTGTCGAGGACTTCCAGGGCCCGCAAGCGGTCATGGCGGCCCAGGGCATCCACCAGGGCGAAGATGGTGGTGGCGCGGGCGTCCGGGACCAGCTCGGTGATTTCCTGAAGGCCGACGCGCTTGCCGGCGGCGGCCCACAGCCGCAGCTTGTCGATCTCGGCGGCGATCCGCGCAGCCTCGCCGCCGAGGGACTCGACGAGCAGGTCAAGTTCCGCCGCGCCGATCTCGAGTCCCGCCCGGCGGGCCAGGTTCTCCGCCAGGGCGCGCGCCTGCTGCCTGGCCAGCGGGGCCAGCTCCACCTGGAGGGGTACCGCGGCGTAGAAGCCGCGGACGCGCTCGACCTTCTTCTTGTCGTCGCCTTCGAACTGGTACCGGACGGACTCGAAGACCAGGACCACGCCCGGGGTGGGATCGCGCAGGTAGCGGGCGAGGGCTGCGGCGCCCGCGCCCGCCTCGGGCTGATCGGAGTCCGCGGCGGCCCGCGCGCGGGGCAGGGCGGCCTCGGCGCTCGAGACCCAGATGAGCCGCTGGGTGACAAACAGGGAGAGCGAGCAGGCGTCGCCGATCACCGCCTCGAGGGAAGTCTCCTGGAGGTCGTGGCGCGCCAGGCCTGGTTCGCGCTGCTCGGGCTCGGGCAGCAGGCGCTCGATGAGCGCCTTGCGGCACCAGTCGCGCTGGTAGGGTTCCGGCCCTAGGAACAAGTAGGCGGGGGCCGGGTTCTCCTGGCGGATGTGGGCGATGAACTGCCGGGGCGTCATCAGAAATGCTCCAGCAGGGCGCTGACGATGCGGCGCGCCACTTCGCGGCCGGCGCGCTCGACGGCCGCATCGCTCTCCTCGAAGTAGGCCCGCTGATCCACGCTGATCTCGTAGCGCTCGCGCACCTCGAGATTCGGGTTGGTGAACAGCACCGTGCCCGCGGCGCGGTCGCGCAGGGTGAGGCTCAGGATGACGTGGATCTGGATGGTGCTGGCGCGACCGGTGGCCGGGTCGAAGACCACCGGGTAGGCCATGTAGTGGGACACCCAGCCTTCCAGAACGGCGTCGGCGGCGGAGGGGTCGGCCACCACCTGGTAGCGCGTGCGGGCGATGAACTCGCGGGTAAGGGCGGAGGGCAGGCGCTCGGCCAGCTTGTAGCGCGTGGTCAGGTTGCCGAAGGCGGGGATGGCGATGGTCTTGACGTGCGCGGGCAGCACCGCGCTTCGGCCCGAGAGGTGGTAACCGCAGCCCGCGAGGAGGCCCGCCGCGGCCAGCACCGCCGTGGCCTGCCACTGGCGCCTCATGCCGCTCCGCTCTCGCCGAGGTGGGAACGCGCCACGGCCACGGCGTTCTCGGCCACGATCCGCAGGTTGTCGGCCACCACCCAGAACCAGCAGGCGCGCGGGTCGTTCGAGTCCGCGCGGATGGCTCCCACCCCGATGCCGCTCTGCCCGGCGAAACCCACGTTGGTCGGCGCATCCAGCGTCGAGTCCCGCACGTCGATCTGGGCCGAGGCCAGCGCCTGCTCGAGCGCCGCCGCGCCCGGGTTGTTCTCGAACTCGACCCACACGGAAAGGCTGTGACCGTGGAACACCGGCGCCTGGATCAGCCGCAGGGAGGGCCTGGGTGCGGACTGCGCCAGCCGGCCGCCTGGCGGCGGAGCCGCCGCAGCGCGTTCCCCGAACAGCGCCAGCAGGCCGGCCAGATCGCGCTCGAGGCGCGTCTCGAACTTCTCGAGCGCCTCGGGCGCCTCGCTGCCATAGCGGGCCAGGAGGTTGAAGCAGAGCTGCTCGTCGAAGACGGCCTTGGACCACGGCTTGAAGGTCAGCAGGTTGATGGTCTGGTCCTTGAGCTCTTCCACACCCTGCTGGCCGCGCTCGCTGGCGGGCTCGAAGACGTGCGCCACCCAGCGGCGGAAGGGGCAGACCTGCCGCAGACGCTGGTAGAAGATGGCCAGAACGATGGCGGCCGGGTGGGCGACCACGTGCAAAGCTTCGGGTGCGGCCTCGAAATCCGGCGGCTCCACCGCGGGCGCGCGCAGGCGGGCCAGGGGATGGTCCTCGAAGGCGTGCGTGAGGTCCACCAGCGCCGGGCCGGGCCGGCACTTGGACAGGATGGCCAAGGCCTTGCGGCTGGAGGCGGCCGAACCGGCCAGGATCGCCACGCGCGCGCCGGAGAGGTTGTCTGCATCGAGCGCCGTCATGACGACGGCTTCGCCGCCCTCCCTGGTGAGCATGCCCGCTTCCTCTTCTTCGGCCCCGATCAGCTGGGTCCGCGCGGGAAGACGGCTCTGGGCGAGCACGTCGCGCACCTCGCGCCCGAGCAGCGATGTGCCGCCCACGATGGCGATCACCGGAGGGAGCTTGGGCCTATCCAACTTGGTGCTCCGGTTCCGGCGCGTGCTGGAAGCGCCGGCGCAGCACGCCCCCGATCCGGATGAGGATACCCGCGGCCACGTAAGCGCTGGCCATGGCCAGCAGCATGGGCTGGGGGTAGTTCCAGACCAGGTAGATCACGGCGCCCCAGGAAATGACGGTGAGCGGGGAGCGCGGCCGGAGTAACTGGATGTCCTTGAAGCTGGGATACCGCCAGGTGCTCACCATCAGGAAGGAGAGCATGGCCAGCAGGGCCAGCCAGGCCAGCGAGAAGGGCCAGTACTGGAGCGGCACGCCGTCGGAGACATAGATGATCGAGGCGATCAGCGCGGCGGCGGCCGGGATGGGCAGGCCTACGAAGTACTTACGGTCCGTCCGGCCGGGATTCTTGGGGACGGGGTTCTTCTGAATGTTGAACCGCGCCAGGCGGGCGGCGCCGCACAACAGGAACAGGAAGGAAACAAAATAGCCCAGCCGGTGGAGGTGATCGTGCAAGACCTCGACGTAGACGAACTGCACACCCCAGGCGAAAGCCAGCACCGCCGGCGCGATGCCGAAGGTGACGACGTCGGCCAGCGAGTCCATCTCCCGGCCGAAATCGCTGACGGTGTTGGTCATGCGGGCGATGCGGCCATCCAGGCCGTCCAGGATGACGGCGAGGCCGATCACCAGGGCGGCCAGGGAGAAATGCGGATTGGGTCCCAGGCTTCCCGTCGTGCCCAGGATGGCCCCCTGGACGGACTGCACGATGGCGAGAAAGCCCATGAATACGTTGCCGGCCGTAAACAGCGTGGGCAGCGCATAAGCGGCGCGGCGGCGGGGTAGTTCCGCGCGCCGCCGTTCGATCGGGCTTCGAGGGAGGTTAAGCCCGCCCATACTTGGGTTCACCTCGGTTTCCGCCGCGCCAGGACGCTGGAGCCGGCCCGGACCCGCTCGCCGGGGCGCACCTGGGCATCCCATTCGGGGCCCAGGAACACATCGACACGGGAGCCGAACTTGATGAGACCGACCCGCTCGCCCCGGCGGACCAGGTCGCCGGGCCGCTTGTAGAAAACGATGCGGCGCGCAATCAGCCCGGCGATCTGCTTGAAGGTCACCTGGGTTCCGTCGCCCTCCAGCCGCACCGTGTTCTGCTCGTTCTCGGCTGCGGCGGCCTGGCGGCTGGCCACCAGGAACCGCCCTTTGCGGTGCTCGACGGCGGCGACACGCCCGGCGATGGGGGCGCGGTTGACATGCACGTCGAAAACGTTCATGAAGATGCTGACGCGGAGCAGCGTAGGGGATTCGGCCGCCACGGCGATGACCTTGCCGTCGGCCGGGGAGACGGCCACGTCGCCTGCAGGGATCTCGCGCTCGGGATCGCGGAAGAAGTACAGGCAGAAGGCCGCGGCGAGGAAGAGGGGGAGGGCGAAGAGGGGCGCGGTGAGCCAGGCGAGCAGCGCGCCGGCGGTGCTGAAGCCTGCGGCGTAGTAGAGGCCGTCGGGGACCATGGGACGCTCTTCATTATCTCGCAGAGAGCGCAGAGGGTGTCAGAGGGTGGTGAGGAGCTTGGCCAGCAGGGCGGTGCGGTCGGCCAGGCGGTCAATCAACACGCTCTCCTCGGGGGCGTGCATGCCCTCGCCCACCGCCCCCAGGCCGTCCAGGGTGGGCACGCCGAGGGCGGCGGTGAAGTTGCCGTCCGAGCCGCCGCCACTCAAGGACTCCTCCAGTGTGACGCCCAGCTCGGCGGCGAGCTTGCGGGCCAGGCGGAAGAGGCGGCGGCCGCCCGCGGTGCGCTCCATGGGGGGCCGGTTCAGGCCGCCGGAGAGTTCCCAAGCGCACCGCTGGTCCACCGGCCGGAGGCGGCGGAACTTGCGGTCGAGCGCGGAGGCGTCCTTGAGGCGCAGGACGCGGACGTCGATCTCGGCGCGGGCCTCGGCGGCCACCACGTTCGAGCGCGAGCCGCCGGAGATCACGCCCGTGTTGACGGTGACGCCGCGCGCGAGCTGGGTGAATCCGGCGATCTTCTCGATCTGGCGGGCCAGCTCGAGGATGGCGCTGGCGCCGGCGGCGAAATCGACTCCGGCGTGAGCAGCCTTGCCGCGCACCACCAGCGAGTAGTGGCCTACGCCCTTGCGGGCCGTCTTCAGCTTGCCCTCGAGGCCGCTGCCCGGTTCGAGCACCAGCACGGCCACGCTGCGGCGGGCCTGCTCCTCGGTCAGCGAGCGGGACGAGGGGCTGCCAATCTCCTCGTCGGAGTTCAGTTGGAGCACCACGCGGCGGCGCACCGGCAGGTCCAGCTCGCGCAGGGCCCGCGCGGCGAACACCGCCATGGCGATGCCGGCTTTCATGTCCAGCGCGCCCGGCCCCCAGAGCCGGTCGTGGGCCTCGCGGCAGGGCATCCGCGCCAGCGTCCCGACCGGCCAGACCGTGTCGGAATGCCCCAGCAGCAGGACCTGGCCGTCCTTCGCGGCGCCGGGCAGGTCGAACTCGCACTCGAGATGCGGGCCGTAACCCGCCGGAGTGTGGCGGCGGACCCGCGCTAAGGGGGAGACGGTCTCCGCCACCAGATCCGCGCAGCGGCCCACGGCGGCCGCGTCGTCGCTCGGCGATTCGCATTCCACCAGGGCGCGAATCAGCCGCACGATTTCCGCTTGCCGGGCGAGCGCGCAGGAAAGCAGGGCGTCCATCGCCTGCTATAATAGCGAGTCCCCATGTTAGACATTCAGGCCATTCAGAAGATATTGCCGCACCGCTATCCGATGCTGCTGGTGGACCGCATCCTCGAGCTCGAGCCGGAGCGCATCGTGGGCATCAAGAACGTCACGGGGAACGAGCCCTTTTTCCAGGGCCATTTCCCGGAATTCCCCGTAATGCCGGGCGTGCTGATCCTCGAGGCCATGGCGCAGGTGGCGGGCGTGCTGGTGCTCAAGGACCTGGGGGACCGCCAGAAGGTGGTCTTTCTGGCCACCATCGACCAGGCCAAGTTCCGCCGGCCGGTGGTGCCCGGGGACCAGCTCCGCATCGAGATGAAGGTGCTCAAGCGCAAGTCGAAGGTGGCCAAGCTGTCCGGGCGGGCCACCGTGGACGGCCAGGTGGTGGCGGAGGCCGAGGTGATGTGCAAGCTGGGCGAGCTGTCCGTCAGCTCGATGGCAGAGGCCTGACCAGCCGTCATGCCCATCCACCCCACGGCCGTCGTGGATCCGCAAGCGCGGGTGGCAGAATCCGCCGAGATCGGGCCGTATTCCATCGTGGGGGCCGGCGTCGAGATCGGCGGCGGAACCCGCCTGATGGCGCACGTGTACGTCGAGGGCCCCACCCGGATCGGCGAAGAGAACCTCTTCTTTCCCTACTCGACGGTGGGGGTGGCCTCGCAGGACTTGAAGTATAAGGGCGAGACGGCCGAGACGCGCATCGGCCACCGCAACCGGATCCGCGAGTTCGTCACCATCCACCGGGGCACCGAGGGCGGCGGGCGGCTGACCGCCATCGGAGACGACAACCTGCTGATGGCTTACGTGCACGTGGCGCACGACGCGCGGGTCGGCAACCACGTGGTGCTGGCCAACGGGGCCACCGTGGGCGGGCACGTGGTGGTGGGGGACTGGGCGGTGGTGGGGGCCTTCACCGGGCTGCACCAGTACTGCCGCGTCGGCCGGCACGCCATGATCGGCGGCTACAGCGTGGTCACCCAGGATGTGCTGCCGTTCTCGATGACCGTCAGCGAGCGCGAGATCAAGACCTTCGGAGCTAACCGCGTGGGTCTGGAGCGGCGCGGGTTCTCGAAGGAGACCATCGAGGGCTTGCAGACGGCGTTCCGGCTGCTGACGCACGCGGGGCTGAACACCTCGCAGGCCCTCGAGCGCATCCGCAGCGAGATCGGGTCCTTCCCGGAGCTCGGGGAGCTGCTCGAATTCATCGGGACCTCCGAGCGCGGCGTGATCAAGTGAAATACGGTCTCATCGCCGGCAACGGCCGCTTCCCCATCCTGGCCCTGGAGGCGGCCCGTAAGCTGGGCCACGAGATGGTGGCGGTGGCCATCAAGGAGGAGGCCTGGCCGGAGGTAGAGCAAGCGGCGGCGCGTTGCCATTGGATCTCTCTTGGCGAGCTGAGCCGGCTCATCGAGATCCTCAAGAGCGAGGGCCTCGAGGAGGTCGTCCTGGCCGGGCAGGTCAAGCACGCGCAGATCTTCTCGGCGATCCGCCCGGACTGGCGGCTGTTCAAGCTGCTGGCCTCGCTCAAGGAGCGGAACACGGCGGCGCTGATCGGCGCCGTGGTGAGGCTGTTGGAAGAGGAAGGCATCCGGGTGGTGGACTCGACCGTGTTCCTGAAGCCGCTGGTGGCCGCCGAGGGCGTGCTGACGGCCCGCAAGCCGACGCGCGAGGAGGCGGCCGACATCGACTACGGGCGGCGGGTGGCCGGCGCGCTGGCCGGGTTCGACATCGGGCAGAGCGTGGCCGTCTGCGAGCGCGCCTGCGTAGCGGTCGAGGCCATGGAAGGCACCGACGCCATGCTGCGGCCGGCGGCCAGCCTGGTGAACGGGCGGCGTCTGACTCTGGTGAAGGTGGGCCGGCGCCGGGAGCACCTGCTCTTCGATGTCCCGGTGGTCGGCGTGAACACTATTCCCGTGATGGTCGAAACGGGGACCACGGCCCTGGCTGTGGACGCCGGCCGCACGCTGCTGCTGGACCGCGAGGAGATGCTGCGGGCGGCGGACGCGGCGGGTGTGGCGATGGTGGGGTGTAGGCCAGAAGAGTGAGGCCGGGGTTGCTTTGCATGGCGCTCTGGATTACCCTCTTCCTCTGTCTCGGGCTCCAGGCGCAAGAGACTCAGCTTGTCACTTCGTTCGAGGACGACGAGCAGATGCGCTTGGTCGTCCCTCGCGACACGCAGTACGAACTCACCGCGCAAGGCGCCACCGAAGGCGCGCGGGCCCTGCTCATCCGCTTCCACACCGTGCGCTGGCCTGCGCTGTTCATCCGGCCTTCCGCGCCGTGGGATCTGCGCCCATGGGGCGAGATTGTGATGGACATCGCCAATCCCGAAGCGGAGCCGATCAGCTTCTCCGTCCGCGTGGATGACGACCCGCGCGCCGATGGCACGCGCTACTGCCGCACCGGCTCCGGCGCCCTGGCCGGCGGCGCTACGCGGACGTTTGCCTTCCCCCTGAACGTCGTCGATCCCATGTCGCTGGGCATGCGCGGGCTGCCGGTCTGGAGAGGCACCACGAGTCTGGGCTCGCGGGGTTCCTGGACGCTGGATCTGTCGCACATCGTGCAGTTCCAGATCTTCCTGTCGTCGCCTGAGCGCGTGCGATCCCTGATCGTCGATAACATCCGCTGGCGCACGGCGCGGCCGCTGGAGAACATCGTCGATGAATGGGGCCAGTACACGGGCGACGACTGGCCCGGCAAGCTCTACTCGGACGAGGAATGGGCGGCGCGGCGCGAGGCGGAGGAGCAGGATCTCGCGGAGAAAGCCGCGCTCCCGGACCGCGATGAGTGGGGGGGCTGGGCGGAAGGCCCGCGTCTCGAAGCCAGCGGCTTCTTCCGTGCCGCCAAGGTCGATGGCAAATGGTGGCTGGTCACTCCGGGCGGGACCCTGTTTTTCTCCGCCGGGATCGACTGCGTACGCCCTTCCGCTCCCACGTTCGTCGCGGGGCGCGAAGCGATGTTCGCTTGGCTTCCGGCCGCCGGTCATGCCCTGGCCAAGTATTACGGCCGAGCCACCTCATCACAGGGGCCCGTCAAAGAGGGCCGCACCTACGACTTCCACTCGGCCAACCTCCACTGTAAGTACGGTCCCGACTTCATGCGCGAGTGGAGCGACACCGCGTTGCGGCGCCTTCGCAGTTGGGGTTTCAACACCGTGGCCAACTGGTCGGACGCCTCGGTGTACTCGCGCGACGTGCCTTGGGTGACTACCACGCACTACTCGGGCAGCTTCAAGTGGATCACGGTGGGGACGTCGGGCCTGGGCGATCCATTCGACGCGGGCTTCGAGAAGGCCGTCCGCGCCACGCTCGCCCGGACGCTCGAACCCGCCCTGGGGGACCCGTCCTGCCTGGGCCACTTTGTGGATAACGAGATGCCCTGGGGATCGACTTCATCGGAGGCCGCGCGCTACCAAGTGGCGCTGGCGGTGGCGGCGGCGAAGGGCGAGAACTTTCCGGCGCGCCAGGAGCTGCTGAAGCTGCTCGAGGCGCGGCACGGCGCACTGGCGGCGCTGAATCAAGCCTGGAACTCGACGTTTGAAACGTGGCAAACCGTTTCCGCGCCGCCCGCGCCGTTCACGCCAACCGCGCGGGAAGACCTCGCTCGGTTCACGCGCCATTTCGCCCGGCAGTACTTCCGCACCGTGCGCGAGGCCATCCGGTCGATCGACCCCGACCACCTCTACCTCGGATCGCGCTTCCACATCTACACGCCCGAGGTGCTGGAGGCCGCCGCCGAGTTCGTGGACGTCATCAGCTTCAACGTGTACCAGGCCAGGATCGAACCCTCGCGCTGGGCCTTCCTGAAAGATCTGGACAAGCCGGCCATCATCGGGGAGTTCCACTTCGGCGCGCTCGACCGCGGCATGTTCCACACCGGTTTGGTGGCCGCCGCCGATCAGGAGAACCGCGCGGCAATGTTTAAGGAGTACATCCGCAGCGTGGTGGATCAGGGGAACTTCGTGGGCGCGCACTGGTTCCAATACACCGACCAGCCGCTCACCGGCCGCACCCTGGACGGCGAGAACTACAACATCGGCTTCGTCACCGTCACCGACACGCCCTACCCCGAGATGGTCCGCGCCGCCCGCGAGGTCTTGTCGGAACTCTATCCCCGCCGCGCGGGTCCGAGCGGCGCGCAGTGAGCGCGGAATGAAATGGGGCAGATCAGGCTGAACCCATTTATGGCCAAAGACATACCGATCGTGTTTGTTTCCTCGACGAGTGAGGACCTGAAAGCTTACCGCAATGCCGCGCAGGATGCGGCCATTCGCGCGGGATTTCTCCCCAAGATGATGGAGTACTTCGTGGCGGAAGGCGCGAAGCCGCCGTACGCCGAGTGCATGACGAAGGTGGACGAGGCGGACGTGCTGGTGGTCATCGTGGCGCACCGTTACGGCTGGGTGCCGGCGGATCAGCCCGCGCCCGGCGGCAAGAGCATCACCTGGCTGGAGTGCGAGCAGGCGCGGCGGCGCAAGAAGGAGGTCCTCGCGTTTCTGGTGGATGAGAAGGCCGAGTGGCCGGTCGAACTGAAGGAGTCTTACCGGGTAAGCAAGGCGATCGAAGAGGGGAAGCCCACAGCCAGACTGGCCGCGGAAGTGAAGCGCAACGTCGCCAAGCTGAGGGAGTTCAAGAAGTGGCTGAGCGGGATGGGAATTCGCGGGAGCTTTAGCGAAGCGGGGGCACTGCGCGGGGATATTGAGGCGGCGCTGAACGGGTGGCGGGGACGGCAAGGCGGGCGCGCGGTGGCGCCGAGACAAGATGCGGGGCCGAGCCCGAAGGAGGTTCTGGGGGAGCAGATGGCGCTGGGGACGCCGGGGGCGGATCTGAAAGCCGCGGATTTCGGAATCCTGGAAGCGGCTGCGGTGCCGGCGGGAGTGGGCAAGCTGGCGGCGCCGGGCGAGGCGTCGTGGACGAGTCTGCGAGACAGCATTCACTCGTTGATGCATGCCGGGCTCTCGGCGGTCCTGGCATCGGCATTCGATCTGGGGCCGTATCTGGGGGCGGAGGGAGCGTTGCTGGAGCGAGCGACGCAGTTGGGCGGCGGGCGGCAAGGTCTCGAGCGCCGACGGCCGGCTGGTAGTCGAGGGCGCCGATTCGCTCCTGCTGCTGTACCGGCCGGAATGGCGGGAAGTGATGCTGCTGCTGGGCGGGGTCCTGCTGGTCAAGCAGGGTGCCGGGAAGGTGGACGGGCTGTTCGGCGCGGTGCTGGAGCGCGTGGGGCGGAAGGCCACGCTGGCGGAGAAGGCGCGCTGTGCGGGGTTGCTCGGCGCCATGCTGGCGGACCTGCGGTCGGCGACTTACCAACTTGCGGACCGGAGGTACGAGGAGATTCTGGAGGCGGTGCTGGGCATCTTCGACGCTGAGAAATCGAAGTGGATCGACCTGAGGGTGAGCCTGGAGGCGGCTGAAGCGCTGGGGCAGGCGGGGGATCCCAGGCTCCGGGAGGACAACTGGGTGACGGTTCCGGCGGGGAAGTTTCTGATGGGCGCGCAGAAGGAGGACGCGGCAGAGCCGAACTACGATCCGGGGGCTTATGACGATGAGAAGCCGGTGCACGAGGTTGATCTGAAGGCCTACCAGATCGGCCGTTATCCGGTGACGGTGGAGGAGTACCGGCGGTTCATCGAGGACGACGGCTACCAGACCGAGCGGTGGT
>Ga0315289_10003775_pt1 | contig 22807 bp, 28 predicted proteins | sample YL17G11_40_MG_FD_203452 | JGI IMG/M metagenome (GOLD analysis project Ga0315289, IMG submission 203452) | Sediment microbial communities from Yellowstone Lake, YNP, Wyoming, USA - YL17G11_40 | ecosystem: Environmental > Aquatic > Freshwater > Lake > Sediment | place: USA: Wyoming | collected... | reverse complement strand
TAAAAAGTCTCTCCGCAATCAGCGTTCCAAGCACCGCTTTCGAAGTCGTCATACTCATCTTGACTCCATTCGCAATCAATTTTCACCATTAAAGCCTCCCAAAACCCAAAAGGGTTTTTATTGTTTTTCGATTTTGGTATTTATATTGTCGGACCATGGCCGGGAAATTTCCTTTATTCCCCTCAATGGTAATTAATTCCATGCCATTGAGTTCTTTTACAATTCCAACATGGCCCATCCAAGAGCCGGGATTTTCCCGCCAGAAAAAAATGAGGTCGCCGGGTTCGGGAATTTCATCGCCTTCCCTTATTGCATTTATGGCGACAAATTGGCTAAATAGGTTTCTCGCCGATAAAGTATATTTCGGTATCCAGGGCCATTTTTCTAAAACATTTAATTTTGCATAATTTTTTATGATGCTGAAAGCCTCATCAATACACCAACAAATAAACCCAGAACACCAATTAGCAGGCGGCTCCACGATTCCATTCAGGTATTTTTCAACCCATGGTCCAGAGTTGTTTGCCCCGATCTCCCCGGCGCCGGCTTCCATTTCTTGAATGGCGACCACTAAAATTTTTTCAGACAATTCAGACATTTTTTACCTCCTAAATAACCTTTTCCCACCGGTCGATATTGAAAACCTTAACATTATCCCGGTGGACAATCATAACCTTTCCGGCTCGCCAAATTATGATTGCTACGACAAAGCAAGCCAGGCAAAAGCCAAAGCAAAAGCCGATTAATAGATGGATCATTCGGCCTCCCGTGCTTTTCTTAAGATTGCTCTTGCAAATAACATGATACAGCCACCATTGCTAAAACTACCATGCATTTGGCATTCCCCATGGTGATCAAGTTCACATTTATCATTGTCAATAAGTGATCCAAGAGAAAATATTAATTCCTCAATAATTTTGTCTTTTTCGGCTATAATTTTTCGATAATCGGAAATATACATCAAATCACATTGTTCAAAAGGGCATTGGTCATTAAAATCCAATTGCCCGTCAATAATCTTAACTTTTATTCCTCGCATTTAGCCTCCATAATAAATTCGATATCTAAAATAGCTTGCTGCAAAGCTTTCTGCAATTTAAAATCAACCTCCGGGAAGCATTTGTCACATAATTGGATCTTGGTATAGTTCACCGTGCATGTATGTGATATTGGCTGCCCCGTTATCGCCATGTTGAATGGCAGCCCGCATGTGAAACAATTGGTGTCTGTCGGGTGATCGTCTATGCGAAACGCGTTAAAATCCCATTTTGCTGTCATTGGCTCCCTCTAAACCCTCAATTCTGGTTCGACCCAGGTGATTTTTAGCAAGTCGAAAAGGTCTTTTTCTTCTCGGATATAAACCGGGTCGCCGAGCTCAGCCCCTTGGCAAGAAATTTGCTTTCTGTATAAAACTCCTCCGTTAGAATAATAACCCTTCTTCGACCATGCCTGCGCTATTCTTTTTGAAAAGTCTGCTGATCCAGTGCGGATTAAAAATATACTGCCCCAATTTTTAGGAGTAGCGAAGAAAATATCAATTTTAATTCCGATCGGGTGAAGCCTAGCGGTATATTTGCCCGAGACTTCCCCTTTTATTTTTTTCCATTGTCCGATTAAATCGGATAGTTCCAACAAATAAGCAGACTTTCTAATTGCCACAATTTCAATGTCATTGCAAAATTCACGTTGCCTCCTGATGCTACCAGCAATTTCAATGCGTTCACAGAAGGGGTCCATTTGACTTTTTATTTCTTCAGCAATTTTTAACGCGGCTAAATATTCCATTCCCTGACCTCCCGGCTTAGTTTCCCCGCGATTTCCTTGGCAATTCGCTTGCTTTTCAATGTGCTGTGAAAACTTTTTGTATTGGCTCTAGGGGCAATTGATCCATTCGGGATGATTTTTTTAAACATTTCAATTTCGATTCTGGGCGGGTCACTGAAGCTACAAAGTTGAAAATGTTGGCCCTCTAATATAAAACTCTCGACAACGGCCAGTACTTTAATATAATCATCCTGGCAGTTGATTTCAAAGCATTGGAGGGAATGCTTGGTTTGTGGATTTATTGGTTGACTTCTTTCGATCATGGTTATTACTTTTGACATTTAAACCCCCTGGATTCTCTTGGATTATGCAAGGCTTTATTTAAACTGGCAGTATAGTGGTATCTATCACGTAGCTGGTCGATCGTTAAATCCTGCTGATTGTAGCGATTTTTATTCAAGCTAGACTTCCTTAATTTTGATCCCATGAAAATAGCGCATCAATTTGCGCTTCATGCGATAATCGGTCAGGCGCATTCCTTTGCAGTCAATAACGGATACCTCGCCGTCTGGGTATTCAATGACAAAATCTGCAATGTAATCAATAGCCCTTTCGATCACCTTTTCTTTTTCAATGGTTTTCCCTTTCTTGTTTGTGACTGTTATTATTTCGGTCTGATTCGGGATTAGTTCAAAGCGTTTTTGTAGTTCGAGTTTTTTAATTTCACCTTTGGCTAAGGCCGCTTTTAATTCCAGGTAAACGCTGCCCTCTTTTTTTGAGTCAAAAACGTGGCCGTCAAGTGTTTCTTTCTTGTTTCGATATTTACTGACTTGGCTAAAATGATTGAAATTCATGATTTTACCTCTTGATATAAATTCATGCTTTTATCAAACATAATCTTGGCGTTTGGGTCAAGGTCATCCCTGGTATTGCCTGATTCGATGACTTGTAGATGGAAGGGTTTTTCTGTTTTAGGCTGGTTCCTCTCTGAGGGGTCGACTGAATAACGATTATTATTTTTGTTGGGCTGCATGTAGACTGGCTTTACTCTCGATAGCCAATTGGATTGGAATAGATTCCATGATGTTTTTTTTATACTTTTGCTTATGTTTTCTTCAATCCAAAGCAACATTTTTCTTAGTTCTTCCGGATAATCAATACCAGGGTATTTTATTTTAAACAATTCTAAATTTTCTTGAAATTCTTTTTCGCATTTTTTCTTTGCTTCCTGAATTTTAGTTTTTATTTTTTTTACTTTAAGCTCACATGAAACAGTATTCTTTTCTTTTTCTGTATCTGTATCTGTATCTGTATCTGGGGGTGTCACAATGCCGTCACTGTGACAACTAGGTGACGTCACAATTTTAATGTTTTTTCTATCTCTCCATTCCTGAGTCCTGATAGCCGATGAGTCTGACAAATACTGACGTTTTTGCCATTTAAGCATATTCCATTTATCATCAATAAATCCTTTTTTGACAAATAACTCTTTCGTTTTTTGTAGTTCATCAATCGATATTCTTAGCTTACAAGCAATTTCCTCATTGGTTAGTTTAGTTAGCTCTCCGTCACATGTGACGCATAGTAACATTATGTGACGTCTCTGTGACGTTTCATCCATAGATTGTATTTTTACATCGTTCGCCCATTCTGAATACATTCTAAACCATTGCATTTTTTTTTATCCTTGCCGTCACTGTGACAACTCTGTGACGTCACCTTTATAAACGTTTGGGGTAACGTTTGGGGTAACGTTTATTATCTCACTTAGCCATTTAATTATTGTCGGTATTTGATCGCGGCTTAAAAATATGATACTTTCTGATAATTCGGTGATCTGAATACCACTTGGTTGACTTAATTCAATTTCATTGTCTTTATTAATAGAAATTGAAATTTCTCGCATTATAAATTTAATTTGTTTTTCCATTTATCCTCCTATAAAAACAGGACTTGCCCTGTGCGATGACACAGGGCTGAGAGGCCCAAAAGTCCAGGGCAAGCCCTTTTATTTCGTCAAATTGTTGTCTCATTTTGTCGTATCATCGCATCTTTACCATATAGCATCGAAAATGGATTGTCAAGCATTTGTTATTATTATTTTTTTTTTTTAAAAAGGGCGGGTATTTATCCCGCCCCTTGCATATTTATTCAATTCTGTTTTTCGTGGTCCGCGAGCTAAAAGTAACCTGATAGTCTAGTCCAATATTCCGATATTGAGCGGGGATGTCTTTTTCAAGGAAGTCTGCCGGGAGGTTAGCTTTGATCGCTCTTTTAATTCCCTGGTAGTCGATTTCGATACAATTCATAGGCAGGGTACCATCTAAGACGGCGCGCAAAACCTTTCGACCATCTATGACGGCAATTTTTAGTTCCGGGATCATGGTTGTTTTCCCGCTTTCAGATTCAATCCGTTTTTCGGTTATGGGTGTAATATTTACTGGGATGAAAACTTGCTGCGCCTGTTCGAGTAGTTCCTCGGCCTTTTCAGTTTTCCCCTTTTCCTCGGCCTTAGCGGCCCTGGAAAGCAACAATTCTCTTTGCCGCGCTTCTTCTCTCCGGGCTTCAGCTTCTGCCTTCTCTTGTGTCTCGCGTTCGATTCGTTTCTGCTCTAGGTAATAGGTATTTCTCTTGGATTCCACTACCTGGATGTTCGACTCAAAAGGAAATCGCCATTTATTTTGCTGTGCCTTGAGCGTCTTGTGCAGGTCATACGCCTGGGCGATAGCCGGCTTTAACTCCTTGTCGATTATGGCAAGCACGGCCTTGTTTTGGTCGATATAATCCTGCGCTAAAGACATATCGGCTTGACTTTTGATTTCCAGAGCGTTCACATCGGCAATTTTTATCTGGCCGATTTTTTCCTTAATTTTTAATTCTAAATTTTCGTTCATTTTTTACTCCTGTTTTCTTCGAATTTTTCTTCGCCAGCGGACATTTCATCGTCAAATTGTTCTTCCGATTCCTGCTCGCTGGGTTCCTGGGGCTTGGTGGTTTTCTATGTGTCATAGTTCATTGTTTCCTCCTTTTTTTACCTATCTATATTATAATTCTTACGAATTGAAAAGTCAATACCTTTTATTTTATTATTACAAAATATATGATAATAACGTTGTTAAGTTTTATCTCACGCTTAATAACGTCTGGTATGATTAAGAATCATGGCTTGGGCCTGGAAAATTCGCCAAAGTTGTTTATTATATTTCCGGCGCTTAATCTCATAGGTTCCATTTGGTCGGAGGTAGAGATTTTCAGTTAGAATTTTTTTATTACCAGCCTGGTAGCCAATCAATTGCATGTGGTCACGTTGTGGTTGTTCTATTCCGGTTTTAATGTCAATTATCGTCGAATCCCCTACGATGTCAGGAGTACCAGCATAGCCTCTGTATAATATTCGTTTTCCTATCAATTCAGGTGCAGGCAATAAGATTTCTCTTTCACACACCCATTTCATAAACGCCTGTAAATATCGTAAACACTCAATGTCATCGGTTGTATAAGACCCGGTTCGCAAATATTCAAAGCAAAGTTCATGAATATAGGTTCCCCGGTCGGCTGGCTCGGGGTCGATGCTGGGAAACGCGCCATAGATTGCACTTACTATCTGAGTAACGGACGGGATTTTAACCCCGTCCGCCCGGTATTCATGCCCCACCGGATTAAATTCCAAAACCATTATTTATATTGTAGCGGTTCCTTTGATTCCGGCTTTTCGGAAAACTGATCCATCAATTTCCAAAATTGTGAGCATTGCACTTTTGTTTCCACATTTTCAAGACTTTGAATTTTACCTTCAGATTCTTTGTCCAAAAACTCAATAAATTTTGCCGCCGTGCCAAAAATCTTTATGCCTTTTTCTAGCAGTTTTAACCGGTCAGTATTGGTCGCCTCTGGGTTAGATTTTCCGTTTTCTTCGGGTGCTTCTTTTGGCTTTTTTAAATCCTCAGTCATTTTCTTATAGTTTTTCTTTGGCTTTGCCGGTTCCTGTTCGGTGTTTCCATTGTGAAAATTGTGGCCCTCGTCCTCAATTTCTTCGGGTAAGCGGAAATATTTGCTCATGCCAGTCACGTTCAATACCGCGCGTCCCGTAGCTCTTTTGACCGCCATTGCAATGCAGGTGTCAAGTACGTCAACCGGGTTTAAATTTTCAGTCTTACCAAACTCCTGAGCCTCAATTTCCGGGTCGCCGTCCTTAAACTTAATTCCGCATCCACCTTTTTTTGTGAAGCATAACCAGCCGCCTCCAAACTCCGACTTGCCTTTAATAATCGTTTCCTTTCCGCATTTCGGGCATTTACGCTCAGTTCCCCTAAAGCGGTACTTACTTTCCGCCGTGCTACATGTTCCAATCCCCACGGCAACAATACCGCCGGTATCAAGGTTGACAATAGGCACTTTCGCCGTGATCCGCCAGTGAGTGATCCTGTTTTCCCCGGCGACAATCAGCATTTCCTCTTTTTCAAGCAATGGATTTCCAGTGCCAAGCCCAAAAGCACTCTCAATTTTCTGGATTGCTTCCTTGAAAACAATTAATTTCACGCCTGGGATAGAGCCATAATCCGCGCCGGTGGGTGATCCGTTCGCATCTGTATAGTCGCCTTTGTCCATAGTTCCGACAAGTGCCCGTCTAAACTTGTCCATTTCCTTAATTTCAGCTAATGACCTGGGCCGTATCTGGCCGCCGGGTATCAACATTCCAGGCTGCTCAAAGTGTTCGACTTGGTTTGTCATTGCATCACCGCCGTAAATTTTGATGCCTCAGTTTTAGCTTTGTCCAAAACAAGCAATTTTTTTAATTCGATCATCGAAACACAAATTTGACTAAACAAAGTCGCTTCACGCATTGTCATTTCTTGTAAATTAAAATCACAAATAACCTGCTCGGTCAGATTTTCAAACGCCTGTAAGCCGTCTGCTTCATGGATATTAAGCAATTTTTTTGGTTCGTTTTGTTGCATCATTTTTAAATCTCCTCATCATCATAATTGTTAACTTTTGATCGTATCATCTCAGATAAACTTATTCCCGCGGCTTTCGCGCGGGCTTTCCATTGTTCCCGTTGTAATTGGGATACTTTGATTGTTAATTGTACGGTTTTTTCATTGATACTTAATTTTCGGCGTCCTACCATTTGAGTCTTTACAATGCTCATTTTTCTCCTTATTTAAGCTAATAATATTTGCTTTTCGGTTTCGCTTAGCTTATTTTCGGCTAAGTCCACAATCAACGACCGCAATCGTAAGTCCACAATCAACAATCGCAATCTATTAATTTCTTTTTGTGCTTCATTTAATTTTTTTGTAGCCAACAAAATATCAAGCTGACTGTCAGTCATTTCCAAAATATCAATAGTCCAATCACTGTTTTGGATAATGTTGATAATGTCATGATGGTTCATGTTATTCACTTTTGTTTGTTCGTTTGTTGTTTTCATGTTTTTCTCCTTTTTACCTGCCTATATTATAATTCAGTCAGAATGAAAAGTCAATACCTTTTCAAATTGTTATTACATTATGTCTGACAATGGTATTATCAACTCTGAAAAGCTAAATTAATTGAGTTTTTAAGTCGAAAATGTCATTTATTCCATTTATTCCGTAAATATTATCTGTTTGTATATCTCTCAGGATTTCAAAAATATTGGCATACGCCGTAAAATTGTCATTAAAAAACGGGATTAGAATAATATCATATTGTTGTTTTAACTCGGTCAGGATAACCCATGGTATTTTTTCCAGTAGATAAAATCCTTTTTCGGGATATAGGAGGTAATTTCCTACCAGCCGTTTTAATTCCTGATCTGACCTTCCAAATATTGTTATTTTCGCATCTGGATTAATAGTCATAATATTTTCGATGATCCGCTTTAATTTCCATTTCCGCGTAGTGTAAAAAAGCAAGATATTATTTTTATCTTTTATGATATTTTCATTTACTTTTCTCGGGGCAAAAATCGCTTGGATATCCCGTTGTAATATTTTGTCCCTATCAATTAAACTAAGCCTCATTTTTGCCGCCTGGCAAAATTTTTCAATCGAAAATTGTTTCAGCATTCGGGATTTTATTGCCTTGCGTGTCTTTTCCAGCAATCCGTATTCCGTTTGGTGCATTAGGTCAACCGCTTGATAAAAATCAGGTTCCGCCCATCTGCCGCCGGAAACATGATATTCGGGAAAACTGCCATTTCGGGATGACACCATGCGATAGGACACAATGCCGTGGTCACTTTGGCGCTGAAATGTCATGTTACCACTATACCCCGTACAAATAGTCGGCTTCTCGAACCATATGGCGTCCATTATATTTTTACCGAGGCCCTCTGAATGATGCAAGCTGACATAACAATCAACTGAGCGCCAAAGTATTGTCATATCAGCTACTGATAAACAGTCGTCAATCAACTCAATGCTATCGTCTCCCGCTATGGTTTCGTTGACAAGTTTTTCTGCTAGGGGCCGTGCTTTCGCCGACAATGTTTTTAATATCAATTTCACGTTTTCTCTGTTAGGGAAAGCGGCCCGAAACACTTTTATTGTGGTCATTATATTTTTTCTTACGAAATCACTGTTATAGTCGAAGATAGCCAAAAACGTATATTTATCATGCTTAATCGGATTAATATTTTCACTCAGAGGGAAAAACGGATACGGCATCTCAATAACTGGTATAGGTGATTTCATAGCCATGGCATCCCGGCAAAATTGAGAAAAAACCCAAATTTCATTCATTTTCTTAAAGGATTCGCTGAAATATTCCGGCAATTGTTCCAGCTCCCAAAACCATACCCCTATTTGATATTTTAGCAGATATTCCCGTAAATCCAATTGCGATAAATGATATTTTATTTTATCCGCATTACAGCAATATAGATTCGCGATATGTTTATTTTTGGTTTGACTTAAAAATGAGGAGTCAAAAATATTATCAAGATCATTTTTTGACTGAGCTATTTTACCAATTTTAAAGGCCGATGAAATATCTTTCCCGACATTTGCAAGGCCAAAGTTTCCACCCAAATATCCATAGATATTAAATCCAGTTTTTGTCTGAAAATAATCGTTTTTTTGGCCAATAATTTCAAGCAATTCCTGCCCGGTTTTTATATCCGATTTTCCCTGGTTTTCAGCAGTCGCAAATTGCTCATTTGTTAAAACGGTATTTCGCGTGGATTTAAGCCAATCATAAAATGTTTGTTTTGAATGGATTCCCAAATTTCTCTCCTTCTGCTTCCCATATTCTTCGATATGCCCGGCGTATAGCAGGCGTAACCGGATCACCATTATAAAAATAATTCCAGGCATATTTCAGCCGCATAAAATCATGATAGCCTGCCTCAAATATCTCGTGACGGTAATTTTCAAATAGCCGTGTAAATTCGAGCGGTAGATTTCCAAGCGTCCATCGGTTTTGATATTTGCTCACCGGGAATAAATCCAAAAGATTTATGCCAGAAAAATGATAAAAAATCACATCTTTTAAACCGCGTTCGTGCAGGTTCCAGTAAGCGACATTATATCTCTGGTCCCGTAGTATCCCGCATTTTTCGCCTATCAGAGAAGGGCAAAATTCCATCCATTTTTGATCGACTACAAGTCCATTTTTCGGGTCTTGATAGCAATATTTGTATAACATGGATTTCCAAAAATTAATTACCTTTTGGGATGATTGCCCCTTTGCCATAGCTCCAAATCCCATGTTATAAGTACCCGCAATTGAAATTACCTGGTTCGACATTCCAAGGCCGTCCTCCGGCAAGGGGTCGGTAATATGTGGAGTCAATACTACCTCATGTTTTTCAAGCATTTCCAGGCATTCAGTTAACCGGGCGAAAACTTTAATATCGGCGTCAAAAAATAAAACCCGATCCGCTCCAAGCACGTTGAATAAATAATCAAAGCAGTATGGCTTGACTCCCGTAGCGGCCTCCACTATTTCATACCGCATCAAAAAAGAGTATATTTCCGGGATATTTAAGTCAGTTACCGGCAAAATTTTGAAACATTCATTGGGATATTTTTTACTACTTACCGGATCGAGACAAAAATAATAATAGTCGAAGTCTGGATGATAGTTAAGGAATGACCGAGCTAAAACTCGTATGAATGGGATATAGCTTTCTGTACCGGCGCTAAATATTAATTTCCGCATATTCGCTTTCCCTCCGAGCTAGAATTATTTCGTTCTGGAAGCCTCTGATAAAAGTAGGAGTATATGACACTATTTTATACCCAATTTCGACAAACATTTTTTGCAGAAATGCTCGGTCATAATAAATCGCCTGGATAGGGTCAATCTCGTTAACATAGACACAGTGTTGATAATCAGCTAAAACCGGGAAGTCCGGGCGGTAAAATAAAAACCATGTGGAGAATATCAGCCCATCAGGAGCAAGCATGTCTCGCATTTCTTCGAGATAAAATTTCGCCTGATCCTCATATAGATGGGTGAAAACTGAATGCGCTAGACAGACAGTAAAGCCGGTTCCAAATTTCTTGATAGCCGCTTTTGATCTTTTTGGTTCCACGGGATTATGATAAAAACTAAAATTGGGAGCCTTAAGATTATATTTCGCCCAATTAATTAAGACCGGATTTATATCAATTCCAACATAATGCGATGGCACGTGGAATTGTTCCAGCAATCGTTTAGCATTCCTTCCGCAACCACATCCAAAGTCGAACACTCGATTAAAAATATAACGATCATCATATTCCAGGTCTCTAAATTTGTAAATAAAATCCCCGCTATGATTAATAAAAGAATCGTCATCAATAGGCCCGATAATTCGCCTTAATTCAATGGGGGGTAATGGATAAGTCATGCTATGGCCTCCTACATACCATAACCGTTCGGTCATGATAATTTCGACAATCTATGATTTCAAAATTGTTTTCGACAAACATTTTTTGTAGCAAAATTGTGGTCGGCGCCCAATAATTCGTAGTGTCTCCGTATCCCCAAGCATTATTAATTGGAGTGTTCTGCATGTAATAAGCCACCGGCAAATCCTTTATGCCGTGGATCAGATCATCAATTACAAAACTTTCGACATAAACCGTGGCACCGGGCCGACAAACTGAATGAATTTTTTGAATAGCCATTAGCGGGTGTTCCAGGTGATAAATAACGCCGAGAAAAAACACAACGTCAAAGTTTCCGCTAATATCATAAACTGATTTTATCTGGTAATCAGCTATATGTTTTCCCTGGCACAATTGCTCAAATTTATTCCGCTTTTCAACGTCAATGTCAATGGCTGTCACACTGCGAGCGCCTCTGGATAATGAGTCAAAAATAAAATAACCTTCCGAAGCGCCAACGTCTAAAACGTCCAGCCCATCTAACCGCCCTAAACCAATCAGCCGCTTTGCCATTTCGGGGGTCTCACTGGTGCCATGATAGATAAGCCCGTCAATTTCTACGCTTTGGTACCAGGGCGCGGTCATAACACTTTCAACCCAAACGTCAATTGTATTGGTTGAAAACCGTTATTTGACAATCCAGTGCCAAGGACCACGGCAAAAAATTGCTTTTTCTGCTTATATTTCGATAATTTTTGATTTAATTCTAAACATTTATTATAAAGTTCAATCCATTCGCTTTCGCTTTTTAGTTTCAACAAAAATTTTTGCTTCCACGATTCCGCGAGTTGTTCGGCCTGGATAGAAAGTTCGATTTGTAAGCTGAGTTCACTTTTTAGGTTATCGATAAAATTGTCCTTTTTCTCATGCTCGGAAAGCAGTTGATTTTTATCCAGGTTTAATTTTTTTAATTCTTTGGCAGTAAAAGTCTTTATTTGATCTGTATCTTTAGCTAGGATTGCATAGGATTGCTTTAAACGGTCGATCTCCTGCTGCCCTGCCATAATCATTACATCTCTCTCTTTCTGCTCTGCCTCGGCTTGCTTTATAATGGCGATAGATGTTTTTTGTAGATTTTTAAAATCTGTTTTCGCTTTTTTTAGTTCCTGAGATTCCAGCCGCGAAAATCGGCAATTGTCAAAATAAAGACCGGATAAAAAAATACCGCCAGCAACTAAAAACCAGACCCAAATTTTTACCCGTTTCAGCTTAACAAAAAAATCAATCATGCTTGTTGCTCCTGCGATTTATTTTTAATTTTCCCTTGATTTCCCCAATGTCAAGGCTAATTGTATTGATTGAGGTTGAAATTTTTGATTCTAAGTGCTCCAATCTGTATTGTAATTTAGGAATTGCGCAACCATGTTGCTCAATGATCGTCTTAAAATAATCGTCCTGAACCAAAGATTCTCGTATAAAAACGTTTAAACTATCATTTAATTTTTCTTCATGTAAAACAAGCCGCTCTATGTTTTGCTCGGATCTCCTTTTATCCTTTTCGCAAGTATCCAAAGGTATGGAATGCAAAATTTCAAGCTTTTTAATTTTTTCATCAGCCCATTTTGGCAACCTATTATTGGTAATTTTTATCATGATTCCGGCAAGCGTGCCACTAATAATGGTGGCTAAGGTAATTGCCGTCATGTCAACCGGCATTATTTCCACCCTGCGCTTTAATTTTTGCCCTCATAATATTATCAGCCGTCTTACTACCGATGAAAGCAAATAATACAGGAAGATCAAAAAAAATGCAAAAATCTTTCCAAATTTCAGCCGAAATTTGCTTAAAAATCAGCAATAAAGTCGCAAGAATAAGTGCAAAAATACCAAAAAGCAAGGTAATTTTGAACCTCGTTTGTTGCGTCATGATTTCCTCTCTATAATTATCCATTCGGTAGGTTCACCGATAAAATTGTTGTGATCATGCCCTTTGCCTCTGACATGTCGCCAAAACCGTTTAAAATCGCCTCTAATTAAATGCCATAAAGCATTATGGTCTTTAATTACCTCTACCAATTTTGGCGGCAATGGTTCTTCGGGTTCCTCGGGATCGTCTGGTATAAATGGCACCGGATAGCGATTATAATTATACATGGGCGCGTCAAAATATTCCTCGACGGCCTGGCACATTTCCCGGCAAACAGGAAGCTGGATTGCCAAGTCAATATTTTTTGGTAAATGATTGAAAGTTATTTTTGGGCCGACGGGCGTATGAGTTAAGGGCTGCCCGGCTAAAGTCTCCTGGTCTCGAATCCAGGACAGACAAAACCTGATACCGTATCGCCATTGGTATTTATCCGGCCTTTGGAGTCTGCCGTCAGTGTCAAAAATATTGTCACCATCTCCCGTGCCGTCATCTTCAATCGAAAAACGCATGTTTGCATTTGAAGCCCAAAACATCAAAGCTTGGTGAATGGCTAGGCCATAAGTAAAGCCGTTCCTTTTTTCGTCGTGATTCGGCTTTGCCAAGGCCCCGTGAACCGGGCGTATATATGCGCATTTAGCGCTTGCCATAGATTCGCCCGCCCATTGGGTGCTAGCGTAAACCTGCTCAATCCTGCCCTTAATTATTCCCTGCGCGTCCCATGCAGGCAATGCAAATTTCCCGGCAACCGGATCGTATTTGCCGCCTGCCATTACCGCGCCATACCACATGCGCGCCGGATTTATGCCATGGTCCCGAATGATTGGCATAATACAATTTATAGCAAGCTCAGTGTCCATCATCTCGTTACCCAGTCCAAACATAACGTCAAGCCCGGCCAATTCGCCCAGGGCCTTATTTACGAAAGCAGCAACATAAGGGTATCCCTCGACCGGCATCTGTTCCCCAAAGGAAGGTACGAAAAAATCCTGGCAATTTTTAAACCACGGACTATACATGCGGTATGGACCGTGGAATTGACAACTATCATACAATTCAAATCGGACTGTTATTCCAAAATCGTTTAAGATTTCAACAATTTTTCTTACGGTCGGCCAGTAGTATTTATTCCAGTTCGATAGGTCAAAACGGCCACCAAGGATTTCATAGGGTTGGAAAACTCCGTAAATCCCATACCGATCATATAGCCATTGACACCAAACGCCCCAGGGAATAAGCCCCCAGAAATTAATCCCGGTATTGGCAATCTGCCGGGCGTATTCCTTGAATTTCTCAAAATCAAAAACATGGGTAATCCCATCACAGGTATCAAATGGGTCGCCCTGCCAAGCATAGGGCGTGATCATCGAATAGCCGACATAAATTTTGTCTTTCATTTCGTTTCCCTAAGATACGGAAAGTTAATGCCCGTCGAACCTTCCCGGGGCCAAAAATCACCATGCAAATTGATTGTATATTTATCTTGGCTTGGCACGCTCTGAGTTATAACAGTAAAAATTGGAGTTTTAATCGTGGCGATTCCCCGGTAAACTTGCCATTGCATAGGCATACGCAAAATAGATTCCAATAAAATCTGAATATCGTTGTCAATGATAAAAAACCTTTCGACTGCAATTAATTTTGTATTTTTGCAATCAAAACTACAAGGGATATGAAAGCCCACCCTCAAACCGATATAACGCAAAATTGGTAAACAGGACCACAAATAATCATTTGGGTATAAATCGACCTGAAAAACGTTTTCATTTACCGCCGATTTCGTCATTTGCCAAATAGGATCAAAATATTCGGCTTGCCATTGCTCAGAATAAAACTTGGTACAGCAAGCAGGAAACCCAAGAAGCTTACCTTGGATAATATGATTTCCCGCATTATAAGCGGCCTGGAATTGCTTTGCGTGAATGGCTTTCCTGCAAATTATTACAGAAACGTTTGGGTTCGGATCATCATCCCGTACTGGCGGCGTGTAATGGATAAAGCCCTGGCCCCAATGACCGCATAGTTGAATCGGGAAAATGCTTAATCCCAAATCCATTATTTTTTTTGTCATTGCTGGAAATTGCCGGACAGGGAAAGTCTGCCAAGCGCATAACCTTTGATTTTTGGCAACACTGATTATTTCCGATTCCTGAACCGCTTGACTTATTCTTTGGATTTCCTTTTCCCATGTATGCCTTGCTTTCTCATTGGCCCATACAATCCGCAAAAATGGCTTTAATTCGAGATTATTTATGAGTTTCATTAGCGTCTGTGTGGTCGCCATGTCGGTCGCCATGGGGAGAGTCCCCGTGATTTAAACATTTCTGACTACCATCACTTATTATATCGCTATTTTTTAGTCTCTTTTTTAATTCCCAAATTTGCGCCATTTTATTTCGTCGCCAAGTACTTCCGGCAATAGTCTCCAAAACATCTTTTGACGCCGGTTTTTCTGGCGAAAAATCCGTGACTGTTAAAAGGTTAGGAAATAATGTTTTTAACCGGGTTTCAATCGACTCGAAAAACCAATACCAAGCTTGGCAAAATCGGGTCCGGTTTCGCCAATCAAAGGATATAGCTTCCCCGGGACATCCCCCCTTGCAAATTTGCCAATATTTGCAACCGCCGCATCCCCCTTTATCAATAGCAATCTGCTGTAATAATTCTTGTCTGACATTATTTTTTTGATCCGCTCGCATACTGCGGAAACCATCACGCGCCGATCCTGGCTTCAGACAATTTCCAAGCTGACCATCCTCGTACAAAGTTTCCTCAGCAGAAGTCATATAGGGATCACATCCGGAAAAATTGCAGGTCGAATCCGAAAAGCCTAAAAGCATATCAATAATATCCCTGTGCGGAAGCAAATTTATTTCAGGGCTGAAACAACATTGTAGAGCATCTTCCCACACTTTAAAAAGCTGCAATGGCGTGACTTCGTTTTCGACATCACAAAAGCCAATGCCGGGATTTAAACGAATGTCTTTTATACCAAGGTCGAGAATCTTGGTTAAAAATTCAACCATGCTTTCACAATTGGATTTCCAAATCACGGCAATAACGCTGCAACTAATATTTTCGCTTTTAAGCCATTGTAAATTCTCAAGTATTTTTTCAGCTTCATAACCTCGGCTTTTATTTGATTCCGTGTCAAAACCGTCTAAAGATATGCCAACATGGGTACGATATTTTTTGAATAATTCGATATGGTATTGACTGAGATTTAAAAGGTTAGTTTGTATCCCCGTCTGTTTTGTTTTATCGTAAATCAACTCAAAAAGTTGACGTATGTGCTGAATGTCAATCAGGAGAGATTCGCCTCCATGCAAAGTGACCTGGCCGCAATTGCCCCGGCCCAAAAAATCATTTAACCGGGCAATCACACGCTTAAAATCATACCCCTTTTGAATTTCTTCCCTGATGTCATTTTCATAGCAATTTTTACATCCCGCATTGCAGGCCATAAATTTAACCGACAAGCCCATGTTAAAACGTTGTCGGATAATTGGTGTCTACAAACGAGTCCTCAAAGTCGCCAATCTTGGCCGATTCATACGGAGTAGTTCCATTGCCATTGGCTTCAACCAAGTCGCATCGGTCGATAGTCAAAAATGGAGACTCGCCGCCAATTTTTATTACGAATTGAAATTTTCCAGCCGATTTCTTCTTGGCCCAATATTTTTTCCCGGCCAACAAATCCTTTTTAGTTAAATGTGCCATTTTTCCCTCCAATATTTTATTTATCAAATTTCACTGTCTTGGTGTGGAATATCCTCATACCAATCTATGTACGGCCCGTCACTATGGGCGTCCGTGTGGTCGCCGTGACCGTCTCCGTGTGTATCGCTATGCGGTATGTCCTCATACCATTGGTCGAGATAATCTAAATGTGCGTCATGATATTCGCTGTCTTGGTGTGCCTCGTCAGTATGGCCCCAATAATCCCAATGATCATCACTATAATAATCTTCGTGCGAATTTTTATCCTGATGATCCTCGTATAGGTCGTAATAATCATCTGTATAACCGTCGTTGTGGTCGCTATGTACCGCATCATAATGATAATCATGATAATCGTGGTCACTATGGTTGTCATGATAATCTTCATGCAAAATAATATCTTGGTGAATGTTAAGGTGCGCGTTATCGACATGCGGGACCACATCGGTATAAACCAAATCGCCGTGATCATCATCATGGGCTATATTAGCGTGGCTGGGATTCCCTCCGGCTTGCGAGTCAAGGATGGCGACAACATCAGTTTTCAAATTAGCAATATTTTTTCTTAATTCCATGATGGCGTAAACTTTATTGCTCAAAATAGTGACCGGCAAATTATTGCCGTCGATAATTTCCCGGCTGACAATTATTTTATCGCTTGGAATTTTATCTAGGATCGCGGGCATTAAAACTCCGCTTATCTTATTTGCGGGGGCTTGTAAAAGTACAGAAAAAAAAGTAACCAGTGCAAGGGCTTCGGACTGAAAAATTAAATATGTTGGTATTTCAATAGTGGATTGAATTTCGTGTATATCTTCGGTAGTAGCATTGGTTAGGTTTTCTTCTTTCCAGGTTCCATTACTAGGGTCTTGGTCGTACTGTATCACTACCGTGCCATAAGCAAAGTCGGTGTCCTCAGTCATGGCGAAGTTTTGAAAGTCTCCATGCTCAAAAAGCGGGGTATCTATGGGTGTCACGCGGTCATAATACCGGGCTAAATATTGCCCGTTTAAATCGGGTAAAAAATGGAAAACAATACTTGATTGTAAAATTCTTATTATGTCAATGGTTTTAGTCAAAGTTTTCAAATAAATTCCAATCCCCTGAGTTCGCTTAACCTGAAGGTCAAGGAATGAAGTCAAATTGATTTTTTCCGTTGAAATTCCGTTCAAAATATTTAGGATAAAAAATAAAATATCGGCTCCATTGGTAGTGTAAAGATTGGTATATGTTTCGGTAGCAAAGTCATAGCTGCAAGTTAACCCCTCGGCGTCACATGTGATAGCGTCGCTTCCCGGGTCCGCGACTAGAGTAAATTCTCCATTGGCAAGGTCAATGGAATAGTCGGCCGGCGTGGCAAGTGCAACCCCCGCCTGATAAACATCATTAATGGCATTTATCGGCCAATTTACCAGGCCGAAAGTAGTCTGACTGATCTTGTATTTCCAGGTCGCGGTATCAATTTCAATGGGGGTAATATTGGTTTTCTCTCCAAATAAAATCGGGATTGGCTTGTTGATTTGCTTGGTGTCAATATTCGGATAGTCACCTATTAAAAATCTATCAACTGGAATGGACAGTAAATCTCCGGTGCGCTGGTCCCTGACTCCAATAGTTACAGACTGATCGCTGAATGAAGGTTTTTTGGTTATTCCCTGGTAAATTGTGACGTAATCGTCATAATCACAATTCATTTCCCCGACTTTGGCCCTGATGATTTTATTATGCCAGTCGTAAATCTCTCTATTTGTCCAAAACCAGCCATTGTTTAGAAAAACAATGTCCCCAAAACTAATTGTCATTGCCGAGCGGTAAAAATCATCAATCTTTTGAGTCAATGCAGGTATGCTGGAAGTATTCAAGAGCGGTTCGTAATAAATCTCCCGTGTCGCTCCCTCGGGAATGAATCCAAAGGGGTCATTATTCTGACCGTTGCAAAAACCAAGCCATGTTAATCCAAGTAGCTCCGTTGTTTGTGGGCTGCAAACTTCCTCATATTTGAATGCGTCAAAAGTGATCTGACAACTAGCAGAAGCCCCGGCATAATTTCTCAGCCTTATATAATAATCTGTATAACTGGCATGGGTGATAAAATCAATATATAGTGTTGTGTTTACCGTCGAATTGGGAATTTCAAAACTATTCGACACGGTTGAAAATGATCCGTCCGCTTGTAAAAATAAATGGGTGCCTCCTGAAAAAATATGAATCTCATACCTGGCCTTTTTAGCCGGTGCGTTCATGGAATAATCGAATTGCAATAAATACCTTTGGCTTGTTTTGAGTACGATTTTCGAGCTATAAATCTGTGGACATGAGGTATCTACCGCGCTTATCACAAAAATAATATTGTTCGCCCCCTTCATGATATAATTATTATTTGTATGGGCTGCTGTTGGCTCGGGTAGCCAATCATCGGGCTTTCCACTAGGAAATTCCCACTCCTCATAAAGCCGTTTTTGTTCATCGATCCCAGAAATTACGTTTAAAAAGCATCTGAATTGCTCAATATTACATTTAGCAAAGTCTCCCGGAGTACCGGTCCAATTGGCGCATCCTAAATAATCGGTATAGCTGGTATTTTTTGTATTGCCAGTTTGAGCAACGCTAGTGCCCCAAACTGCATCAACCTTTATGGCAATTGCCGACCCCGTATAAACAGCAATAATATGATGCCAAGCTCCATCTGTAACATTTATGGTAGCTGGCGACCAGGCGTCCTTTGTGGTTCCGCTAGTATTGGTAACAAAAAGTCTCAATTGGGTTCCACTAGATACTAAGGCAACGCCCTGCGCCGCGCCGTCATAATGACCAAAAATAGATTTTCCAGTGAATAAAGTGCCGATTATCCAAAAAGAAAGTTCAAAGCAGGCTTTATTATTCAATCCCCAATTAAGGTTGATATAATCATTGCTGCCGTCAAAATACATGCAATACCCAAAGTTAGGTGTAGGAGGCCCGTTTTGTACTGCTCCGTAAATAGTGCCGTTAGTATGCGCCATTTCGTCAATTAAGCTAGCTCCCACAATATTGTCAAAAGTGTACCAGTAATAAGCGGTGTTGGTAAATAACATCCAGCTTGCAAGTAAGCCATTGGGTATTATTACCTTTGCCGGACAGCTACTCACTAATTGAACATAAAGCCTTTGATTTAGTTCGTCAATCCAGTAAACATCAATAATGGCTGCAAATAAATCAGCATAGGAAAAAACTCTTGTCACCATAAGACCATCGGTATACATTTCAATGATTTCCTTTCCGGTCCATGGTCGCCAAAAATTAATAGTCTCTGTGACTGCCGTCCACCCTGCATAATGTAAATCAATACCCGCCTTTAATTCCACGATCACGCTTTTATCAAATTCTTTTAGCAGGGTAAAATCCGTTATTTTCTGAGCGGCTACAATTGAAAAGGCAGGTGAATTGGCTATTATACCAACACTGATTGTCTGAACCTGGATGCTATATAAACCAGATAAAGCAATATTTAATGGCACGGAAAAAAAATATTGCCCCGTGTTCGCGGTATCAAGGGCAATAGTCTCTACCAAAACCCCTGTATCGTTTAAAAATATATTGACATTCTCAACGGTATCAATGGGTTCCCAGTTGATTTCGTAGTAACCGCCGAGCCTCCAAACCGTTGCGGAAGCGGGGTTTGTTATTCTTATATCTGCCATTATTTCTCTTCATTGACGTCGATTTTTAGTTCCCACAAAAGCCCAGATAATCTTTTCCATTGTGGATTCCCTAACCGGGCATAAACAAAATTATTTTCTGGGAAGTTATAAAGATAATTGCCGGTGAAGGGCTTATAAAGCACAATAGCGGGTATTGTAACGCCTAAGTCATCGGTCATTAAATCCCATGCGGATTTATTGTCAATCATGTCAAAGTCAAGAGTTTTCGATTTGTCCTTATATCTGACAATGGATGATCTTTGTCCACCGTCGCTACTGTCAATAAGGGAAAAGTCCTGAACCTTGCCAGCCCCTTTCGGCCCATAACCCCGCTTTGGCTCAACAATTGATAAAGCCGTGGTATCCTGGCCTTTATACGCCAAAAATACGCGCCCAATCTGGACATAACCGTCTGAGTTTCCAGGGTCGTAAATATAAACTCTAAAATAGCGGTATAAAATTGGGCTGGTGAAAATAATTGCCATGCGTTCGCCGGCGGTAGCTAGCGTAATTGTTGAATCAATGGGAATGGTAGCGAAATTGTCATTGCTGCACTGAATCTTGACATAAGAGGCAGTCGTGAAATTCACGCCAAGTAGAAAGATGGCATAAACCTCTTGCTGGGTGAGGCAATCAATGTCAATCTGCTCATAGGTGTGGATTCTAACTACATCCGAAGTAAAAGAAGTATCAAAAAGTGAGTCGTAAACCCCAGTGAAGCCAAGCTCTGTCCAAATCGCATTTGTAGTTTCTTCATAAAGCAATTGAAAAAGGTCAGTGCCATTACTGGTCTCAATCACAAATTTATGCAAGACGTCATCATACGTGACCTCATAATCGTATGCCCCGCTTGCTTCCATCTGTGTTTCAATTTCATCCGCTAGGGTGTCAGTATTATAAAATCCAGGTGTTATTGACACCGTATTTTTTGGGTAAGGTCCACAAAAAAACTCATCGACATACGCGCTAGCGCTGACGTGGTATGCCTGGCTGCACAACACGGATAATGTATAGTTTGAATATGACACGTGTTTAACGAAGTCAACTTCGTATTTCGTCCAGGTCAGGGAATTAGGCAGTACAATAAAATGAATGCCCGCCTGCCAAGTCCCTCCGGCAATTAAAGATTGATGAAAACCGGTGTCATATAAATAAATCTGCAATTGTTTTCCCGCGACCGCGTTTTTGTACCAGATTGAGATTCGATGATTTCCTGCTCCAATCGTTATATTTTGACTGATAAAACAGTAATTGGCAAGGCCAACGCCTGCGGTTAATTTCAGTGAATATGTTCCTTCATGAATTTCAACTGCTTCCCGATCTAATGAAAAGCCGGGGTCTTTGTAGCAAGTCCAATTTGTTAGGGTGGTTGGATTTGTCCAGATTTCAAGCTCTGGATCGACCGTCAAAAGGTCTGCGCGTTCCCTGAAGGACAATTGGTTATTGCTGGCACTTATGTCAAAATTTCCAAAGCCGGTCAAAGCTCCGTATCGGGATCGCCACGGTTTTTGCGGCCAACGGTCTTGCGTATTACTCGCCGGAAAATTAGGGTGCTGGCTGGTAAAATTTACAGCAAATTTTTTCCAAAGGTCATAAGGATATATTTTCACGTTTGACATTTTATGCCCTCACGGTCGCCGCGCTGATTTGAAAATATTCATTTCGGTTCGCTTCTTCGAGCAAAGGAATTATATCATTTCTGACAATTTCTTTTAGGCCTCGACCATCCAAAACAGAAATATTGAAAGTGTAACTTCTACCTCCACCACCGCCAAAACCCATTTCTTCCGCGCGTTCCAATGGTACAAGCATCTCCCGGCCACTAGGATTATCTCCAACCATTACCAGGCCAGGACCGGAAACAATTCCGCCTTCAGCCGCCGATGCATGGCTGGCAATTGCTAATTGTGCAGCTCCCATTGCTCCCATTAATGCAGCCGCAATCAAATTGAATGGAAAAACTCCATGAGCAAGCGCATTAACAATGGCGGATGCGGTGTTAACAATAATTTCCGCCATACTCGCGGCCTTCTGTGCTCGTGCTGCCGCCGCACTATTTTTAGCCTTCTGCTTCGCCAATTCTTCATCAAGGGCTTTCATTGCCTTCGATTTTTCACCTTCATCTTTTATATTGTCTTCAATCCATTTTTTCTTTTTGTCATAATCGGATTGCGCCTTATCATCCAATTGTTGATAGTACTGACTAAACATTTGTGACAATTGGCTTATAGTTTGGCTCATCAATTGCATTGTGCGCTGAAAGGCTTGTTTCCCTCTCCGGTCGTCCCTGTCATCCGCATCTTTTTTTATTTTATCAAGTTTAGCCTGGTGCTGCTTTTCGAGTTCTTCGAGAGCTAAATCCTTTTGTATCGTGTCCATATTAGCTTGGATTATTCTCTGTTGCTCCTGCGCATATTCAATATTTTCTCTTTCAGCCGCATTGGCTACCATTTGAATTTCCAACTGCTGCTTGGATTGCATCAACTGCTGCCATATTGTATTAGTGGCTTTCATTCGGGTTTCATCTTTCAGGGCTTGTTGATCTTTCTGCATATCCAAAAAAAGCATTGCTGCGTTTTCAGTGTCAATTTTTTGATTATTATTATTTATTAAGTCTTGTAATGAAAGTTCCCTGGCCATTTTCGTTGTTTCCAGGGCTTCAACTTCTTCTTTTGCTGTTGCCTTAATAACTATTCCGACTTTCTTAGTGCTTTTTGTGGTTTCGGCTTCCCATGTTTTAAATCCGGCGCTATTTTGCCGAAGATATTCATTAATTTCCTTCCAAATTACCCCAATCTCTTTGCCCTCGGCTCGCTTTGCCGCGACCATCGAAGTAATTAGTTTTTTTTCTTCTTCGGTCGCTATTTTCCGATAATCATAAAATTTGTTGCTCTCCTGTGTTTGTTTAGCTGCGGCGT